>Ga0066677_10000021_pt1 | contig 45604 bp, 39 predicted proteins | sample GraSoiAngelo_126_FD_62299 | JGI IMG/M metagenome (GOLD analysis project Ga0066677, IMG submission 62299) | Grasslands soil microbial communities from the Angelo Coastal Reserve, California, USA - 14_0927_09_20cm | ecosystem: Environmental > Terrestrial > Soil > Grasslands | place: USA... | reverse complement strand
GAAATAGGCGCCATTCGGGCTCATCCCCGGCAGCGTGCGATACGGAATGCCGTCGCCGTCCGGATCGAGATACCGGAAGAACGTCGTGACGTTCTCCAGCTCCGCGGGCGTCAGCACCTTGCCGCGATCGGGACGATAGGTATCGTCCCAGGTCAACGCCGGCACCATCCAGTCGTTCATGCCTATGTCGAGATCGCTCAATACGAACACCGGCGTCTGGTACCGCTCGGCGAGATCGAACGACGCTACCGCGAATTCGAACGCCTCGCGCGGATCGGCAGGATAGAGGCAGATGTGTCGCGTGTCGCCGTGCGACGCGTAGGCGCACATCATCAGATCTCCCTGTTGCGTCCGCGTCGGCATGCCGGTGGACGGCCCGGTCCGCTGCACGTCGAAGATGACGGCGGGTACTTCCGCGTAATACGCCAGGCCGATGAACTCGCTCATCAGCGAGATTCCCGGACCCGCCGTCGGCGTAAAGGCACGCGCACCGGCCCACGACGCGCCGATCACCATGCCAATCGCGGCCAGTTCGTCCTCTGCCTGAAGGATCGCAAACCGGTTGCGACCCGTCTCGGGCTCCCGGCGGTACTTCTGGCAGAACCCCTTGAAGGCTTCCATCAGCGACGTCGCCGGCGTGATCGGATACCAGGCGCCCACCGTTGCACCGGCATAGACACAACCGAGCGCAGCGGCCGTGTTGCCATCGATCAGAATCGCGTCCGTCGTCTTGTCCATCGGCTGGAGGCGGATTGGCAGCGGGCACTGGAAGTGCGCCTTCGCGTGGTCGTAGCCGAGGCTCACGGCCTTGCGGTTCGATTCCATCAGCGCCGGTTTCCTGCCGAACTTCTCGTCGAGGAGGGCGCGGATGATGTCGGTGTCCATATCGAGCAGCGCCGCCAATGCCCCGGCGTACGCGATGTTCTTCATCAGGATCCGTTCGCGCACCTCGCTGAACTGCGCGTTGCACATCTCGGCGAGCGGGATGCCGAGATATGTGACGTCGGGCCGCGCAAGACGCGAATCAAGCGGCCACGTCGAGTCGTAGACGAGCCATCCGCCGGGTCGGATTTCCGCGACGTCCTTGTCGTAGGTAGCCGGGTTCATCGCGACGAGCAGATCGAAGTGTGGCGTGCGCGCGGTATAGCCGTGCCGGTTGACCCGAATCTCGTACCAGGTCGGCAGCCCCTGAATGTTCGACGGGAAGACATTTTTCCCGGTGACGGGCACGCCCATGCGGAAGATCGCCTGCATGATGAGGCCGTTGGCCGACGCCGACCCGGTGCCATTTGCCGTCGCGATCTTGAACGCGAACTCGTTTACTCGATCCATGGGTATTTGAATGTCAATTGGGGTTACGACTTAAGGCTCATCGCTCATCGCGGCTCATGGGCCCATGCCGGCTCATGGCTCCGCTGGCTTGTGGCTCACGCTCCAATGACCTTGAGTCCCCCCGAGCCCTGAGCCATGAGCCCTGAGCCGTTTGTCCCCGCATACGGCAGGTGCAGCACGAATTTGCGCATGTCCCACGCGTAGGTCGGACAACGCTCGGCGCAGAGCCCGCAGTGCACGCACACGTTCTCGTCCTTCAACATGACGCGGCGTGTCTGCTTCAGCGCACCCGAGACGAACAGGGGCTGTTCGAGATTATCGGCGGGCACCTTGAATTTCGCGCGCAGCTGCGCTTCATCGCCGTTTGGCGCGATCGACAGGCAGTCGACCGGGCAGATGTCGATGCACGCGTCGCACTCGATGCACAGCGAGTCGATGAAATGCGTCTGGACATCGCAGTTCAGGCACCGTTCGACTTCCGCGCGCGCCTGTTCCGCTGTAAACCCCTTCTCCACTTCCATCGTCATGCTCTGGAAGCGAAGCGGCAGCTCGACATGCATCATCTTCTGCCGCTGCACGGGGCTGTAATCGTTGCTGTAGGCCCATTCGTGCAGCCCCATCTTTGTGCTCGACAGGGTCATGCCGCGCGCTGGACGAGTCGTAACGGGGATGCCCTGGCAGTAGTTGTGGATGGAGATCGCCGCCTGGTGGCCGTGCTCGACGGCCCAGATGATGTTCGCCGGCCCGAACGCAGCGTCGCCGCCGAAGAACACACCGGGCCGGGTCGACATGAACGTCGTCTTATCGACGACGGGCATGTCCCACTTGCCGAACTCCAGGCCGATGTTCCGTTCGATGAACGGAAACGCATTGTCCTGCCCGATGGCGAGAACGACGGTGTCGCACGGGATGATCTCGCGGCCGACGACTTCCTGTTTCAGCCCGGAGGGCGTTTCGATGGATTTGAACTTGTCGAACTCCATTCCGGTCAGCGTGCCGTTCTCGATGATGAACCGCACCGGCTGCAGGTTTTCGAGAATCTCGACGTGCTCTTCTTCCGCGTCTTCGAGCTCCCAGGGTGACGCCTTGAAATACTTCCGCGTCTTCCGCGCGATGACCTTGACATCGGTGGCACCGAGCCGCTTCGCGGATCGACAGCAGTCCATCGCGGTATTACCCACGCCGATGATCAAGACGCGGCTGCCGACCGAGTCCACGTGGCCGAAGTGGATCGACTCGAGCCAATCGATCCCAATGAAGATCTGATTTGTATCGTGGCGGCCGGGGATCTCGAGCTCCTTGCCTTTCGGCGCGCCGCTGCCGACGAATACCGCGCCAAATTCACCGTTGTCCAGCAGCGCTTTCAGGCTGTCGACGGAAGTGTTGTACCGAACGTCGACACCCATGTCGGTGATGTAACCGATCTCTTCGTCGAGGACCTGTTCGGGAAGACGGAACGCCGGTATGTTGATACGCATGAGGCCGCCCGGCCTCGGCAGCTTCTCGAAAATTGTCACCTGGTAGCCAAGCGGCATCAGGTCGTTCGCGACAGTGAGCGATGCAGGCCCGGCGCCGATGAGCGCGATCTTCTTGCCGTTCTTCTCGACGGGCGCCCGCGGCAACAGGTGCCGTACCTCGCCGCGATTGTCGGCCGCGACGCGCTTCAAACGACAGATGGCAACGGGCTTCCCGTCGACGCGGCCGCGCCGGCACGCGGGCTCGCACGGCCGATCGCACGTGCGTCCGAGGATGCCCGGGAAGACGTTCGATTCGCGGTTGAGGATGTACGCCTCCGTGAATTTTCCGTGGGCGATCAGGCGGATGTATTCAGGAACATTGGTGTGCGCGGGGCACGCCCACTGGCAATCGACGACGCGGTGGTAGTAATCCGGGTTGAGAGCGTCTGTGGGGTCCATTGCAGAGATTATAGGGGATTGGGCCGAACATCTGGTAGAATAAGGGGTTCTCCCAACCCATTTGAGCCAGAAGTAGAGTCGTTCTCATGATTTCAGTCGCCGGTGTATCCATGCGGTATGGTTCGAGGGTCCTGTTCGAGGACGTGGCCACCACGTTCTCAAGCGGGCGGCGTTATGCCCTGACGGGGCCCAATGGCGCCGGCAAATCGACCTTCATGAAGCTGCTGACGGGCGAGCTCGCGCCTCAGCAGGGCACGGTCTCGCGTCCCCCGAAGCTTGGCGTGTTGCGTCAGGATCAATTTGCCTTTGACCGGTTCCGCGTCGTCGACACTGTGATCATGGGCAACCAGCGGCTGTGGTCCGCGCTGGAGGAACGCGAGCGGCTTTACGCCAAGACGGACATGACCGATGGAGAGGGCATGCGTCTGGCCGAGCTCGAGGGTGTCGTTGGCGAAGAGGACGGTTACACCGCTGAAAGCGACGCCGCCATTCTTCTCGAAGGGCTCGACATCCCGCAGGATCTCCACGAGCGTACGATGGTGGAGCTGCAGGGAGGACAGAAAGTCCGCGTGCTGCTCGCGCAGGCGCTGTTCGGCCATCCGCAGGCACTGCTGCTCGACGAGCCGACGAACCACCTCGACCTCGATTCGATCCACTGGCTGCAGGAGTTTCTCGTCCACTACGAGGGCACGCTGATCGTGATCTCGCACGATCGGCACTTCCTGAACGCCGTCTGCACACACACGGCGGACATCGACTACCAGACGATCATCACTTACACAGGCGGCTACGACGAGATGGTGGTCGCGAAGACGCAAATCCGGTCGCGGCTCGAGTCGCAGAACGAGCAGCGCGACAAGAAGATTGCGCAGCTGAACGACTTCATCGCCCGGTTCTCGGCGGGCACGCGCTCCAGTCAGGTGCAGTCGCGCCGCAAGGAGGTCGAGCGGCTGCAGACCACCGAGCTGGCACGATCGAACATCCAGCGCCCCTACATCAAGTTCACGATGCACCGGCCTTCAGGGCGCAATGCGCTCGAGTTCAAGAACGTCTCGAAGGCATTCGGCGGTGCATCGGTTGTGACCGACTTCAGCGCAATCGTGAACCGCGGGGAGAAAATCGTGATGGTCGGCCGCAACGGCGTGGGCAAGACAACGCTGTTGAAGGCGCTGCTGTCTGACGCACCTGGCATCGCGCCGGCGCCGCAGGACCTCGACACCGGCGTGATCCGCTGGGGACACGAGGTCTCGGTCGGGTACTTCGCGCAGGATCACACGGGTGTTTTCGACAACGCGTCGCAAGGTTTTACCCCCGGCGCCGCAGCTCTGACGCCCGCGAAGACAACGATAGTTGAATGGCTGCACCGCTTCGACCCGGACGCATCGCGTCAGGACATCCACGCCTTGCTCGGGCAGATGCTCTTCAGTGGTGAAGAAGGTCTCAAGCCGACCGATGCGTTGTCGGGCGGCGAGACCGCGCGGCTGCTCTTCTGCCGCATCATGCTGCAGAAGCCGAACGTGCTCGTGCTCGACGAGCCCACGAACCACCTCGACCTCGAATCGATCAACGCGCTCAACGTCGCGCTGCAGCGGTTCGAAGGTACCGTGCTGCTCGTGACGCACGACCAGGATCTGATGGAAGAAGTCGGCACCCGCGTGTGGCACTTCACCAACGGCCGGATCGAAGATTTCAAGGGTAGCTACGAAGAGTACGCGGGCACGCTTGCGGAGTAGCGGCGTCCACCTCAGGCGGAATTATTCTCCGGAGCGCTTTCGAGCGCGTCGCTGTCCCACGAATAACGATAGCGGCCATGCGTCGGGCACCGATAGTACAGCCCCACCTGCTCGCCGACGAGCGGTACGCGCTCCATGTCGCGCCCGCACTCCGGACACTTGTTCAACTCATCCCACCTGCCCAAGGGCGCGTCTTCAGTCATTTGCTATTCCATTCCGCCACGACCGGTATTTCGGCCGCCACCCGAGTTCGGCGGCGACCTTCGCGTTCGAGGCGCCGCGGAGTGTCACCATCCAGGTCGTCATTGCATTGCCAATCGCGAGCCGCGCGAGAAACGCCGGCACGCGCAGCGGCCGCGGCGCGCCAATCGCTGCGGCATACGCGGGAATCCATTCCGCGGCCGGCGCAGGGTCGTCGTCCACTACGTTGTAAATCGCCGAAGCACGCGCGCTCAACGCCCTTACGGCGGCAGAGGCCGCGTCGTCGACGTGAACGAACGACGTGACGCCCGCGCCGTCGCCGATGATTGGAAACCCGCGGCTCTTCATGCGCCTGGCGATCTCTCCGCCGGGCGCGTACCACGTCCCCGCGCCGTAGAACCCGCCGTAGCGGAGGACAACGCCGATTGGCGTCTCGCGCATGACGCTGGTTTCCATTGCCGCAACGGTCCGCACGGCCTCGCCGATCGGCTCCGGCGCATCAGTCCAGAGCGGGTCGCTTTCAGACTTGATGAGCCCGCCTTCCGGTCGATACCAGGTGCCCATGCTCTGCACGACGAACCGCGTCACTCCTGTTTGCACAGCGGCCGCGATGAGGTTGCGCGTGCCTTCGCGGCGCACGCGATTGTTCCGCTCGTAAATCGCGCCGAGCTGACGCGGATTCATCGCCGTGGGAAGATCGGTGAGCTGGTTGATGATCGCGTCGGCCATCGCGCCGCGAACGGCCGCCAGAAGGCCGTCGCGATCAAACACATCTCCCACGACAGTCTCGGCACCGGCAGCGGTCATCGCGGCAGTCCGGGACGGCACGCGCGTCATCGCGACGACCGTGTGTCCCGCGGCGACGAGCTGCGGAAGCAGGCGTCGGCCGACGGCGCCGCTCGCTCCCGCGACGAAGACTCTCACGCTACCTCGAACTGATGGAGTACCGGATCAGCACGCCTTCCACGAACTCGCCGACGATCCGCTGATCGTCGCGCGAGAACGTTGCGGTGACCACGCGCAGCGCGCCTTCAGTGCGCTCGCTCGTCTTCTCCGCGCGTCCGAACGCCTGCTCCGCGTCCGCGAGCGTCATCCCCTTGTAGATCGCGCCGGCCGCCGCGATCGGCGCTCGGAGCTCCGGTGTTTCGACATGCGCCTCCGCCGGACGCTGGTCGGTTGCGAACGGAAAGTCGACGTACCCCGCAAGGGCGCGCATGATCCCGGCGGGCTCGAGGCCCGGCGGGACGCCGTTCTGGTAGCGGATGTTGAAGCGCGACCCTGCGTGCAGGCGCTGCTCCGCGATGCGCTGCTTCTTCTGTTCCTCCGCTGTGGCCTTGACGGCCTCGTTGCGGCTGTCTTCGCGGCGACGTTCGGCCCGAACGTCGTCCAGCTCGCGCTGAACGCGGCGCTTGCGCGCGGCATCGGTCTCGTGCTTCACCTGCTGTTCGAGATCCTTTTCGCGCTTCGACTTCGGCGTGTCCGGGATGTAGACGCTGGTGCTCGTGTCGTCGCCGAACGTGCCGAATCCGCCACCGCCAAGCTGGAACTCGAGCAGCTTGTCCTTCACGCGCACGCGCGTCACGAGCGCCGAGTTGCCGGACCGAATAGCGACGCCGGAGGATTTGATCCGCTCCGAATAGTCGCCGAAGTTCAGCGGACGGCGCGCATCCGGGAAGACATCGATGCCGTCCGACGTTGCCGGCATGTCGAGCTTCACCACGACACTGCGCCCCTCGAAATATTCCTTCAGCGCCGCCTCGTTCTGCGCGTATGCCGGTCGGGCCGCGAGTGCGGCCGAGATCGCGACCAGCAGTCGCAACCAGTGCTTCATGGGTCTCCTCACACGGGATGAATGGTGTGACGAGAGGGTATCACGCCAGGCCACTGATCTGAATCAGCGGCTCGTACAGATGAGTGCCCTTGCAGTCCGGACACTTCCCTGGCTTGGTAAGCTTCGATTCCTCGAAGGTGAACCCGCAACTGCGGCACCGCGCGGGCTCCACGACGACGCGCCGCCCCGCGGCACGCGCGGACTTCAGGAGGTGACGGACGTGTTCTTCAACGTCTGGTCGCGTAACGCCGAGCTCATGGGCGATGGAGGAAATGGTGCGAGGCTGGGCGAGCATCGTACCGATCTGTTGTCTGAGCGTTGTCGTCAATAGGATTGACTCCGGGCTTCAGAATTTTATCCTGAAGCCCGAAGCCTGAGAGCAGCCGCGTCAAGCGCCGCGGCGCTCGATGCGACGATGCGTCTCGACGGCGTCGCGACCGAGATATTCCTTCAGCCACACATTCTCGACGACCGGATACATGGCCGCGATGGGCAGCGCCAGGAGCGCGCCCACGATCCCCCCGATCTCGGCGCCAACGGCGAAGGCGAGGATGACAGCGAGGTTTGACAGTCGAAGGCGACCACCGTACACCTTCGGGCCAATCCAGTAGTTTTCCAGCGCGTGATACCCGACGTAGAGCGCCGCTACGGTGATCGCCACGGCCGGCGAGACGGTCAGCGCGAGCAGCACCGCCGGGAGAGCCGAACAGATGAAGCCGAGCACCGGCACGAAGTCGAAGATGCCCGCGAGGAGCGCGAGCAACAGCGCCGCGGGCACGCGCAGCAAGGACAGGCATACGAGCACGAAGATCGTCGCGAACACTGACGTCGCGACGTTGCCGACCGCGTAGGCGAGAATCGCCCGGCGCGCTTCCCGCGCGGTGACGTCGACTCGGGCACGATGCGCGGGCGGTGCGTAAGCGACGAGCCAGGCGTAGGTCTGCTGTCCTTCGATTAAGAGATAAATCGTCAGGATGAGCGCCAGCGCCGCCACGACGACCGCAGCGAGCGCGAGACGGCCCGCGTTGACCGCGTAGCCCGCGAGGGCGGACATGTCGGGCACGCCGGTACCGTTCCTGCGCATTGCGTCCGTGATCCAGGGCGGTGCGCGCTCGATGACGGTACGTTCGAATTCCATCACGCGACCGCCCAGCATTCGCGCCTGCCCCGACAGCGACGCGCCCGTGACCCAGAAAAACCACACGATCAGCAGCGCCAGCACGACAACGACTGCCGTCGCGCCCAAGCTGCACGGGATGCCGCGGCGTTCGAGCCACTCGACGGCCGGATAAAGCGTGATCGCGAGGACGCAGGCGACCACAATGACCATGAGGAGTTGCCAGAGCTGCAGCCACATCCAGATCAGGATGATCGCGGCGATCACCTTGATGAGTGCGGCAGGCGCGATGTCGATGATCCGTCGTGACTCGCTCATCCGGTGCTGTCGTCGGCGTGCAAGCGAAGGGCCGTCATTACGGCTGAGGCTTCACCGATGTGGTGACGTGTTTGCGTGAACGATAGGCATGCGCGGCCCGACGTCCAGTGAAACGATGCCTGACCTGTTCGGGGATCCGGCGGTCCGCGCGTGGCCTGACGGCTTCCGCTATCGGGCGGATTTGATCACGGTCGCGGACGAGGCGGCGCTCCTGAACGAAATTCGACGCCTGGAGTTCCACCGGGTGGAAATGCGCGGCGCGATCGCACGGCGGCGGGTGATTCAGTACGGATGGAAGTACGGCTTCGACCGATCGCGACTGGCGCCGGGCCCGGATATCCCCGCGTTCCTGCTGCCCTGCCGCGACCGCGCCGCCGCATTTGCCGAGGTGGAACCGGCCTCGCTGTCGGAAGCGCTCCTGACGGAGTATCAACCTGGTGCGCCGATCGGATGGCATCGCGACGCACCCGGGTTCGCGCTCATTGTCGGCATCTCGCTCATGTCCGCGTGCCGGTTTCGATTCCGCCGCGGACCCGAACGAGAGAGCGAGCGCGTGAGCATCACGCTCGAACCGCGATCCGGCTACGTGCTCTCCGGCCTCGCACGCAGCGAGTGGCAGCACAGCATTCCCGAAGTCAACGCGCTTCGGTACTCGATCACGTTTCGCACGTTGCGGCGCTGAGTGGACCCAGGTCAGGACTCTCCGTGCAGTTGACACGCGCGCTGCGGCACCGCAACTACCGCCTCTTTTTCAGTGGGCAGAGCATCTCGCTCGTCGGCACGTGGATCACGCGCATCGCGACGAGCTGGCTCGTCTATCGGCTCACCGGGTCCGAGCTGCTACTCGGCGTCGTTGGCTTCTGCGGACAGATTCCTACACTTGTCTTTGCCCCGTTTGCCGGCGTGCTGGTGGATCAGTGGGACCGCCGCCGCATCCTCGTAATCACGCAGGTTTCGTCGCTGCTGCAATCGTTGGCCCTGGGCGTGCTGACGCTCGGTCACTGGGTCACCGTGCGCGACATCGTAGCGCTGCAGACTCTGCAGGGCATCATCAACGCGTTCGACACGCCCGCGCGCCAGGCCTTCGTCGTCGAGATGGTCGAGGATCGCAGCGATCTCGCAAACGCTATCGCGCTCAATTCCTCGATGGTGAACGCGAGCCGCATTGTCGGCCCCTCGATAGGCGGAGTGCTGATTGCCGCGGCCGGCGAAGGCTGGTGCTTCATGCTCGACGCGGTGTCGTACCTCTTCGTCATCGGATCGCTGCTCGCGATGCGGGTCCGGCGTTCCGCGCTAAGACGCGACACGCGCCTCCGCGCAGAGCTGCGCAGTGGCTTTGATTACGTCGTCCGATCCGTCCCGATCCGAACGGCGTTGATCGTGCTCGCGATCGTCAGCGCGATGGGAATGCCATATACGGTACTGATGCCTGTCATCGCCGCGAACGTGCTGCACGGCGGCCCTAACACGCTGGGACTGCTGATGGGCGCGACAGGGGTCGGCGCGCTCGGCGGCGCACTCTACCTCGCGGGACGGAAATCGATTATAGGGCTGGGCCGCGTGATGATGTACGCGACGCTGGCATTCGGGGCGGGTCTCGTGGCCTTCGCTTTTACGCGGCAGCTGCCCGTGGCGCTTGCGATCCTCGTTATCGTGGGCGCCGGATTCATGGTGCAGATGGCGGCGACGAACACCGTGCTGCAGACGCTCGTCGACGATCAGATGCGCGGGCGCGTGATGGCGTTCTACACGATGGCTTTTCTCGGTACTGCCCCGATCGGAAGCCTGCTTGCCGGTCTTCTCGCCGATCGTATCGGCACCGCGGCCACGATTGCCATCGGCGGCGTGGCCTGCCTGCTCAGCGGCGCGTGGCTTGCTGCTCGCTTGCCCGCTCTGCGCACTATCGTCCGCCCCATCTACATCCAGCGCGGCATCCTGCAGGCTGTGGAGACAGCGAGCGCAGAACCGTAATGCCTTCCCGCCTGAAGGCGGAAGCCACACGCTCTGATCGACACCACACGATCTGACCGACACCACGCGATCCGACCGACACTCTCGTGGCTTCCGCCTTTAGGCGGAAGAACCTCATTCCGCACGCAGAGTGAGGGCCGGATCCAGCCGCAGCACGCGCAGCGCCGGAATCACGCTCGCGATGAGTGCGACGGACAGCAGCGTGACGATGACCGCGCCAAACGTGATCGGATCCGTAGGCGCGACGCCCCAGAGAAACGACTGCATGAGCCGCACGGCCGCGAACGCGACCACGCTGCCGATCGCAACCCCCGCCGTCGCGAGGGCTACGCCTGGCAGCACGACGGTCCGCATGACCTGGCCGGTGGTTGCGCCCAGCGCGAGACGAATGCCGAGCTCTCGTGTGCGCTCGGAGACCGAGCTCGCAATCAACCCATGGATACCGATTGCCGCGAGCAGCAGCGCGACCCCGCCGAGACCGAGCACCAGCACCATCATGAAACGCTGCGACGCGAGCGAGGCCGCCTGCACGTCCGACATGCTTTCGAGCCGCGCAATAGGGAGCATCGGATCGACGGTCGCCATCGACTGCCGAATCGCCGCGGCCACGGTTTCCGACGGGCCGGACGCTCGAACAACCCATGAGGGAGAGAACCAGGTGTGCACGAGCTTCAGGAATCCGGGTGTAGTCTGTGCCGCGGGAATATAAATGATAGGTGGCGTCACGAGCGGCTGGCTGTAATCGGAGAATCCCGACGAGGTCGCGCGCGCATTGCCCACGATGCCGATGATCGCCCGCTCTCCCGCGACACTGATGCGCCGCCCGACGACGGTCTGTCCCTTGTAGTACTTCTTCACGAATTCTTCATTGACGATCGCCACTCCGGGCGCGCTTGCCGCATCCCGGTCGGTGAAGCTTCGGCCTTCGCGGACGGGAATGCGCAGCGCTTCGATGTACCCCGGAGTGATGTAACTCAGGTTCGTGATGCCCCCCTCGTCACCGCTGCGCGGCCCATCCAGCCGTCGGAACCCGAGATTCAGCAGCCGCGTGTACGGAAGGCCGAGCGAAACGCCCGCGGCCTGCACGCCTGGCACCTCGCGAATGCGCGTCAAGGTATCGCCAAACAGCCGATCCACCTTGGTGACTTCCTGGTAACGCGCGTCCTGCAGCGACACCGATGCGGTGATCACGTGCGTAGGATCGAAGCCTGGATCGAGGCTGCGCAGGTGCACGAAAGTACGAACGAGCAGTCCCGCGCTGACGAGCAGCACGACGCCCATCGCGACCTCGCCGACGACGAGGAGCCGGCGCGGCCAGCGCGCCGTGGCGCCCGCAACCGCGCGTGTGCCCGATTCGGCGAGCGCGCTCTGGACGTTCACGCGGCTCGCGTGGAGCGCCGGCACCAGTCCGAACAGCACGCTCGTGACAAGCGCAATAATCAGCGTCGCCGCGAGCACGCGTACGTCGAGCTGAATCGGGAAACCGATTGGGAACACGTTCGTGCTGAGCCGCTTCAGCGCGTCGAGTACGCCCCATCCGACCGAGATGCCGAGTGAACCGCCGGCAAGAGCGAGCATGCCGCTCTCGATGAGCAGCTGACGGACCACCGCGCCACGTCCGCTGCCAAGGGCCATGCGCGTCGCGATCTCGCGCGTGCGCATGCCTGAGCGCGCCAGCAGCAGTCCCGCGAGATTCACGCACGCGATGAGGAGCACCAGGCCGACCGCTCCCCAGAGCATGAGCAGCGGCTCGCGGATTTCCGACGTCTCATCCTGCTGAAGCGGAATCAACCTGCACACCGCGGTGACGTCAGGTTTGTAGCCCTCGCGGGCGGCCGCCGAACCGAGCTGGGCGATCTCCGCATTCGCGTGCTCCCACGTCGCTCCCTGGCGCAGCCGCGCAATCATTCCGTAGTTCGATCCACCTCCTTCGCCTTTCGTCGATGGACGCAAGGGAGTCCACACGTCGGTCGGCGCTCCCGTCGTGAAGCCATTCGGCATCACGCCGACAACAGTGTAGGGCTCGCCCCGCAGCGTGATCGCACGGCCGATGATGTTGGGATCGCCGCCGAATACGCGCGTCCACAACGCATGGCTGAGCACGGCAGCGGTCTGCCCTCCCTCGCGGTCCTCATCCACGGTGAATTCGCGACCGACTAATGGCGCAACACCCAGAACGCCAAAATACCCCGCGCTGACCCGGCGCTGCTCCACGTTGGCCGCCATGCCGCCTGCGACGAGGTTTATTCCACCGCCAAGTCCACCGGATGACACCGCGGTTGCAACCGTCGTCGCATTGTCGTGAATCGCGAAGAATGTCTTCCCGTCGACGGAGGTCTGTTCGCTTTGCCCTCGCGGCGAACGGAACAACGTGGTGACCGCGCCGAGGCGGTCAGGCTCGGGGAACGGAAGCGGCTTCAACAGGAGCGCGTTGACGACGCTGAAGACCGCGGTATTGACACCAATGCCGACCGCGAGCGTCACGAGCGCGATGGCGGTGAAGCCGGGCGTCTTGCGGAGCATGCGCGCCGCGTATCGCAGATCGCGAAGGAGTGGCTCGAGCATAAGCACCAAGGATTGTAGACGGAATGCCGAGCAACTTGGTTTACCCACTTCGGCATTCAGTTCCGCGCGTGTGGGCTGCGGAATCCCATTCCGGGCAACGGAGTGAACTCGGCCACGGGCGTGGCGCCGCTCTCAGTCGCATCTTGTGTCCCGCAACCCGCATTGCCCGACCCATCGGCTCAAAATGTGGCCCGCGTGTTGCTGAACTTGCGGGGGAGAGAACCTGCGTGCCCACAATTCGAGGCCGCCGTCCACGGCGCCTGTCCCCGGAAGAGCGGAAATCTCTTACGCACGGCGATTTCTGGATCCCGGAAGAGGAACGCGAGGTCTACCGGCGCGCACTGCAGGCGCTGAACGACGCCGGCGTCCCTTATGTCGTGGCCGGCGCCTATGCGATTTACGAACATACAGGCATCTACCGGCAGACCAAGGATCTCGATCTCTTCGTCGAACCGTCCGTCGTCGTGGCGGCCGCGCACGCGCTGCACGCCGCGGGCTTCACGATGCGGCTCGAGGATCTGCATTGGCTCGCCAAGGCCGTTGCCGGCGAACGGTTCGTCGACTTGATCTACGGCATGGGCAACGGCGTGTCGGTGATCGATGAGGGGTGGCTCAATCACAGCCGTCCGGGCGTCATCGCAGCACAGCCTGTGCGCATCGCGCCGCCGGAAGAGCTCATCTGGCACCGGCTGTTCATCAGCGAGCGCCATCGACACGACGTCGCCGACATTCTTCACTTGATCCTGTGCGTCGGCGATATCCTCGATTGGGAGCGCCTCGTCGGCCGCGTCGGACCGCACTGGCCGCTGCTGCTGGCGCAGCTTCAAACGTTCAGTTACGTGTATCCGGGCTATCGCAGTCACGTGCCGGCGTGGGTGATGGAACGGCTGATCGAACAGGCGCGCGCCGACGCGAGCCGCGACGACGAGGATGCCGACGTCACGCGCGGCACACTCATCTCGCGGTTCAGTTTCGCAATCGACGTCCGCGAGTGGGGGTTCTCCGATCCTCGCGGTGAGTTGATCCGGCAGGCGCGCAACCTCCCGGCCATCCGCACCATCGCCGAGTCCGATGTGTGGGACGAGCGCTCCGAAGAGCGCGCGGAGTCACGCGAAGAGTCCTGAAATCTGAAAGACGCGCATGACTCAGGGCTCGAGGTGGGTCATGCCTTGGGCCGACTTAAGCCTTGAGCCACCCTGAGTTCTGAGTCGTAAGTCCTGAGTCCTACTTCATCTCACATTTGCCGCCCTGCGGGTTGACGGAGTTGACCTGCAGCGTCCGCATGTCAATTTGGGTCTCGGTCTGCACGGTCGGCTTCCCGGCGGTGCCGGTCGCCTTGTCCTGTTGCGTCGGTGTCGACCGGGTGGCGATCTCCTGCTGTGTCGCGAGCACGCCCGTGACCTGTACGCGCTTGCCGATGTGCTGACGGAGGTCCACTCCCTTCACGCCGACGAGCTGATAGTTCGCCGTCTGCGCCACGCCGGTGTTGGACGCGTCCTGCGTGAGCACGTACGTGTCTGACGCCTCCCCGGCGCGCAAGCATCCTGCAACCGTCATGGGCACGCCCGGTGTTCGAACATCGCCCGCCACCTGCGTCTCGGAGGGCACTTCACTTTTCGATTTGCTGCACCCTCCGACGATCGCAAGCGTCCCCGTTATCGCGAGCACTCCCACCATCCGCGTCAGTTGCACAAGTCCTCCTCTTCTGATCCTCATTCGGCGATCGGCCGTTTCTGAAGCAGGATTCAGGCCGTGTTCCGGGCGCCCTCCGGGTCAGATCTCGATTTTCCATTATCGAAAAATCGAGATCCTGACCCCAGATGTTCTGCGCCGGCACAGATAGCGGTTGACCGGCACCTCCGGTTGGGGTCAGATCTCGATTTTTCAGTTCCGATCGAAAATTGAGATCTGACCCCAATGGTCCAGGCGCTGCCGCATCTGCTTGGGTTTCTATTGCCGGTCGCGGTTGTCTATGGCGTCCGTCTCGGCGGGTTCTGGACCTTCCTGCCGGTCGGGCTGCTGGTCGGCTACTTCGACGCCGATCGTCTGGTCTTCGCCGGAAAGGTCGGAACGGGTTTCACCGCGGCTGCCGCGCGTGAGCTCCGCACGGCAGTGAACGCGATGGAAACCAAGGAGTGTCCCTTCTCACCGCCTCCATCCGGCTGGCTGGGGCGCCACGCGCACTGGTGCGACCGGCGCTGGTGGCAGAAGCCGTCTTCACCGAGTGGACGGATGAGGGCAAGATTCGGTATCCATCCTTTCAGGGCTTGCGCCGCGATCGCGATCCGAAGAGCGGGATCCGCGAGCGCCCCGCGGAGACGCCGCTGCCCGCGAGCGGATCGAAGACGACCCCTCCCGGAGGCGGAACGGGCATCGTGGTGCGCGGCGTGCAGATCAGCAACGCCGACCGCATCATGTTCGAGCGTCCGCCGCTCACGAAGCTAGACCTGGTCCGCTACTACGATCGCGTGACGAGCGCCATGCTTCCCCACGTCGAAGGCCGGCCGCTGACGCTCGTGCGCTGCGGACGCGGCGTCCCGGCCGGCTGCATGTATATGAAGCACTCGAACCTGTGAGCGTTATCCGCCCATGGCTTCAGGCGACGGGAAGCCGTGCTGCGAACGCCCTTCATCCCCGTCGTGCAACGCGGACGTCTTATACAACTCGAACCGCCCGTCCGCGGCCACTGGTCCCAGCCGATGGCGGAGGCGTGCCATCTGTTCCGCCGTCATTGGCTTGAAGTTCGTCGCAATGCGGACGTTCTGCTTCAACACGTGCATCGAATCGATCCCGCTGACGGTCGTCGTCACAGGAAGGCTCATCGCATAGCGCAGCGCGTCTTCGACCCGCACGGCGCGACGCTTCACCGCATCGCCCCTTCCGCCCAGGCTCTTCATCCCGAGGGCGGCGATCTGCTGACGGCGCAGTTCGGGCAGCACGCGCTGCTCGAAGCTGTTGAACGATGCGTCGAAGCAGTTGAGCGGGAGCTGACAGCTGTCGAACGGATAGCCGAACGCCAACATTCGGAGGTGAATCTCGGGGTGCTTGTGGCCGGTGAAGCCAACGTAGCGGACCTTGCCATCGCGTTTCGCGCGTTCGAGCGCGTCGACGACGCCTCCGCGCGCGAAGTGGAGATCGGGCTCGTTGAAATAGACGCACTCGTGGATCTGCCACAGATCGAGGTAGTCCGTGCGCAGGCGCTTCAGCGATTCTTCGAGCTGCCGCATCGCGACCCTGGCGTCGCGCCCGTGCGTGCAGACCTTCGTCATGAGAAAGACACGCTCGCGTCGATCCGCGATCGCGCGCCCCATGCGCTCTTCGCTTTCGTGCTCGTTGTATTCCCAGGCGTTGTCAAGGAACGTGATCCCTTGATCGATGGCCGCCTGGATGATCCGGATCGCCTCCCGGACGGAGCTGATGGCACCGATGTGATACCCGCCGAGCGCGAGCGCAGAGACCATCTGATCGGCGTGACGGCCGAAGGGGCGTTGTGGAATGCTCATGTCGCACCGCCCAAGCAAGAAATGGGCTCATGGCTCATGAGCCCTGAGTCCTCAGTCTACGAACTCGATTGCCAGATTGCTCGACCGACGAAGAACGGGCCCAGGCGGTCGAGATACAACGAAGTCTGCTGCGTTTTGCGCATCGCCTGCACGAGGGCAGAGAGCGGGAAGAGGTCCTTGCCAATCAGGCCGATGACGAAGTCGTTGTCGTCGCGATCCAGCCCGTGACATGCGAGGCGGATGTCGTGCACGTAATCCGCCGCACCGAACGTCATCCCAATCGACCCGTGTTCCGCAAGGATCGTGCGCTGCTCGTCCGCAGGCAATTGCGCGAAGCGGCCGTTCCGCCGCAACGGGTACCAGATGCCCCAGGGCCATGCCGGATTCAAGACGGTGCGTCGTGGCCGATCGATCAACGCGTCACGCAAATCCGGCTCGTAGCCGAGCGAATACGTGCGGCCGAGCATCGTGTAGTCGGGCTTGAACGTCAGCGAGGCGAAGGGCCCGCTCGTGAGCGCGGGACGGACGCGTGTCACGAACTCTTCAGGGGCAACCGTGAGCGTGACGATGGCGATGCCGCGCGGATCGTTGACGTCTTCATATATGACGCCCTCGATGCCCGCCTGCTGCAGGTAACGCGCGGCCGCGCCGCTGTCCGCGCAGCCACCGAACGCGAGAAGCTGCATGAATAGCCGCTCGTCAGACCGCTGCGGCACTCCGCCCTTCAGGCCGCCTTTTTCGCTCAGGTCCGGCGGCTCGAGCCGCGCGCGTCCGCGCGGGGCGTCGTCCGCGTCCACTCCGTGTTCGCTCATGTCCTCAATGTATCAGCACGGCGCGCTTTTTGGATGCGGGCCCCCTGTTGCTGATCTACCGCGAAGACGACCGCCGGATCAATACGCGCGACGCGCTGGCGCTGGTCACTCTCGCGGCGGCTGCGGATCCCATTGAACCTGACGCGGCGCTCTCGTTATTCGTCGACGTCGCGGAACTCGAGGCCGGCATCACCGACGCCATCTCGCCCGGCCGTGAAACTCTCGATCCACTGGCGTCGGAAATGCGAAACGCGACGCTGGCAGCCGCGCACATTTGGTATCGGTTGACGGAGAACGGTGATCGGGTATCGAAGGAAGAAAGATGGTTGTCGGAGAACGGAGGACGGATGTCGGAAGGGGAAGAGCCGGCATCCATTCTCTCTCAGGTTCTGGAGCGTGTGAGTCGCTATACGCTGCCAGACACCGTCCCGGTGCGCGTATCGGAGGGCTTCGCGTATTACGCGCTGTTTCCGGAAACATACGCGGCGAGCGCCAGGCGATTCTGGAACGCCTCGCATCCGCCACGCGCGACGGTCATCGGCATTCGCAGTATCGGCACGAGTCTCTCCGCGATCGTCGTGGAAGTCCTGCGCGCGCGCGGGTGCGAGACCTGGTCGTGCACGGTGCGTCCGCAGGGGCATCCGTTCGAACGGCGGCTCGCGCTCGCCGACGACGTTGAAGCCGCATGGCGTGCTGAGGCGGCACGTGGCGCGGTTTTCGCGGTCGTGGACGAGGGTCCGGGATTGAGCGGATCGTCGTTCTCGTCTGTCGCGCACGCGATTGGCGCGCTCGGCGTTTCCGCGGATCGGATCGTCCTCTTTCCGAGCTGGGATCCCGGACCGGAGCGGCTGAAGTCCGACGCCGCGCAAGGGACATGGCGCATGCATACGCGCTGGTGCACCGACGCCCGCGACGCGGGCGTCACGCCCGAAGCACTCTTCAGCCCGGCAGCACCCGTCGTCGAACTCTCCGCGGGTGCATGGCGGTCCACGTTCCTGTGCAATCGTCACGTGTGGCCGGCGGTCCAGCCGCAACACGAGCGATGGAAGGTGGCCGTCCCCTCCGAGCAGCGCCTGCTCCGTTTCGCGGGACTCGGGCGGTACGGTGAGGCCGCGCGCGATCGAGCGGAGCGACTCCACGATCTCGGGCTGGGCCCGCGTCCCGGCCGGCTGCAGCATGGGTTTCTGGAGCTGCCGTTGGTGCCCGGACACCCGCTGACGGCGTGTCGTGACGAGATGGATGCGACCGAGGTCGGCCGCTACATCGGCACGATCGCTCGCGCCTTTCCAGCGAGTGCTCCGGCAGATACGTCAACGTTGGAGCACATGATCGATACGAACGTGCGCCACTTGATCGACGTGTCCTCAGCGGATCGCATCCGCCGCGTGTGCCGAAACGTGCCTCGTGATCTTCCTGCCGGATTCATCGACGGCCGTATGCTCGCGCACGAGTGGATTCGAACGGGCGGGGGACTCGTGAAAGTCGACGCGCTCGACCACCATCGCGATCATTTTTTTCCAGGGCCTCAAAGCGCAGCGTGGGATCTCGCCGGCGCCGCCGTGGAAATGCGACTGCACGACAAGGATTCGGCAGCGATGCTCGCTGAGTACGAGCGAGCCTCTGGCGATCGACGAGCGCGGCACGCGCTGCCGTTCTACACCCTCGCGTATACGGCATTCCGCGCCGGCTATACGGCGGTTGCAGCAGAGACGCTCGCCGGCACCGACGAAGGGGAACGGTTCGTCCGCGCGCGCGCCCATTACGTCTCCGCCCTCACGGCTCCCAGTGCGCCTTGAAGCCGATCACCTGCTTCAACGCCTGGTCGAAGTCTCCCTGGAAGCAAATCGCGCGATCATCGATGAACACGTGCGCCGGCGGCTTTCGTCGCGTAACGGCGGTCACGAGATCGTGAAAATTGTGCTCCCGCAGCCAGCGTCGCACCCCCGCCGGATGCCGGGTCGTGAAGACGACGATGTCGAAGCCTTGGGCGTGGAGCGCTTCGAGAAAGGCGCGCGCGCCGGGCCGGGGAGGATCCCAGTGGTCGGGATCTTTCCAGCCGGTGTAAGCATCGAGCACGCCATTCAGGTCGACACACACCAGCGGACGTGACGGGTTGTCGAGATTGACCCGCATTCTACAATTATGGCCGTTATGGCTACGGAACACCGACTCGCAGCAGAACGCCGCGTCAATGATCTGATTGCGGTGGGCCGGGCGCTCCCGCGGCACGAGCACCTGACACTTATGATGGAAGAGGCCGAGAACCTCGCCCGTGCGATTGCGGCGTTTCACCTCGAAGGGATCCGCTTCCGGATGTACAACGTCGACCGCATGACGACGCATACCCCGGTGCCATTGCCGGTCGAGGTGTTGACGGCCGTCGCCGACATCCACCGTCACCTCGAGGCAGCGGGCTTTCACACGCGGTCGCATCAAGCGCCGGGCTGACGCGGTTACCGGTTGACGGTTCCCTGGTTGTTCGTTATCCGTGCCGGGTTGTCGGGGTGCTCGGCTGAGGTTTTCGGCCTTCATTTGTCAGTTTTTCGCTCGTCGATTGCGGTTCAGATCGAGATCATCAAACTGCCCTGCTCGACCACTTTCCTCGGCGTTGCTACAATTGTTCAATCGCAATGTCACAACTGACCCCACTGGCCAATGTCACCGACCTCGAGGCGGCGATCGCGGAATCGAGCGAGCGCCTCGTACTGCTGTTCAAACACAGCCGTTATTGCGGCGTGAGCTGCGAAGCACTCGACGAGCTCCACGCGCACATTGGGGCAGCGGCCGGTCAGACCGCTTACAAGATCATCACGGTCCAGACCCATCGCCCTGTCTCCGATGCCGCGGCTCAGCGTCTCGGTGTGCGTCACGAGACGCCCCAGGCGCTCCTTCTGCGAGACGGAAGGGTCATCTGGAACGCGTCGCATTTCCGCATCACCGCGACCGAGCTCGACCGCGCGACCTCTGCGAATTGATGTGGCTCATGACTTATGTCTCGGCTCATGAAGGCGCAAGGCTCCGTCGGCTCAAGGCCTCAGCCATGATTCGAAGGCCTTGAACCAGCGTGAGCCCTGAGCCACAACTCGTAAGCTGAATTCATTTTTCCCACAGCCATGCGGCGCCGCGTACGCCGCTCGAATCGCCGTGGCGTGCGCGCACGAGACGCGTATCGACGCGGTCCGAAAAAATCCATCGATGCCATACGGCAGGCACCCGTGTGTACAATTCGGTGATATTCGACAAGCCACCGGCGAGCACCACGACGTCGGGATCGACGATGTTGATCACGCTCGCGAGCGCGCGCGCGAGGCGGCTGGCATACAGGTCAATCGCGCGGGCCGCTCGCGCATCACCGGCGTCGGCCTCTGACGCGATGATCGCGGCGTCTGGCGCCCCCGCTCCATACGCGCGCTGAAGACCCGTTCCAGACAGGAACGTCTCAATGCAACCGTGCAGCCCGCAGTAACACGCAGGTCCTGGAGACTCGTCAGCTTCTGGCCACGGCAGCGCATTGTGTCCCCACTCCCCTGCAATCGCGTTCGCGCCGGTGATAAGGCGTCCGTGCGCAACGATTGCGCCGCCGGTGCCGGTTCCGAGGATGACGCCGAACACGACGTCAGCACCCGCGGCCGCGCCGTCGCTGGCTTCCGACAACACGAGACAGTTTGCATCGTTGGCGAGCCGGACGGGTCGGCCGAGGACGCGCGAGAGATCCACGTCGAGGGAACGTCCGATCAGCCACGTCGAGTTGGCGTTCTTGATGAGGCCCGTCGCGGGAGAGATCGCACCAGGCATTCCCACGCCCACGCTGCCCGTTGCACCCGTGGCGCGCTCGACGTCGTGCACGAGGTCAACGACAGCCCGAACGGTCGCGTCATAGTCCTCGCGCGGAGTGACCGTGCGACGGCGAAACAGTTCGCGGCCGTCACGATCGAGCGCGATCGCTTCGATCTTCGTGCCGCCGAGATCGATGCCGATCCTGATCACGATCGAGGTTCGAGGTTCGAGGCCCGAGGTCCGGCGTTCAACAGCCGCAGCAGTCGCGCCGCGACTCCTGCGGCCGGTACGAGGCTGTGAATCTCGTCGGCCTCGTAGTGCGGTAATGGTCGCGGCAGCCGCTGCGGATTGAACCATACAGCGCGAATGCCCGCGGCGTGCGCGCCTGCAATATCCGCCTGCCACGAGTCTCCCATCATCACGGCATGCTCGGTCGAGGCGCCTATCCGGTCGAGCGCGATCTGGAAGATCGCCGGGTCGGGTTTCGAAACGCCGACGTCCTCGGAGGCGACGAGCGCGTCCACGAATGACGCGAGGCCGCAGTACTCCAACTTGTCCTGCTGCTCGTCGAGCAGGTTGTTCGTCACGATTGCGACGCGAGCGTGAGGCCTGAGCTCGGCGAGCAGTGCAGCGGCGCCCTCGGTCGCACGACGCGCGGTCATGTAGCCATCGCGGTACGCGCAGGCCACGGCGTCGGTCGTGCGCTCGTCGATCGCCAGGCCAAGCGCCGCGAACACGCGCCGGAACCGTTCCCGCCGTGCGTCGTCCAGCGCGACGCGGCCCGCGAGCACTTCGATGTGCATTTCCTCCAGGAAGTGAATGTGATGGCGCTCGAACTCGTCGAACGAGGCGCTGCTCGCGAATGCCGCGTGGACGCCGGCGAGCGCGGCCCGGGCGGAACGATGGTGATCGAAGAGGGTGTCGTCCAGATCGAACAGCACCGCGTGGGGCGTCAACGGCCGCGGCGATCCCTGCCGCTGCGACGATCGGGTCCGGTGCGTCGCTCGGCGCCCGGCGGGCCGAGATCCGCCTTGCGCCGATCGGCCGCGCGGCGCTCGGTCCGCCGGCGTTCGGCTTTCAGTGCCGACGCCGCCTGCCGCGCCGCGCTGGCCTGTTCGCGCTGCCGCCGCGCAACTACACGCGCCGGATCGAGGAGGTCCAGCAGTCCTTCATACACGGCGACCAACCTCGCGTCCTCAGGCGTCCGCGCGATCTGCTCGCGCATGTAGTTGGCGGCCGCCAGGACGTTGGCGCGCTGCCAGCCCTGGAGTGCGGGTGTACGTAAATCAGCCATGCTGCATCGGTGAATCGGCCACGGGAGTGGCCGATGAATTATAGCGGCGCGCGCCGCGCAGCGCGACCCACGTCAACCGCGGGAGCAGTCGCGGAAAGTGCCAGAGGAGACGGCGCCGCGCGGCGCGGTACGACAAACGGCCGCTCGCGTAGTCGACGAGCAGCCGCGAAAATTCCGGCCGTGCGTTCGCGCCGCGCACCACCATGTCCATCCTCGGCGCGCTGTGAAAGAGATAGCGCTGGATGAGGACAGAGTCGCGCAGCTCCCCGCCGATCTCCCGCTTCCACGCGCGCACGTAGGCGCGGCACGTGCGAGCGGGGAAAACGGCTCCGCCCGCACGTGATCCCAGCACGGCGCGCGCGGCAAGATCGCCGGTCACCATCGCGTAGTAGATCCCTTCCGCCGAGAAGCCGTTGACGAATCCGCCGGCATCGCCGGCCAGCAGCACGCGCCCGCGCGCCGTCTGCCGCAGCGGACCGCCGACCGGAATCAGAAACGGCGTGAAGTGTTCGCGCCGCGACTCGCCGTCCATCAAGCCTCGCGCCCGCAGCTCCGATACGAACCGCTGCTGCAGCGCGTACGGCGCCTCGTCTACCTGTTCGCGGAAGTACGGCAACAGGTATCCGATCCCGACGTTGACGTGCTCGCGCTTCGGAAACACGTACGCATAGCCATGCGCGCCGCCATAGCCGTAAAAAACCCAGAGCGTCTCCGGCTCAGACGTCTGCAGGCTGGCGACCGGCGTTTCCTCCATCATGTCGAGCGCAAGATGGGCCGCGGGCCATCCGGTGTTCATGCGGAGCCGGCGCGCGATCACGCTGTTCCCGCCGTCGGCCGCAATCACGATGGGCGCGCGCAAGCGGCGTCCGTCGCGCAGCTTCAGCATGACGCTGTCGGCATCCTGTTGCGCCTGCGCGACAGCGGCGGGCGCAACGAGTTCGGCGCCAGCCTCGATCGCCAGCTTCGCCAGCAGGTGATCGAATTCGATGCGTCGGATGAGGACGACGGCAGGACCGTTCGATCGCATGCGGAAGACGTCACCCGACGGACCTTCGAGATACAGACTGGACACCGGAAGGTGCGGGATGCGCGCCAGCGCCGCCTGCAGATATGGAAAGCGCGCGAACACGCGGGTGCTGATGCCACCGCCGCACGGTTTCTGCCGCGGCAGCGCGAAGCGCTCGACGATGAGCACGCGCATGCCCGCATGCGCGAGGCGCCGCGCCGCCGTGGCGCCGGCGGGACCGGCGCCCGCGACGATGACGTCGGCGTCGAAGCTCATGCTAGACTGAGGCGGATGCCCACGGCGGCGTTGGTCATAGCTGCGCAGAATCTCATGCCCGCGCTGAAAGAGCGCGTCGACGGCGATCTTCTCACGTTCGCCGACACGGAACCGATCCAAGCCCTCCAGGCGATCATCGAGCATCGTCCTCGCCTGATCGTCCTCGAGCGCCTCTTCGCGGCCACGCCGCGCGGTGCGGCGCTCATCAACCGCATCAAAAGTGATCCGCAGCTCTCGATCTGCGAAGTGCGCGTGATGTCACACACCGGCGACTACAGCCGCCAGGTGGTCAAGCCGTCGCTCGTCGAAGCCGCGCCGGTTGCGCATGCGGCCTCGTCGTCACATGCATCGCAGGCGCCGGTCGCAACCGAAGACACGCCGCGTCCACTCGACTGGCATGGCACGCGCCGGGCCGCGCGGACCCGCGTCCGTTCCGGCGTCGAGATGCAGCTCGATGGCAACCCCGCAATGGTCGTCGATCTATCGACGGTCGGCGCGCAAGTGGTCTCCTCCACGGTCCTGCGGCCGAACCAGAAGGTCCGCATCAGCCTGCCGTTCGAAGAGTTCGTGATGCGCTTCCGCGGCGCGATCGCGTGGGCGAAGTTCGAGCTGCCGAAAGGACCCGCGAAGGGTCCGCAGTATCGGGCCGGCGTCGAGTTCACCGACGGAGACTCGGCCGCGCTCGAGAACTTCTGCGAACGCAATAAGTCGTAAGCCGGCTGCAGGCTTCAGGCTTCGGACTCCAGGCGTCTGGTCGCGCTTCGCGCGAAACGGAGCCGCGAATGCGGCAACGTGGAAATCCGGGGCCTGAAGCCCCGAAGCCTGAAGCCTGACGCCCGAAGCCTGAGCCCTATGCCGTGATCAGTTCCAATCCCCAGCGTGACGCCACGGAATCTTCGCGGATGATCGTGTCTTCGCGGCCGGATCCAGTCGACAGGATCGCGGCGGGCACCCCGGTCAGCTCCTCGAGGCGCGCGATGTATCGCTGCGCATCCCGGGGCAGGTCCGCGAAACGGCGCACGCCGGCGGTCGGTGACGTCCATCCGGGTACGGACTCGTAGACGGGCTCGCAGGCAGCCAGCTGCGCGATCTCGCCGGGGAATTCCGTCAGCGTGGCGCCATTGCAACGATACGAAGTACAGATCTGCAGCTCGCGCATGCCGTCCAGGACGTCGAGCTTCGTGAGCGCAAGCGCATCGAGGCCATTCACACGCACGGCGTAGCGGACGGCTACCGCATCGTACCACCCGCAGCGGCGCGGCCGTCCGGTCACGGCGCCGAACTCCTGCCCGGACTCGCGGAGGCGATTGCCAATCTCTCCCGTCAGTTCTGTAGGCAACGGCCCTTCGCCGACGCGCGTCGTGTACGCCTTCGCCACGCCGATTACGCCGTCGATTGCGCGCGGTGGAATGCCGAGACCCGTGCAGACACCCCCGGTCGTCGCATTCGACGAGGTGACGTATGGATACGTGCCATGATCGATGTCGAGCAACGTCCCCTGCGCTCCCTCGAACATAATCGATCGCCGGGCGGCGCGGGCCCGCGCGAGGAACAGCGAGACGTCCGTCACCCACGGCCCCATTCGCTTCCAGAACGCCGCGAGGTCCGCGAGCACCTGCTCGGCGTCCATCTTCGATTCGGCGATGATCCGGTTGCGCGCGTCGACGTTGTGGCGAACCGCCTCGGCGAGCGAACCGGTGTTCGCGAGATCTCCCACGCGGACGCCGCGCCGCGCGATCTTGTCCTCGTAGGCAGGCCCGATGCCGCGCGAGGTCGTTCCGATCTTCCGTTCGCCGCGACGCGCCTCGCTCAGCAGATCGAGCTCGCGGTGATACGGCAGGATGAGATGCGCCTTGTCGCTGATGACGAGCCGGTCGCCGATCGCGATTCCCGCCTTCTTCAGTTCGTCGATCTCAGCGAAGAGGGCCTGCGGATCGACGACGACCCCGTTGCCGATGACGCACGTGATGCCGTCGTGGAGAATGCCGGACGGCAGCAGGCGCAGCACGAACTTGCGCCCGTTCACGTACACAGTGTGGCCGGCGTTGTGGCCACCCTGGTAGCGCGCAACGATCGAAAAGTTCGGCGTCAGCAGGTCGACGATCTTTCCCTTGCCCTCGTCTCCCCACTGCGCGCCCAGTACGGCTATGTTCATATGTTTAGAAGTCCCGAAGTATTCTACAGGCGAATTCGGGCTGCCTCACGTACGACTTCACGGAGGTCGCAGAGCGCCTTCGTCATAAGTACTCAATGGTTGCGTACTTTGCAGCTCTCTTTCGACGGAGCTTCATGGAAGACGGCACAACAGTTCTCTGCGACCTCCGCGAATTCCGCGTGAGTACGTCCGTGGCACGCCGCCTCAAACCGAGTTTTCGATGATCCTTCTCGACGGCCATTCCCTGACCCTCGCGCAACTGGCGTCGATTGCCGACGAACGCGAACAGGTCGCGCTCGCGCCGGGGGCCGCCGACGCCGTCGACGCCGCCCGTCTCGTCGTCGATCGTCACAGCGGCGGTGATGCCGCGGTGTACGGCATCAACACCGGATTCGGTTCGCTCTCGGAAGTCAAGATCGCGAAGGACGCACTCGGCGATCTGCAGCGCAACCTTCTGCGCAGCCACGCGGCCGGCGTCGACGCGCCGCTCCCGGCCCGTGCGGTGCGCGCCATGATGGGGCTGCGCGCCAACGTGCTCGCGAAGGGCTACTCGGGCGTCTGCCGCGTCACGCTCGAACGGCTGATCGATCTGATCAACCGGCGGGTGCACCCAATCGTGCCCAGCCGCGGGTCGGTGGGCGCGAGCGGCGATCTCGCGCCGCTCGCACATCTCGCGCTCGTCTTGATTGGCGAAGGGCACGCGACGGTTGGCGACGATGCCGAGGTGCTCGATGGGGGCGCCGCGCTCGCGCGCGCCGGATTACAGCCGGTCGCGCTCGCACCGAAGGAAGGTCTCGCACTCATCAACGGGACGCAGGCGTCCGCTGCGGTCGGCACGCTCGCGCTCGCCGGCGCTGAACGCCTCGCGCGCGCCGCCGACATCGCCGCCGCGCTCTCGATCGACGGCCTGCGCGGCTCGTATCACCCGTTCGAGCGTCGCGTGCACGAGCCCCGCCCGTACGAGGGGCAACTCGCGTCGGCCGACAATCTGTTTCGCCTGCTGCAGGACAGCCCGATCAATCAGTCACACGAGAATTGCGGGCGCGTCCAGGATGCGTACTCGATGCGCTGCGCGCCGCAGGTCCACGGCGCGGGCCGCGATGCGCTGCGGTACGCGCGCGCGACACTGGAGATAGAGGCCAACGCGGCGACCGACAACCCCATGGTCTTCACCGGTGACGGCGAGATCGTGTCGGGAGGCAACTTTCATGGCGCTCCGATCGCGATTGCCGCCGACGTCATCGTGATCGCGCTGCTGCAGTTCGCCACGATCTCGGAGCGGCGGTCCGATCGGCTGGTGAATCCGGCGCTGAGCGGCCTCGAGCCGTTCCTCGTGCGCGAGAGCGGTCTGCAGTCGGGCTATATGGTTGCGCAGGTAACCGCCGCTGCGCTGGTGTCCGAGCTCAAGACGCTCGCGCACCCGGCGAGCGTCGACACGATTCCGACCTCCGCCAATCGCGAGGATCACGTCAGCATGAGCATGGCGGCGGCGTTGAAGGCCCAGCGGGCGCTCGAGCTGGCCTCGCGCGTTGTCGCGGTCGAGATCCTGCTCGCGTGCCAGGCGCTCGATCTGCTGGCGCCGCTCGCGACCTCCCCTGCGCTCGCGCCCGTGCACGCGCACGTGCGATCGCGTGTCCCGATGCTCGTCCACGATCGTCCGCCGTCCCCCGACATCGAGTGGATTGCACGAATGCTCGCGGACGGCTCGCTGGAACGCGCGTGCGCCGCGGAAGTCAAGTAAGAAATTTTTCCTTTCGATTTGACAACGCGCTCGTACGTTTCTAGATTGCTAACCTTCGGCGCGGCAGATCTGCGAGCTGTCGCGCGCGTGAGGAGCGCGACGCGTCCGCCCGTCATGAAGACCCTCAGCCGACAAGTCAGCGCGCCCCGCGGCGCGGCGATCAGCTGTAAAGGCTGGCCGCAGGAGGCCGCGCTGCGCATGTTGATGAATAACCTGGACCCCGCCGTGGCGGAGCGCCCCGACGAGCTGATCGTCTACGGCGGCTCCGGCCGCGCGGCGCGGTCATGGGCTGCCTTCGACGCGATCGTCGATTCCCTGCGGCGCCTCGAGCACGACGAAACGCTGCTCGTCCAGTCCGGCAAGCCCGTGGCCGTCTTCCGCACGCATCCCTGGGCCCCCCGTGTCCTGATTGCGAACGCGCTGCTGGTCCCCGCGTGGGCGACATGGGACGTCTTCCGCGATCTCGAAGATCGCGGTCTGACGATGTACGGACAGATGACGGCGGGGAGTTGGATCTATATAGGTACGCAGGGGATCCTTCAGGGCACCTACGAAACGCTGGCCGAATTGGCGCGACGGCACTTCGGCGGCTCGCTGGCGGGTCGTCTGGTCGTGACCGCCGGTCTGGGCGGGATGGGCGGCGCGCAGCCGCTCGCGGTGACGATGAATGAAGGCGTGGCGCTCGTCATCGAGGTGGATCCGCAGCGCATCGCACGCCGCGTCGCAACGAGGTATGTAGACGAGCGCGCGTCCTCGCTCGACGAGGCCCTCGCGCGCGCCGACGCCTGCCGCCGCCGCGGCGACGCCCGATCGATCGCGGTCGAAGGCAATGCGGCGGACGTGCTGCCCGAGCTCGTGCGGCGCGGGGTCATCCCCGATGTGCTCACCGACCAGACGTCGGCGCACGATGCGCTGAACGGCTACGTGCCCTCGGGGCTCTCGATCGCGGAGGCGGAGGCGTTGCGACGCGCGGATTCCGCGAGCTACATCGAGCGGTCGATGGCATCGATGGCTGTGCACGTGAGGGCGATGCTCGATCTTGCGGCGCGCGGCGCCGTCGCGTTCGATTACGGCAACAACATTCGCGCGCAGGCGCAGAAGGCCGGCGTCGCAAACGCCTTCGACATCCCGGGGTTCGTCCCGGAGTACATTCGTCCCTTGTTCTGCCGCGGCAAGGGACCGTTCCGTTGGGCGGCGCTCTCCGGCGATGCCGCGGACATCGCGGCAACCGACGCGCTCGCGCTCGACATGTTCGCCGAAGATGCGGCGCTCTGCCGGTGGATCCGCCTCGCCGCCGAGCGGGTGGCGTTCCAGGGACTGCCGGCGCGGATCTGCTGGCTCGGGTACGGTGAGCGCGCGCGCTTCGGGCTGGCGCTCAACGATCTGGTGCGACGTGGCATCGTGAAGGCGCCGATCGTGATCGGGCGCGATCATCTCGACGCGGGATCGGTCGCGTCGCCGAATCGCGAAACCGAAGGCATGAAGGACGGCAGCGATGCCATCGCCGACTGGCCGATCCTGAATGCGCTGTTGAACACGTCTTCCGGCGCCACCTGGGTGTCGGTGCATCATGGGGGCGGAGTGGGAATCGGATATTCGCTGCATGCCGGAATGGTGATCGTCGCCGACGGCACGCGCGAAGCGGACGAGAAACTGCAGCGCGTGTTGACGTGCGATCCGGGGATCGGTGTCGTGCGCCACGCCGACGCGGGGTATCCGGACGCGATTGCCACTGCGCGCGATACGGGCATCCAGATGCCGATGATCGGAGGGACGGGTCGATGATGATCCCGGAGCGCCCCTCGCTCGAGCGCCGCGTGCTCGCCGCGCTCGACGGATCCGCTGGCAATGCCGGGCCGAGAATTCCGGTGATTCTCGGCGGCTGTGGATCCGGTCGCACTTCCTTGCTCCTCCGCCTGCGCGATCTGATCGGCCGCACGCAGGCGCAATACGTCGATGTCGAGCGAATCGCCACGACGCCCGAACGGTTCCTGCGCTCGCTGCGCGACGCCTCTCCATTCCCGGCGCATCCGTACGGCGCGGCCGCGGGAGCTGAGCCCGGCGCGCGCGATGCGTTCGATGCCGCGCTCGCCTTCCTCGACTCCGCGCGCGCGGCCAGCGGTGCGCCCGCGACGTTCCTGCTCGACGAGTTCCTCGAGCTGCGCACGTTCGAGAGCTTCCCCGGGCTGCGCAGCGTGCTGCGCGACCTGATTGGCGCGCTCAGCACGAGCGGCAACCGGTTCGTGCTGACCACGCGTTACGCGGCCCGCGCGCACCGGCTGCTGCGCGACGCACCGGCGCCGTTCGAGATCATTCATGCCGCGCCGCTGTCGGCGGCGGAGATTCGCGCCACGCTGCCGGGCGCCCACGGCGAGGAGCACGGAATCCGCGGCAACGAAGAAGAGCAGGATCGCGAGCGCGACGAGCTCGCCCGGCTCGTACAGGCGCTCTCGGATGGCCGGCCGTCATATGCGCGCGCGATCGCGGAGACCGCCGTCTCGATGGCGTCTCGTGGTGGTCCTGATCCGGTCGGCGCGCTGGCCGCGCTGCTGGCGCCGGGCGGTCAGCTCACGCAGGCGTGCCGCTACGGCTATGAGCTTCGTCTCCACCGCGCGCGCGGATATGGCGCGCTCAAGGCCATCCTCGAGGTCCTGTCGGAAGAAGAGCCGCTGACGCTCACCGAGATCGCGCAGCGCCTTCGCCGCACGCCGGGATCCACCAAGGACTATCTCTCGTGGCTCGAGGATGTCGACCTGATCGTGTCGCGCATGAAGCGGTATAGCTTCGCGGATCCGGTCCTGCGCGTGTGGGTGCGGCTCCACTGCCGGCCCGCGCCGCCGACGGAGGAAGAAATCGCGCGCGAGCTCCACAGCTACATGCAGGCGCGGCTTCCGCTCGCGGAGCCCGCGCTCGCGCTTGCCGGTGGACAGCCGCCCGAGCGCGAGAAGAGCTGGGGAATCATCGAGATTGATTAGGCTTCGGGCTTCGGGCTTCAGGCTTCGGGAACTTCAGGCGCGCGGCTCGAAAACCGAAGCGCCAGCAGCCCGGGCCTAGAGCCCGAACCCCGAGAAGCCCGAGGCCCCAGAAGCCCGAGGCCTGAAGCCTACGCGGTCAGCCGTTCAAGTGCCGCTCGCGCCGCCGCTTGAGCGGCTTCTTTTTTGCTCCGCCCCTCCGCCCGCGCAACGGATTCACCGCCGATCACGACCTCGACGACGAACTGCTTGCGATGATCCGGACCGATCTCGTCGGCGAGGCGGTACGCGGGAAGACCGTGGCCGTGCGACTGCAGCCATTCCTGCAGCGCGGATTTCCAATCGTCGGTGAACGAGGCGGCCGCGCCGGTCTTCCTTGCTTCAACGATCAACACGGCGAACTGCCGCTCGATGAAGGCCCGCGCCGGCTCGATGCCGCCGTCGAGATAAATGGCCGCGATGAGCGCTTCATAACAGTCCGAGATGATTGCGTGCTTGCGGCGGCCGCCGGTCTTCTCTTCTCCGCGTCCGAGAATCAGGAACGTCCCGAGATCGATCGCCTCGCCAAGCCGCGCGAGCGACGCAGCGGATACGAGCGACGCCTTCAGCTTCGATTTCTGTCCCTCGTTGTGCTGCGGAAACTCGCGGAAGAGCATGTCCGCGATCACGAAGCCCAGCACCGAATCGCCCAGGAACTCCATCGACTCGTTGTCGAAGACGCCGCCGCTCGCATCTTCGTGGACACGTGATCGGTGCGTCAGGGCGTGCTCGAGCAGTCCGCGATCGCGGAAGCGGTACCCAATCCGCTGCTCCAGGGGCTCGAGCTCCGACCCGAACGGCACCACGCGGCCCCCGGGCATATCGTCGCGATGACTCTCGATGATGCGCTGCGCCGCCTCGGCGTGCTCGGCGCTGACGGCGACGCGACGCTCCCACGACTGATCGTTCAGCACCAGCGGAAACGCCGTCCGCGAGTTGTCGCTCAGCAGCGCCGAGCGGATGCCGTGCGTCTCCAGCAGGCCGCGAATGACATTCGCCTCGATCTCGGACGGCGTCCGGAAAATAATCACGAGGTCATGAGCCATACACGACGCGGCCTCCGACGATGGTGAGCACGGGCTTGGTCTCGAGGATCTCGCGCGGCGAGATGCTGAACAGATCTTTCGACAGCAGCACCATGTCCGCGAGCTTGCCTTCCGTGATGCTCCCCTTCCGTTCTTCGGCGAACTCGGCATAGGCGGAGCCGAGCGTGTAGTACTCGATCGCCTGCGCCATCGTGATGCGTTCTTCCGGAAACCAGCCCCCCGCCGGCGTGCCGTCCGGATACTGGCGCGTGACGGCTGCGTAGAGTCCCAGCATCGGGTTCAGCGGCTCGACGTACCAGTCGGTGCCGAACGCGATGCGGGCACCGGCGTTCGCGAACGACTTGAAGTTGTATGCGATGCGGCTGCGGTCCTTCCCGATGCGCTTCTCCGCCCAGCGCATGTCGTCGATGCAGTGACTCGGCTGGATCGACGCGATGACGCCGAGCGTCCTGAACCGCAGCTTGTCGCTGTCGCGCACGACCTGTGCGTGCTCGATCCGCGGGCGTCGATCGCGAGGGCCGCGCTCCTGCTGAAGTTTCTCAAACGCATCGAGGACCATCGCGTTCGCTCGATCGCCGATGGCATGGACGATCACCTGGAACCCGGCGGCATCCGCGGCGAAGATCGCTGTTTCGAGCGCCTCGGGGGTATGAAGCACTAGTCCGCTCGTGGAGGGGTCATCGGTGTACGGCTCGAAGAAAGCCGCCGTCCCGGAGCCCATCGATCCATCCGCGAACAGCTTCTGGCCGCCGATGCGGATCCAGTCGTCACCAAATCCCGTCGCAATCCCTGCATCGACCAGCCCTTCGATGCCGTGATTCTGAATTGAATAGATCCGTGCCGTCAGCTCGCGTGACGCGCGCAGCGCGTTGTAGGTCCGAAGCTCCATCGCGCCGGCCGTCATGTCCTGGATCGTGGTCACGCCGAGCGACGCCGCGTGCTTCAGGGCCGCGCGCGCCTTGCCGATCGTTTCATCCAGCGTGTCGGGCGGGATCGCACGGGTGATGAGATCCATCGCGTTGTCTTTGAACACGCCTGTCGGCTCGCCGGATGCGTCCCTGACGATCGTTCCGCCCTCGGGCGCTCTCGTGTCGCGCGCGATCACGGCCAGCTTCATCGCGAGCGCGTTCGCCACGCCCATGTGTCCATCGAGGCGCTGCACGAAGACCGGGTGCTCGGGTGTGACGCGATCGAGCAGCACATGTGTCGGCAGCGTCTTGGTCGGCCACGCCTCGTGATCCCAGTAGCCGCCCCGGATCCACCGTCCTTTGGGCAGTCCGGCGGCGTACTCGCCAAGACGCCGCGCGAAATCCTGCTCGTCGATCGCGGGGCGCAAATCAATCCCGATCAGCTCCTCCGCGCCGCTGACGAGGTGCACGTGCGCATCGTTGAATCCGGGAACGAGGAGCCGGCCGCGTGCGTCGATGGTCCGCGTACCCGCGTCCGCCAGACGACGCACCTCGTCGTTCGTGCCGACACGCGCGATCCGCTCGCCACACACCGCGACTGCTTCGGCGGAGGGCCGCGCCGCGTCGACGGTGTGCACTTTTGCGTTGACGATAACGAGGTCAGCAGTACAGGGTTGCGCCAGGGCGCGGGTGATCACCAGGGACGGGCTTATCACGACGAGGGCGAAGATACAAAGACCGCCGGGGCGTCGCGTCATACGGCGACCGGTTCCTGGGACACCGCCATCTCCTCGATCTTGATCAGGATCATCGTCATGTCGTCGTGCTGATCGGCGCTGCCGACGAACGCTTCGACTTCGCGCAGGATCCGTTCCCGCAGCTCGGCGGCGTCGAGATGACCGTGTTCAGTGACGATACGACTGAGGCGCGCTTCCCCGAAGAGGTCGCTGTCGCTGTTCATCGCTTCGGTGATGCCGTCGGTATAGAGCACCAGCACGTCGCCGCGCTGCAGCGTGATGCTGTCTTCTTCGAGGAGGTCCGCAAATTTTTGGGTCGCGCCGGGAATACGAAGGCCGACTACGATACCGCTCGGCGCCAGCACTTGCGCGGCGCGCCCATCCGCACCGTTGGCCTGCAGGTAGATCATCGGCGTGTGACCGGCGCGCGCGAACGTCATGACCCCCACGCCGAGATCGATGACGGCGTAGGTCATCGTGATGAAGCTGCGCGTGTCCAGATTCTCAGAGATGATCCGGTTCACCTCCATCAGGAGCTGGCGTGGCGACTGATAGATCTGGCTGAGTGACAGCACGAGCCCTTTCAGCTCCGCCATGTAGAGCGCGGCCGATGTGCCCTTGCCGGACACGTCGGCAATCAGCACCCCGAGACGATTGCTGCCCAGCGGAAAGAAGTCGTAGTAGTCCCCTCCCACCTCGCGCGCGGGCACGCAAAGCGCGGTGACGCCGATGCCGGGAAAATCGAGCGGTCCCCTCGGCAGCAGCGACATCTGGATCTGCCGCGCGATGCGGAGCTCTTCCTCCAGCCGCTTCTTCTCCGCCGCTGTCTGCAGCAGGTTTTCGATGCTGCCGGTCATCTGGTTGAACGATCCCGCCAGCTCGCCGAGCTGATCGCGTGACGGGATTTCAATTCGATGCGTGAAATCTCCCTGCCGCACGCGCTCAGTGCCCATGAACAGCTCGTGCACCGAACTGGTGATCGATCGCGCGAGCGCGAGTCCCATCAGGAGAGCGACGGCTTCGATGATCAGGAACAGGAAGGCGATCACCACGACGACCGCGAGAATCGCGTCGCCCAGTCGCATGCCGCCGACAACAATCGACTGCGCGCTCGAGAGCTGGTTGTACAGTTCGCCCAGGCGATAGCTGATCGAGATCGTCGCGCGGCCGGGATTGCCTGTCTCCCAATCCACGTCGTCGAGCTGGATGACGCTCCGTGTCCACATCAGGGCGATGCCGTTGGGATACGTTCCCGCCGTGCCGCTGGTTCGGGCCGAGGCGCGCGCCGCCTGCTCGGTCGTGACCACTCCGCGCGCGCGAACCGCCGTCTTCTCGTGCAATTGCTGCACGCGGTCGTCATCGATTGGGATGTCGACGATGACGTAGCTGCGCCCGGCGCTCGCCACTTTGGCCGCGCTGCGCACCACGAGCTCCGACTGGTCAGGCGAGCCTTGCAGCGGCAACGCGACCGTGCCGGCGAAGAGATCGTCGGTAAGCCACGTGGGGGCCTTCACCGGCGCCTTCATGTGCTCCCAGCGGCCGACGGGATGAACGCTTCCATCAGGCGCGATGTACACCACGGACAAGGCACGGTAGGTCTGGGAGCGAATCCGGTGCACCCGCTCGACGGTCTGTTGAGCCGTCGCCGGCGATCTCGCAATTTCCAGCGCGGCCGCCTGCGCAACGACTCTCGCGTCGTCGACAATCTTGTCGTAGCCGTTCTTGAACAAGTATGCGGCGACGCTCATGAACAACACCGCGCCGCAAAAGAGAAAGAACACGATGATCAGCAGCGACGGAATGACGCCGATGAAGATGTAGGAGAGGATCAGCCTCCGCCGCACGCGCCAGAGCAGGCGCTGCTTCATCAGCACGAAGAGCTTCGTTGCGAAATAGCCGACCGAGATGATCAGACCGATCGTCGCGGCACTGCTGACGACCCGCGCCGACGTGGGCAGCGCGCCGGTCAGGCGCCACAGCGCCACCAGCATCTTCAGACCGGCGGCGATGAGGAAGAGGCGCCCGGGCCAGGTCGTGAGGAGGAGTTCACGCGGCGAGAGCTGTGGCGGATCGTCGGGACGCACGGGACCGCGGAGCGGCAGCGCCGCCGCTGACCTCCGGCGGCGACCCGTCTGGTGCGTGTCCGGAAGTCGTTCGCGCGCCATGCCTTATTGAATTCGAGATGATAACAGACTATCGTCAGGCGAGCATGAAACTGCCGCCCGACGCGCGCTTCTCGACCATCTGCATTCACGCCGGACAGACCCCCGATCCCAGCACAGGGGCAATCATCACGCCGATCTTCCAGACGTCGACGTACGTGCAGGATGAGCTCGGGAAGCACAAGGGTTTCGAGTACGCGCGAACGCAGAATCCGACGCGCGCGGCGCTCGAGGCGAACGTGGCCGCGATCGAAGGGGGCAACGCCGCCTTCGCATACGCCTCGGGCATGGCCGCCATCGGTGCCATCACGACCATGCTGAAGTCCGGCGACCACGTGGTCGTCACCGATAACACCTACGGCGGTACGTTCCGGCTGTTCGACAAAGTGCTGACGAAGTACAAGATCGATTTCAGCTATGTCGATACGTCGCGTCCCGACCTGATCGAAGCAGCGATGCGTCCGGCGACGAAGATGCTGTTCGTCGAGACGCCCACCAATCCGGTGCTGCGGCTGACGGACCTGTCGCAGGCGGCGGCCCTTGCGCATGCGCACGGCGCGAAGCTCGTCGTCGACAACACGTTCGCGAGCCCCGCCGTACAGCGGCCGATCGAGTTCGGCGCGGATCTCGTGGTGCACAGCACCACGAAGTACCTGAACGGCCACAGCGACAGTGTCGGAGGGATCGTCATCGCCGTTGGGGACGAGGACGTCGAATGGCTGCGGTTCATCCAGAACGCAGCGGGGGCCATCCTCAGCCCGTTCGATTCATGGCTCGTGCTGCGCGGCACGAAGACGCTGACCGTGCGGATGGCGCAGCACAACACGAACGCGATGGCGGTCGCGGCGTTCCTCGCCGCGCATCCGAAAGTGGCGAATGTGATCTACCCGGGGCTGACGAATCATCCGCAGCACGATCTGGCGAAGCGCCAGATGCGCGGGTTCGGGGGGATGCTGTCGTTCGACGTCGGCACGTTCAACGCCGCACGCTGCGTCTTGAATCGCGTACGTCTGATGTCCCTCGCGGAAAGCCTGGGCGGAGTCGAGACGCTCATCTCGCATCCTGCGACGATGACCCACGCGTCGGTGCCGCCCGCGCGGCGCCAGGAGATCGGATTGACGGACAGCCTCGTGCGCATTTCCGTCGGCATCGAGGATCCTGCGGATCTGATCGCGGATCTCGAACAAGCGCTGTCTTAGACTCGGATGGACGTCGCGAATCGATAACGGCTCCTCGTTGAGGACCGGCGCTCGGACGATCTCACGCAAAGGCTGATTCTTGTCTCAAGGCGCGGAGGCCGCGGAGGAGGCCGCGGATGCCAACGTTTGCGCTGGCCGGCCTGTGGCCGGCACTGCACGACGCGCGAGTTGCGAATACAAGCACGCCACTCAACACCGCGTGCTTGTATTCGCGCACTCGTGTCGTAGCAAACGTTGTCGCGCGGCCGTTTCTTCAATTGTCCGCGCGTCGGGTGCAGTGTATTCTCTGCGTGAGCCGTACGTGGACGAGTGGCTGTCGTGTACGCGATCCCCGCGCTCGGGAGCACCGATGTCAGTCGCGTTTCTCCGCGCCTTTGCGCCTTTGCGTGAGATTCGTCGTGGCAAGCGAACCACTATTCCGTGCGCGGCTGCCCCGGCCTCGATGTTCTCCTGTGGCGCACGAGCTCGACGATCATCGGCAGCATCGACACCAACACGATGCCGATCGTGACCAGGGAGAAGTTGTCCTTGATAATCGGGACGTTGCCGAACGCGTAGCCCGCTCCAACACACAGGGCCACCCACGCGATGGCGCCGATCAGGTTGTAGAAGACAAACGACGACCAGGACATGTGCGCGGCCCCTGCGACAAAGGGGACGAACGTCCGCACAATCGGAACGAACCTCCCAAAGACCACCGCTTTGCCGCCGTACTGCTCGAAAAAGGCGTGCGCACGCTGAAGATGCTCCCGGTTGAGCAGCTTGTGCGACAGTCCGGACGCGTCGCTCGCGCTGAAGGCTCGCGGACCGACGTAGCGGCCTGCGGAGTAATTCACCGTGTTGCCGGTGAATGCCGCGGACGCGAGCAGCACGCCCGCAAGCCAGGGATTCAGGATCCCTTTCGCCGCGAGAGCGCCGGCCGCGAACAGCAGCGAATCTCCCGGCAGGAACGGGGTGACCACAAAGCCGGTCTCAGCGAACACGATCCCGAACAGCAGTCCGTACACCCACGCGCCATAGGCGGTGACGAACTCGGCGAGGTGCTTGTCGATGTGAAGAACAAAATCGATCAGGGTGCTCATCTGGCGTCGCGGGTCGACTCGCCGATCCAGCGCAGATACGCGTCATTGCCGTCAACGATCGGTACGACGACGAACTCCGGCACTTCGTACGGATGGAGCTCCCGCACACGGTCCCACAGCGCCAGCGTGCGATCGCGCGTGGTCTTGATGATGATCTGACGCTCCGCTTCCTGCTCGACGTGCCCTTCCCACCGGTAGACCGACTGCATGGGCGGCAGCAGGTTCACGCAGGCTGCCAGGCGCTCCTCGACGAGAGCGCGGCCGAACGCGGACGCGTTCGCGTCGGCGGGGAGAGTCGTCATCACGAGCACATATTCTGCGGCCATTCGGATTTATCGCTAATGAGGGGAGTCAAAACAGACGAAACTATTGTACAAAGGAAGTTGCCCCACGCCATGCCCCAGGTTGTCGTTACGAATACGGAATCCGTCAAGACGCAGGCGCCGCCCCCGCTGAGGCGCCGCCGCGTCCAGCCTGTGGTGCCGCCCTCACCCATCCGCCGGCGGCTGCTCAATTACATTCTTGCGCTGGTGACGGTCGTGCTGGTCGTGGATGCGCTGGTGGGAGACAAGGGGCTCATCGAGACCATGCGGGCGCGCCGGCAGTATGCGAACGTGGCTGCATCGCTCGCCGTGCTTCGACAGCAGAACGCCCTGTTGCGCGACGACATCCGCCGCCTGGAGGAAGATCCCGCCACCATTGAATCGATCGCACGCCAAGAGCTCGGTTTGATGCGCCCCGGCGAACTCCTGTTCGTCGTCAAGGACGCCGATAAGACACGGTAGTCCGAGGATGCTGGTGCCGTGGCACGTTGCTGGCCACGATGAGATATCCCCAGCGTTGTCGCCTGAGCCCTTTCCCTTCCGTGCCTTCAACGGCGCGCCTGCGATAGACACTGTGTAACGGGACTCCATCGGCGCGGAGCGCGTCGTAGTCTTTTCTCAGCAGGACGACATACACGGCCCGCGGCTGCGAGAGGTACGCACGCAACTCGTCCGGGTTCTCCAGCCGTTCGACGGGACGCTCCAGATAGTACCGCAGGCTCGCTCGCCAGCGCTCGAGCCGATAAATCCCGACGGGCGTGCTCGCCGACGTCGTCTCGCGCAGCGCGCGCGCAACGACAGCCGTCGGACGCGTGTGTTCGAGGACCGGGTATCCCACTGCGACGACAACGATGTACGCCGCCACCAGTGTGGTGACCGGAATGGCGGGCGAGCACGGCACATCCCAATTACGTCGCGCGGATTGTGTCATCAGCGCGATCCCGCCAGCGAGCAGCGCGAACGGCAGAAGGATCGCGATCGCCGGAAGCTCCAGGTTCAGTTGGAAGAGGAACACGCTTCCGAAGCTGCCAGCGACAATCATCACGCCTGCGACGACGGGCACGCTGATGCGCGTGAAGCGTGCCGATGATCCCGCGTCAGCAAGCGCCCTCCGCCAGGCATCGGCCGCAATGAGACAGCACGCGGGCGCCGCAGGATAGATGTAGTGATCGAGCTTGAACCGCGCCATGGTGAAGAAGCCGATCACGACGGCAACCCAGAGAAGGAGCAGCTTCTCCTCGGTAGGCATCGCGTCGCGCGCGGGCTTGCGCACCAGATCCATGGCGCGTCCGACGAACACGGCGCTCCACGGGAAGAATGCGCCGGCAAAGGCGCGAACGTAGAACGTGTGACTGACCGCGCGTCCTGAGAAGACGTCGGGCTGAGTGAAATACCAGACATTCCCTGCGAGCAGATATCCGCGCACGAACTGGTCTCCGAAGTGGATCGACATCCACACGAACCACGGCGATGCGGCCGCTACCACGGAGGCGAGACCGGTCTTCCAGCGCAGCCTCTGCACGATCTCGCGTGTATCGCGACCCGCCACTGCGGCCGCACCCAGAAATGCGCCGACGAGGATCAGCGCGACAGGGCCCTTCGTCATCACGGCGAGCGTCAGGAGCGCGTAGCCCACGATCTCGCTGCGGCGCCGCGCGCATTTCGCGCCGACGAGAAGACACGCGATCCCACCAAAGAGGAACGCCGTGAACACCATGTCGAAGAGCGCGATGCTCGACAGGGCGAACGTGGCGGGGATCGTCGCGAACATGATCGCGCCCCATTCACCGGCTTCCGCACCGAGCAGCGTCATGCCCGCCCAGCGCGTCGCCGTGAAAAGGGCGAGCGCGGCGAGCGCGCTCGGCAGCCGGGCGGCGAGCTCCGTCTCGCCGAGCAGCCAGACCGACGCGCCCTGCAGCCAATGAAAGAGAACGGGTTTATCGATGAAGGGACGACCGTCGAGCAGCGGCACGAGCCAGTTGCCCGCATGCAGCATCTCGCGCGTCAGCTCCGCGTAGTGCGCTTCGTCGGGATCGAGAAGGCTCGCGTAGCCGAGCCGCCAGAACACCACGATCCAGGCGGCCAACGTCCATCGCAGCCGGCGAAGACCCGGGGCAGACACCCATAGCCACGCGACCCGCGGCCAGGATCGATCCCCTCAACTTGAAGCGAAATATCGCGCGGACTCGAGCATCGCGCGTGGAACGATATACTCGCGCGACGCGGCTCGCAACGAGAATTACGATGCGAGGTTCAGCGCTGTCGAGGGGTGGAGTGCGTTCGGCATTCGGCATTGACATCGTGTCGTTGCTAGCTGCCGTCGAGGCGATCCGGCATGACGAAGGTGCGGCGCGCGCGATCGGACCACAGCGTCTCGTCGCGATAATAGCGCTGCAGGATGGATGGCTTCCACGTGAGGAGGTCCGCGTTGCGCGCCGCGAACGCCTCCCAGCCCTCGTCGCGCGCGCCGTTTTCGTGAAGGCGCTCGTTGATCAGAAGTACGAACGCCGTCGTGATCGTTTCGTGATACAGGTCCGGCTTGCTCTGCGCTTGCGCAAACGCGCGCAGGCGCGTCTGGAATCTCTCGAGAGCCTCGAGCACCGGGTGATGCCGCAGGTAGTACCATGCGACACGCACGTGCTGCGCATGATGAAAACCGCCTGGCGGCACGACGCCGTTCTCGAACGCCTGCACCAGCTCTCGGTCGTTCATCGCGGTACCAATATACGACGCCGCTTTGCAGGCTGATGGGCACACGGGGGTATGCGACTAACTCGAGGCTCCGAAGCCTCGGATTCGTTTCGCGAGCCAGTCCTGGACGGTCGTGAAGTAAGCGGGCACGAATCGCTGCAATGACGGCATCTCCGCGTTGCTTCCCAGCTTCGCTTCGAACTGCTCGTGATTCCCCTTCGGCAGGATCAGCAGTGTGTAGTCGCGGTTGCCACCCGCTTTCAACGCAGCCTCCCACGCGGCCTTGTTCTTCTCTGCCATGACGTTGTTGTCCAACTCGCCCCATAGCGCGAGGGTTGGCGCCTTGAGCTGACGGAGCGTCGGTGCAGGATCGTAAAAGTACAACCGCCGAATGAATTGCCAGTAAGGATGGTCGGGCGTTCCCGGGAAGGTATCGGGCGGGGGTCCCATCCGAGCGGCGAGCTTCTCACGGGTGGCGGCGTACTCATCCCACCCCTGGCCCGTACGCGCGAAGTGGTACTCCAGCTTCATGAGGCCGACGATCTGCTCGACGTCCTGTCGGGGCATGCCGGTCATCGTCATTTCGTTCTGCGCCTGATCGATCGTTGTCTCGGCCGCTGGTACGCCTGCGCCCGAGATACTAATCAGAAAGGCAAGATCTTTCGCGCGAACGGCCGCGAGCGGCATGATCCAGCCCGCCTGGCTCACGCCCAGCACTCCGATCTGCGCGGGATCGATGTCGCCGCGTGTCTTCAAGTACTCGAAGGCCGCCACCACGTCGCCGGCCAGATCGTCGAACGACGCCGTGTTCCAGTCTCCGGTCGATCCGCCCACACCGCGTTTGTCGTACCCGAGCACCGCCACGCCGCGGCGGATCAGAAATCGCGCCCACGGAAGTATGTAGTCACGATTCTCGGCGCCAGACCCGTGGACGAGAATGATCGCGGGATGTTTCCCGCCCGTCGCCGGGTTGATGAGCGTACCGGCCAGCTGAATGTCGCCATTCGGGAAGCGCACGTCTTCGTGCTTTTCGATCTCCACGCGTCGTGCGGTACGCGGAACGGCACCTTCGCGCCGCCAGGTGAGCGAGGCGATCTTGCCGGTGCCGTCGCGCTGAAACTCGATTCGCGACTCGACGGAGGTGGGTACTGCGGCGCCAGGACCGGCGAAGAACTGATCGCGATCGGTCGGATACAGCGTCCGGACCTCGCCGGATTCATCGAACGCAACGAGTTTCGGTTTGCCGAATCCGCTGAATTCCTCCCACATCTGCAGATACACGACCGCGGTCGGCTCCCAGCGATATACGCCGGCGTATTCACGAAGAACCTTCTCGTCCACCGCGCGCACGACGGGAGTCTGAAGCACCGATCGCGCGCTCATCATTCCCAGAAGAGCCGTCGCGAGCGTCATGCCAATCCAGGAACGCATACACGTCCTCCCGCTACCGGATATAGCTCCAGCGTCTCTTGAAACGTAAGCCGTAAGTCGATCGACTCGACGCTCGCACGATCGCGCAACTATACTCTGGTCATGATGAAGCCGCTGTTCCCGATCGTGATGCTCAGTATCGCTCTACTGGGTCCCGTCGCGCCTCGATCGCTTCCCGCCCCCGATACCGATGACGGCGCGATCACGCTTCCCCCCGGCTTTCGCGCGCTCGTCGTCGCCGACAACCTCGTGGTCAACCGCAAGGTGGGCAACACCGGCGAACGCCTGCGGGGCATCGCGGTCGCGCCGAGCGGCGACATCTACGCCAAGGGAAAATTGGGCGCCATCTTCGCGCTGCGCGATACGGATGGCGATGGGCGCGCCGACATGATCAAGGAGTTCGGCCCCGGCGATGGCGGGACGCACATCGCCTTTCATGACGGGTGGCTGTATCACTCCAGCCGCACCGCGGTGTATCGCTACAAGTACACACCGGGCGAGCTCGTGCCCACGACGGCGATGCAGACCGTGGTCTCGAATCTGCCGGCGGAAAAGGATCACGATGCGAAAGCATTCGCGTTCGATGACGTGGGACGAATGCTGGTGGAGATCGGCTCCCCCTACAACGTCTACAGCAACCCGGACCGCCAGCTTGGCGCCAAAGGGATGGATGCCACGGAGTTCCAGAAGACATATGGCGGCTTCTGGCGATTCGATCCGAACACGCTGAATCAGACGCAGGCGAACGGCACTCGCTTCTCGACCGGCCATCGCCACTCGCTCGCGCTCGTCTGGAATCCCGTCTCGAAGCACTTCTTCATGGTGCAGATGGGGCGCGACAATCTGAACGTCGTCGATCCGGTGCACTACGACGCGCTCGACAACGCCGAGCGCGTCTCGGAAGTCATGCACATGCTCGACGAGGGATCGAATCTCGGATGGCCGTATTCGTACTGGGATCCGTTCAAGAAAGGGCACATGGTGGCCCCGGAATTCGGCGGCGACAACTTCAAGCGGGTCGATCCGGATCCGTACGACAAGCCGGTGGTTGCTTTCCCCGCGCACTGGGCGCCCATCCAGATGACCCTCTACAACGGCACACAATTTCCCGAGAAGTATCGCGGCGGTGCGTTCGTCGCATTTCATGGATCCTGGAATCGCGCGCCGCGCCCGCAGGCCGGCTATCAGGTCGCCTTCGTGCCGTTCGATGCCAAGGGGATGCCTCTGGGGACGTACGAGACCTTCGCTGACGGCTTTGCGGGCAAGGACGTCTTCGTGAACACGGGCGATGCGCGCTTCAGGCCGGCGGGTGTCGCCGTGGGCCCCGATGGCTCGTTGTACATCAGCGATACGGAGAAGGGTCGCATCTGGCGTGTGATGTACACCGGCGAGACGACCACGGCGGCGCGGCGGGCGGCGGCGTCGACGTCAGGCAACTTCGTCCCGCCAGACGATCGATCGCGAGGCGCGCAGCTGTATCAACAGATTTGCGCGGCGTGTCACATGCCTGATGGCAACGGCGTCTCCGGCATGCAGCCGCCGCTCGTTGGATCGGCGGTCGTCGCCGGAGATCCCGCAACGCTCATCCGCGTCGTGCTGCACGGGCCCGCGCAGGTGCTGCCGGCAAATCGTCCAAAGTACGCCAACCAGATGCCGCCATTCGCCGCGGCGTTGAACGATGCGGACACGGCGGACATTCTGACGTTTGCCCGGCGTGTCTTCGGCGAAGGCGCGGCGGCCGTCACCGCGGCGCAGGTGGCGGCAGAACGGCAGGCGCGACGCTGACAGGTCTGGAAGAGCCGCGTCTCGATGGCAAATGCTGTGTTCTTCAGCAGCCTGCTCTAGTGGACGCGAATGCCCAGCGGCGTGTCTGCTATTCGAACCGCCAGCGGTTTTGGCGGCGTGGCGACCGTTGATGGCGGAATCAGATTCGCCAGCCCGCGCGCGATCACTTCGACGACAGGGACGTGAGCGTCGGTGAAGGGCTGCCGGCGGGTCGAGTAGATCGTCACGACCCCTACGAGATCGGCGTCCTGGCACATCGGCGTGCTCAGGCACGCGAGCGGCATCGGGTCGAGGTGCATGGTGAGGTTGCCGAGGTCGAGGGCCGCGTCGGAATTCACAATCGTCTGCTTGTTGGCGGCCACCCAGCCGGTCAGGCGCTGTCCCAACTGAATCGTCGTGCCGGCGATCGCGTCAGCGTGCCCGCCACTCACGAACGTGGCTACGAGGTTGTCCGCTTGCGCGGAGTACAGATACACCGCAATGACGTCCGCCGGCATCATCCGTTGAAGCACCGGATGGATTCGCGACAGCGCGTCGGCCGGTGTCGACGCGCTGGCCGCATTGAATCCGAGATCGAACAGCGCCGCGAGCATCTCGGCGCTGTGATACGGGCTACCCGATCGCAGTTTTTCGTCCTGCGCGGTGCGCGTGATGTTCGAAAGCGCCTCTGATGGGACGGTCGTCTCGGACTCGGTCGGGATGCTCTCGAATATCTCGAGGAATGTCTTCACGACCCGAGGATCGTAGACTGTGCCGCTGCGCGCCTGAAGCACTCGAATCGCTTCGTGCTGGGACAGCCGCTGGCGGTAAGGCCGGTCCGACGTCACCGCGTCAAAGCAATCGACGACCGCGAGAATTCGCGCGCCAATCGGGATCGCCTCTCCCGCAAGACCGGTGGGATATCCGGATCCATCCCAATTCTCGTGGTGATGGCGCACGATGGGGACGACGGGATAGGGGAAGCGGATCGACGACAGAATGTCGGCGCCGATATCGGCATGCCGCTTCATCGTCTCGAACTCGATCGGCGTCAGTGTGCTCGGCTTGTTCAGAATGTGCTCCGGTACCGCGAGCTTCCCGACGTCGTGCAGCAACGACGCAGCCTCGAGCGCACGCAGTTGCCCGGGATCGCTGATCCCGAGCGCGTGCGCCAGCTTCATCGCGAACTTCTGCACGCGCCTGATGTGCCCGTGCGTCACCTGGTCCTTGGCATCGATTGCCTGCGCGAGCGTCTCGATTGTCGACAAGTACATGCCGTTCACCTGATCCAGATGTCCGACGCGGTCCTCCATGCGCCCCACCGCATGCCGGAAGGTGGCATAGATGATCAACGGGATCGGCGCGAGCAGCAGCAGCACGGACAGGTCCGCGTGCCGCTGCTGCATCAGCACGATAAGCTGCGCCGCGACCGTTGCGCCGCCGAAATACGTCAGCCAGAGCGAGAGGAAGTGCTCGCGCCAGATGTGCACCGCGCTCAGGCGTTGTTCGAGCGCAATGGCAATTGCGATCAGCCCTGTATTGAGCAGGAAGAAGATGGCGGCGAACAGCGCGAGCGGGCCTACCAGATGTGGCAGCGATGCCCGCGCAATTCCGTCGGCGCCCGCGAACCACTGCAGCACTTGCGCTGCCGTCCACATCGCCAGCGGCGGCGCCGTCGCGTTGTAGCACACGCGCTTGATCG
>Ga0066677_10000018_pt1 | contig 48169 bp, 42 predicted proteins | sample GraSoiAngelo_126_FD_62299 | JGI IMG/M metagenome (GOLD analysis project Ga0066677, IMG submission 62299) | Grasslands soil microbial communities from the Angelo Coastal Reserve, California, USA - 14_0927_09_20cm | ecosystem: Environmental > Terrestrial > Soil > Grasslands | place: USA... | reverse complement strand
TGCCTGTCGCGCGCCTGCCCGGATTCCCTCGAGCGCCTGCCCGTATGACGCGGCCGAATGTCCGAGCGACACGTGATGGCCGTGACCGACCAGCGACTCGATCAACTCGAGCGCGCCCTCGAGCTCGGACGCGATCGTGACGATGCCGACGTCGGGACGCGCGTCCGCGATCTCCCGGAGAATGTCGTCGCCGGTCCATTCGTCGTTTGAGGTCCGAGTTGCGAGGTCCGAGCGCCGGGGTCCGAGCTCCGAGGTCCGAGGTCCGAGGTCCGAGGTCCGCGGAAGACGCAGGCATTCGAGCGGCTGTGCGCCTTTGTACTCGGGGTTGATGAAGTTGCTCTCCAGGTGCGCGGGCAGCACGCGCGCGCCGCCGGGGGCGCGCGTCGTGCGCGCGCCGCGCACGGCCTCCAGCATCGTCCGCAGCACCCCGGGCGTGCAGGCGAGCGATGTCGGACAGAACGCCGTCACGCCGTACTTGGGTAGCCGGCCGGCAATCGTGCTGATCGCATCCGTCCCGTCGAGCGTATCCGTGCCTTCGACGCCGTGCACGTGCACGTCGATGAAGCCGGGAACGATGTAGTGGCCGGAGAGATCGAAGTGTACGGATTGTGGTGCGCTGGAGCCCGGCGCCGGGTTGGAGCGAGTACCGTGAATCACATCGGCGATGCGATCGCCGTCCAGAGCGAGCGTGCCCTCCGCGAGCACGCGATCGGGGAGCACGAGGTCGGCGCCCGACAGCAGGATCATGCGGACATGGCCAGGCGTGCAGCGCCGATCGCGACGGCATCGCTGCCAAGCGCCGAGAATCCGACGCGCAGCGCGTCCATCGTCGCGGTCGGCAGTCGTCGTGCGCACTCCTGCAGGACGGGCTCGAGCAGGAGATCTTTCGCCTCGGCGATCTCGCCGCTGATGACGATGACCTCGGGATCGATGGTTGCTGTGAGGTTGGCGACCGCCATACCGATGTACTTCGCAGTGTCGCGGACGACAGAGATCGCGACACCATCGCCACTGCGCGCTCCGTCGAACACGTGGGCCGCGGTGATCGCGTCGAGATCGCCGGCGCGTTCGAGGACGGCGGATTCGTCGCCGGCCTGAACCCGCCAGGACAGCCGGCGGGCAATCCCCCTGAACCCGACCTCCGCGGCGAGACTTCCGAGCTTGCGATAATCCTGGCGCTCCACCGGATTCAGCGCGAGCCACGCGGCGGCGCCGGCGCGGTTGTGCGCGCCGGTCCAGACACGACCCTCGAGCAGAAGTCCCGCATAGACCTGCTCGCCGATGCTGAGCGCGATCGCGTGCTTCGCGCCCTGAGCCATGCCGATCCACACTTCCGCGGTAACCGCTGCGGACCCTGGAGAACAGCGCGTGACCGGTGCGCCGGCAATACCGATCTTGTGGTCCGCGTCGTTCGGGATCGCGATGCCGACAGCCTTCACGCGCGTCTCGCGCGTGGCGGCCTTGATCACGTCTTCGCGACTGCTGCCCTGCTCGCGCGCGGTCACCGCGCCCGCATCGTCGACGATCACGGCGCGCGGCGCGCCCGTGAGGTCAACCCCCAGCGTCGTCATCGTTGTCGTCCAGACCGCCGATGTGCCACTCCGCCTTGCGCCGTTCGAGCGGAAGCGCACGCGCCCCTTCGGCGCGAAAGAGCTGTCGATCCATCTTTCTCACCAGACGGCGCAGCCATCGCTCGTCGGGGGCTGAAAAGACCATCACCCCCGCGCCTTCGGCTGGAGGGAAGCCGCGATCGTCGAGATAGTCGTGATCGAGCGTGATCAGCGTGCGACCGAGCTGCCGCGCGAGTCGATAGTGCTCGATGTCGCGCGCGCGGCGCAGCTCGTCGTGCTCGAGCACGAACAGCACGTCCCATCCGAGCGTGGCTCGCATATATGCGACGACACCCGTCGGGATGTTGGCGTCGGCATACACGCGCGGCCGACCGTTGCTCCGTTCCACAAACGGCCCGAGCTCCGAAGAGAGTGTGCCCAATCCTTGACTCCGCTCCTCCGCTCACCCTATGCAGCGCGCGAGCTTCGGCTCGGCGGGCCGCGAAGACTGTCCTGTCCCGCCGTAGCGTGTAGGTTACCAGCACGCGAAGACGGACGGCGCCCGCTTGCGGCTGCTACCGGTGTCGATCGAGTTCAGCAGGTTCGTCAGTCATGTGCTTCGTGTCTTTCGCAGCCCTCGCCTGACGCAGCAAGTCGGCGACGAGCGCGTCGCGCTTCAGCACCAGCTCACGGCGTGCGCGGCGCCCGTTCGGCGAGCCGACCGCGTATTCGCAGAACAACGGGAATGCAATCGTCGAATCGCAGTACGCGACGACGGTGTCGGGCAGCACGCCCGGATTGACCTTCCCCCAACTGACGGCTTCGGCGGGCGTCGCGCCCGACAGCCCGCCCCAGACCGCCTGGTCGGTCGTGATCTGGATGAAGAAGTCATTGCCACCCTTGGGGATCCCGTACACCTCCCATAACGTCGGCTGCCCCTGCAGGTAGAAGTTCTTCGGCGATCCGCCGCCGAGAATGACGCAGCCGTTGTGCGTGCCCGCGAGAATGATCGCGCAGACCTCGTTGACGTCCCTGTTCGGGTCGATCTTGAACGTGCTGCCGTTCATCAGCTCGTGATACGCGATATTCATTCCGATGGAGCTGTCGCCCGGCGACGAGGTGTAGATCGGCACGCCACACTGCGCGGCCTTGGCGACGACGGAATGCTCGACCGAGTCGGGACGCCGCGCGATCAAATCCTTGCCGAGACGGTAGTGGAACTCCGAGGTCGACATCGGCCCGGAGAGCTTCGCGCCGACGAGGAAGTCGCGGATGTACGCGTCGGTCTCGAGAAGTACCGTCGCGGGAAACAGCACGTCGTAGATGCGGATGATGCCCTGCTCGTACAATTCCACATCATCGAGGAACGGTGAGCCGCGGTGGAGCGTGAAGTTCAGCGCGTAATGCAGGTCGTGATAGAGGTTCGCGCCGGTGCTGATCATGAAGTCGATCAGCCCGCGATCCATGAGCTCGATCACGCAGCCGCCGAGCCCCGCCGGTGTGAGCGCACCGGCGACGGTCAGCGCGATCGTCGTGTCCTTGTCGGGCGCGAGCATCTTGTCGCTGAAGATGTGGCAGGCCTCGGAAAGCCGCCCCGCGTTGAAGGCCTGGAACCCGCCATCGATCAATTGCCGCACCTCGGCGCTGCCCTTCGGCCTGTAGTAACGAATCTGCTTGCCTTTGAGGTACTGCGAGGGGCCCTGACCGGGTGATCCGGGCGCACGATGCGGCATACGGGCGAGCATAGCAGAAAGGTAGAGACGGAGGACGGAGGCCGGTTGTCAGATGACGGAGGACGGTAAACGATGTCGCCGGCACGACAAGGCCGACGGAGACGAGGGGAGACGGATGGACGCTGCCAGCCAACTGGCAACTGGTGACTGGCAACCGGTAACTGGCGACTCGTGCCCGGAACGCCTCACCCATTGCAGCGCACGCGAATTCCCGCCGATATTCAGCTCACACTTGACATCAGGCACCCCTCGGAGCGAAGGTATTGTCCCCCTGCCACTCTCGGAGATGATGAGCGACGCGAATTCGCTGGTGCTTTGGATCGTGGGCGCCGGCGTGGGTGCCTCGGTCGCGCTCGTCGTCTACCTGGTCGTACTTCGAGGGCGTCGTGTCCCCGGAGAACATGTATTTCGGGCGAGCCGCTGGAGCCGCGGAAACCACGTGTTTCCGACGCAAGTCGCGGTGACGCCCACAAGCGTCGTGCATTACACGCCGGAGTGGTTCGGCCGGCGTGACCAGTCGATCCACATGGCGCACGTCGCGTCGGTGCTGATCGACACGAACCTGTTCTTCTCGAACGTGATGATCGAGTCGAGCGGGGGCGCGAGCCCTGTGCGCTGCCACGGGCATCGCAAACGCGACGCGATCCGAATGAAAGAGCTGATCGAACAGTACCAGACGGCATATTACGGATCGCCGCAGGCCAAGCCTGCGCCGGCGCCGCCGCAGACGAAGTCGTAAGCGGTAGGCCGTTAGCGGTAGACGGTATGCGCCGCAAGGTGAGCGGCAGAGCGCAGCAAGAGGCCGAGCCGCGAGGCATGAGAAATGCCCCGCGAGGCAAAAAAAAGCATGTCGAACCTAAACGACCTTCCTGTCGCGACACGGCGCGCTGAACCAACCGAGACCGAAACCCGGTTCCAGGCGCTCGTGCAGTCGCCGCTGCGCGCGGCGATCCTGCGGTTCCTCTGCGCACGTCCGGAGGAATCGTTCGACGTGGAGGCGCTGATGTCGACGTTTGGCCGCATGCGGCTCGACGTCGAGAACTGCGTGCGCGAGCTCGCCGCGTTCGGCGTCGCACGGAAGTCTTCGGGGCCAGGCGCCGCAAAGTACGGATTCACGCAGCCCGAGAGCGAGGTCGTCCGCGATCTGCTGGATCAGTTCCTCGAGCGCCGCGCGACGGTCAGCCACGAGGACCGGTCTCCCGCGGTGCAGCGATTCCGCGAGATGATCGGCCGCGACGAGAAGATGCTCGTCGTCTTCGAGTGGATCCGCACGGCCGCAAAGTCGGACATCTCCGTGCTCATCCTGGGACCGACGGGATCGGGCAAGGAAGTCGTCGCGCGGATGATCCACGAACTGAGCCGGCGCGGGACGCACAAGTTCCAGGCGGTCAACTGCGCGGCGCTCCCGGATACGCTCTTCGAGTCGGAAATCTTTGGTTACGAGAAGGGCGCGTTCACCGGCGCGCATGATCGGAAACCCGGACGGCTCGAGCTCGCCAACAACGGCACCCTGTTCCTCGACGAGATCGGCGACCTGTCGATCGTGGCGCAGGCAAAGCTGTTGCGCGTGCTGGAGGATCGCCGGTTCGAGCGCCTCGGCGGCAACACGTCGATTGAAGTGAACTTCCGGTTGATTTCCGCGACGAACCGGCCGCTGGATCAGTTCGTCCGCGACAGCCGATTCCGCGAAGATCTCTACTACCGGGTCAACGCGTTCGCGATTCGTTTGCCGTCGCTCCGCGAGCGCGCCAGCGACATTCCCGTGCTGGCCCAGCGCTTCCTCGCGCGGTACTGCGCAGCTAACGGTCTGGCGCTCGACGGAAAGAGCTTCGCCAAGGAAGCCTCCGATCTGCTGATGCAATATCACTGGCCGGGCAACATCCGCGAGCTCGAAAGCACGGTGTCGCGCGCGGCATTGTCGTCGCCGGGACGCGTCATCCGTGCGGCCGACGTCGAGTTCCTGCACGCGACGGAAACGCCGGTCGAGGCCGCCCGCGAGAGGATGCCGTCGCTCGCCGAGGCGGAGCGCGCTCACGTCGTCCGCGTGCTCGAGAGCGTGAACTGGAACAAGAAACAGGCGGCGGCGGTGCTCGAAATCAGCCGCGGCACGTTGTACCGCAAGATCGTCGAGTACGGCCTGGAGGCGGATTCGCGGCCGTCCCGGAACAAGACACGCGTCGCGGGCAGCTAGCGGAAATCCCTCAAAAATCCCGGAAAAGCGCGACTAAGTCCTGCTCCGTTGCTGAACATGGAGCATTGCGGCGTATTGCCGCTTATTGTCAATATTGAATGCGGCTGTGTCGAAACGGAACAGGCATGGCCCAAGTACTGTCCGAACGGCGCAAAACCGTCAGACAAATCGCGAGGTAACGAACGTCAAATAAGGGGTTACTTGGGGAGGGGCCTATCTGCTTGACAGGCAAGCGGATTGCAAGCCTGCGGCCGTCCGGTTCTGTCTCTCACCCTGCGAAAATGCTCAGACGACTTCTGCTCGCCGCCGCGCTCCTCGCAGCCGCGAGTTCGCACGCGGTTGCCGCGTCGCACCTGGGCGATGCGAAGCTCGATTCCGAGCTCCGCGATCGCGCCCACGCGCCGCGCGGCCGCTCGCGCGTGATCGTCCGCCTCGCGCCAGGCGTCAGCGCGGACGCCATCGTCGAGAGCCTGCGCGGCACGCTCGGGCGCCCCCTCTCGCTGGTCGGCGGCCAGGTTGCCGAGATTCCCGACACGGCGCTCGACGCGCTCGCGTCGCTCCCGGGTATTGCCGGCATCAGCCTCGATCGCGGCGTGCACGGCACACTCGAACGGACCAGCGCCACGATCGGCGCGACCTGGGTCCGCGAAAATCTCGGATACGACGGCACCGGCGTCGGCATCGCGGTGATTGACTCCGGCGTCACGTCGTGGCACGACGATCTCGGCTCGAATCGTGTCGTGCGCTTCGTGGATTTCGTCAATTTCCAGTCGGGCGCCTACGACGACTACGGCCACGGCACGCACGTGGCCGGGATCCTCGCGGGTAGCGGGTTCGATTCCGAAGGGCGCCGCCGCGGCATCGCTCCGGGCGCGTCGCTTCTCGTCGAGAAGGTGCTCGACGCCAACGGGCAGGGCTACATCAGCAACGTCATCGCAGCGATCGATTACGCGGTTGCGAACCGGGACGCTTTGCGGATCCGCATCATCAACCTGTCGGTAAGTGCAGGCGTCTACGAGTCGTACATGACCGATCCGCTGACGCTCGCGGCCAAGCGCGCGGTGGAAGCGGGCATCGTCGTTGTCACCGCGGCAGGCAATCTCGGAAGGAACGCGGCCGGACAAACGCAGTACGGCGGGATCGGCGCGCCAGGCAACGCGCCGTGGGTCGTCACCGTGGGTGCCTCGAGCCACATGGGTACCAGCGATCGCCGCGACGACATCGTGGCAGGATTCAGCTCGCGTGGTCCGAGCGCGATCGACTTCAGCGCGAAGCCGGATCTCGTCGCACCGGGCGTCGGCACCGAATCGCTGGCGGATGCGGCGAGCACGCTCTATCTCACCAAACCCGGTGCGCGGCTGTGGGGCACGATTGCGACGGCGACCGAACCCTATCTCGCGTTGAGCGGCACCAGCATGGCCTCACCGGTTGTCAGCGGCACGATTGCGCTGATGCTGCAGGCGAATCCCGAGCTGACGCCGAATCTCGTCAAGGCGATCCTCCAGTACACGGCGGAGAACAAGCACGTCAGGCCGCTCGCGCAGGGAGCCGGCTTCCTGAACGCGCGCGGCGCGGTCGAGTTGTCGCGTTCGTTCGCGGCAGGCCGCGGCCTTTCGAGGTCGCGCCAGGCGGATCCCTCGCCGTGGGCCGGCGCGATCGTCTGGGGCAATCATCGTCTTTCGCAGGGACAGCTGCTGCCGGCGGCCAATGCGTGGCGCACCGACGTGGCGTGGGGCAGCCCTCGCACGCCGGACGGCAGGAACGTCGCGTGGGGCGCGGAATGCTCCGCCGCGAAATGCGACAGCTACGTCTGGGGGAAGGCGGCACGGTTGCCCGTCGACGGCGCGACGGTACTCGATGCGGCAGACATCGCCTGGGGCACCAGCGTTGACGGCAACGACATCGTCTGGGGCGCAACCAAGGATGTCGAGAACATCGTGTGGGGCACGGACTGCGGTGGCGCCGACTGCGCGAACATCGTGTGGGGAACGAGCCTTGCCGCCGATAACACCGTCTGGAGCGCAGCGAGCAGCCGCGACAACACCGTCTGGGGAACCTCGGTCGATGCCGACACCGAGAACGTCGTGTGGGGATCGAACGGGCTCGCCGACTTCGACAACATCGTCTGGGGAACGACAACCCGACGGCGCACTCATGTTGCAGCGCCGACCGATCGGAGGTAGCGCTGTGAGAATCCGTCACAAGGCCGTCTGGGGCGCCTGATGAAGAACCTGCCGTTAACCGCGAGACTCTTCGTCGCCGCGGTCATCGGCGTGGGCGCAGCGCTGCTCGTCGCGTTCTTCCCCACGCATTTCACCGGACGCCCGGAGCTGTTCTTCCTGCTGCTCCTGTTGTCGTCGATCACCTCGGTCTTCAAGGTGAACCTGCCGCTCGCGCGGCGGTCGTCGACAATGTCGGTGTCGTACGCGGTCGACTTCGCCTCGCTGCTCCTTCTCGGAGCGCCGGAGACGATGCTGGTCGCGGCGGTGAGTGCGTTCAGCCAGTGCACGTTCCGCATCAAGGAACGGAACCCTACCTACCGGACGCTTTTCAGCATGGCGTGCCTCGTGGTGACGGTGCAGGCCGCCGGCGCCGTGTACGTCTGGCTCGGCGGCGTGCCCGGCGTAATGGACGTGTCGACGCTCGCGAAACCGCTCGTCGGCGCAGCCACGACCTACTTCCTGATCAACACGCTGACGATCGCCACCGCAATTGCGCTGTCGACGCGCCAGGCGATCATCAAGGTCTGGAACGAGAACTTCCTCTGGAGCGCGCCGAGCTATTTCGTCGGCGCCGGCGCCGCCGCGGCCGCGACCTGGATCGTTGGCATCTCTGGGCACTGGCTCGCGCCGCTGGCCGCCGCGCCGCTGTATCTGACGTATCGCACCTACAAGGTCTACCTTGGTCGCATCGAGGACGAGCAGCGTCACGTTCGGGAGATGGCGGACCTGCACCTTGCGACAATCGAGGCGCTCGCGCTCGCGATCGACGCGAAGGATCAGACATCGCAGTCGCACATCCGCCGCGTGCAGTTGTATGCGGCCGCCGTGGCGCGCGCGCTCGGGATGAACGAGAACGACATCCAGGGCGTGAAGACCGCTGCGCTGCTGCACGACATCGGCAAGCTCGCCGTGCCCGAACACATTCTGTCGAAGCCGGGCCCGCTCACGCCCGAGGAGTTCCAGAAGATCCGCGCGCACCCCAAGGTCGGCGCCGATATCGTCAGCTCGGTGCCATTCCCCTACCCCGTCGCGCCGCTGATCCTCAGCCATCACGAACGATGGGACGGCAAGGGGTATCCCGCGGGGCTCAAAGGGGAAGATATTCCGCTCGGCGCGCGCATTCTGTCGGTCGTCGATTACTTCGACGCGCTGATGGCGGAGCGCCCATATCACAAGGCGATGAGCTTTGATGCGGCGATCGGACTGCTGCAGCAGGAAGCCGGTAAAGGCCTCGACCCGGCGGTCGTCGCGAAGTTCATCGAGCTGATTCCGGGCATGCAGGAGGAAGCCGTCAGGCTCGAGCAGGCGGTGCGGCGTCCGGCCGCGGAAGACACGCCGCAGACCGGGCGTCCCGCGACGGGTCTCCAGCCCGAGCCGACGAAGAAGAACGTCTTCGAGGACATCGCGCTCGCGCACCGCGAGATCTACGCGTTGTACGAGATCGCGCAAGCGATGGGCACCAGCCTTGGCGTCTCCGATACGATGGCGCTCATCTCCGCGAAATTGAGCAACCTCGTGCCGTTCTCGTGCGCCGCGCTGTTCCTCTACGATGAAGAAACGGAAACGCTGCGCTGCCGGTTTGCAACGGGCACGGATGCGGACGTCATCCAGCAGGTCGCCGTCCACAGCGGCGAGGGGCTCACGGGGTGGGTCGCGCGCAACCGCCGGCCGCTCGTGAATGCGCGTCCCAGCGCCGATCTCGAAGCGGCGGGGCTGACGGAGCTCTCGACGACGTTGCAGTCCGCGCTGGTGTGTCCGCTGATGTTCGCGGATCGCTTCATCGGGACGCTCTCGGTGTATCACACGGATGCGGCGTTCTACCGCGACGATCACCGCCGACTCCTCGATCGCGTGTCGGAGCAGGCCGCGGCTGTCATCAACAACTCGATGCTGTTCGAGCAGACGCAGGAAGACTCGTTGACGGATCCGCTGACGGGACTGCCGAACACCCGCTTCCTGTTCATGCACCTGACGCGCGAGCTGGCGCGCGCCGAGCGCCTCAAGTCCGAGGTGTCGCTGATGGTCATGGACCTCGACAGCTTCAAGGAAATCAACGACAACCACGGCCATCACGTCGGCGACCGCGCGCTGTGCGAAGTCGCGCGCGTCCTGCGCGCCGCGATCCGGCCCTACGATATCTGCGTCCGCTACGCGGGCGACGAGTTCATCATCGTCCTCTCCGGCTGCAGCGCGGACGAAGCGGAACACAAGCGCCAGGAATTGCAGCAGAGCATCGACGAGGTGTATTTCGAGGCACGCCCCGGCAAGCGCCTGCAGCTCGGGATCAGCATCGGCGCCGCGGTGTTCCCGCAGGACGGCGAGTCGTACGAGGCGCTCCTCGCGACGGCCGACAGCCGCATGTATCAGGACAAGTCCAACCGCAAGCGCCTCACGGGTCGCGACAAGGTGGGCCGCGGCGGCACGCCCGCCGCTCCCGCCGCGTATCCGGATCTCACGGAGATCGATATTCAAAGAGCTGCTGCTGGAATCCTGTAACAGGCTTCAGGCTTCAGGCGTCAGGCTTCAGGCCTCAGGTGTCAGGCTTCAGGAAAACCCAGGCCCGACGTCTCTTGTCCGACCCGAAGGCCGAAGCCCGAAGCCTGTAAGATCCTGTCGTGTTCCCGCTGAAGGTAGCGTCGAACCGACGCGCCACGCCGACGTCGCGCGTGTTGCGTCTCGCGGTCGGCAGCCATTCCTTTACATATCGTGCCGGGCAGGCGGCCTGGTTACGTGTTGGTGCCGAGCGCGAGCAGACGCCGTACTCGATTGCTTCGTCACCTGAAGAGACGTCCCGGCAGGGATGGCTCGAGTTCCTCGTCAAGACCGATCAATCCAGTCGCTTCGGCGCGCACGTCGACGAGCTGCACCGCGGATCGACGGTGCTCGTTCACGGCCCCATCGGCGCGTTCGTCTTTCCCGACGCACCGATCGAGCGGCGGTTTCTTTTCATTGCCGGAGGAACGGGGATCGCGCCGCTCAGGTCGATGCTGCGTCACGCGATTGATGCGAACGTGCCGGGCGTGAAGACGCTCCTCTATTCGGCCCGCACCCCCGTCGAGTTCGCGTATCTGCCCGAACTACGCGCGCTCGCGCGCGAGGGAACCATCGGTCTTGCGCTGACGTTGACGGGAATTGCGGATCGCTGGCGTCACTCGCGCGGGCGCGCGGGCACCGAGCTGCTGGCGCCGCTGGTCGATAACGAAACGCTTTGCTTCCTCTGCGGCCCGCCCTCCATGATTACCGAAGTCCCGGAAATTCTCCGTTCGCTCGGCGTGGCGCCAGAGAGGATTCGCACTGAGGCGTCCTGACTCCTGACTCCTGACTGAATTTGCAGCGCCGATTTCACATCGCGAACGCCGGAGACGTGGCGCGTGAGCTCGATAGCCTTCATCTCTTCTTCTTTGGACTTCACAACGCCTTTGAGCGTGACGACGCCAGCGGAGGTGTCCACGTCGATCTTTGTGGCGTCGAGGACCGTGTCGTTCAGCAGGGCGGTTTTCACGCGCGTCGTAATGGTCGCATCGTCGATCGTGCGGCTGACGGCGGCGCTGCTCGCGCAGGCGGAGATGAGGGGGACGCTGCACGTGATCAACAGGAAGAGAGCCGCGGCTGCCTTCATGATCGAGAGAGTACCCTCTTCCGCCTTTAGGCGGAAGTTCACATCCCGGTCGCGTGATAGCCGCCATCGACCATCAGCACTTCGGCGGTGACGGCGCGGCCCGCGTCGCTTAAGAGGAACACTGCGGCGTCGGCGACTTCAGATGTGTCGACCGTACGTCGGAGTGGCGCGCGATCGCGATAGTGCTGGAGGATGCTCGAGAAGCCCGAGATGCCCGACGCGGCGAGCGTCTTGATCGGCCCCGCGGAGATCGCGTTGACGCGAATGTTCTTCGGCCCGAGGTCGGCGGCGAGATAGCGGACGGTCGACTCGAGTGCCGCCTTCGCAACGCCCATCACGTTGTAGTTCTGGAAGACGCGCTCGCTGCCGAGATACGTCAGCGTCAGAATCGATCCGCCGCCGCGCTTTTCCATCAGCGGCAGCGCGCCCCGCGAGAGCGCGATGAGCGAGTAGGCGCTGACGTCGAGCGCCAGCCTGAACCCGTCTCTCGACGTCTGGACGAATGGATTGCTGAGGTCTTCGCGCGCCGCGAATGCGGCACCATGCACGACGAAATCGAGACCGCCGAACGATCGCTCCACTTCGTCGAACACCCGCGCGATCTGCGCGTCTTCCGTGACGTCGCAGGGGAGCACGAGCGGATCCGTCAGATCACCGGCCAGCTCACGCACGTTCTCTTCGAGCCGTTCACCCTGGTAAGTCAGCGCGACGCGCGCGCCGGCTGTTGAGGCCGCCTGCGCGATCGCCCAGGCGATGGATCGTTTGTTCGCGACTCCGACGATGAGACCAGTTTTGTTGGAGAGCGACGGCAATCGTTAATCCCTCATCCCTGATCCTGAGTCCCTTATCGTTGATCCCCAATCCTTCATCGTCAATCCTGAATCAAATCCCACACGTCGATTCTGAATCGGAGCGCGCGGCGAGAGGATATACGTGCTTCGACGATCCCGATGGTCGATTCGGGATTCGAGATTGAGGATTGACGATAAGGGATCCCGGATCAGGGATCAGGGATTGTCGATTACCGTGATTGTCGATTACCGTGATCGCTTCTTCGGTCCGCCGCCGTGACGCTGTCCGCCGCCCGCGGCGCGTCCGAAACCCTGGTTGGCGCCGCGGCCCTGGCCACGACCCTGACCCTGCTGCGGTCCGCGGCTGAATCGCCCGCCGCCGCCAGGACGTCCGCTGTTGCCCTGTGCGTGCGTGCCGCGCCCGCGGAAATTGCCGTTGCCGCGGCCGTTGTTCTGGCGGACCGTGAAGTCCGGAGCGGGGCGCTCCGTCTTGATGCCTTCGGGCCGGGGCAGCGTCGCGCGAATCAGCGGACGATGCACGGGACCTTCGTCCGTCGCGATCGGCTGCTCGGGTTCGGGCTCCGGCGCGGCGATGATCGCAGGCGGATCGATGATCGCGCCAGCGGCGATCGGTTCATCGACGATGTCTGTGTCGAGGCCGTTGTTGTGCTCTTCGTGTGCGCTCATGGTGGGTCCCGAAACAGTCGGCGCGGTTGGTTCTCCCTTACGGCGACGCGGCGCCTTGCCGCCTTTGTACACGTGTTCGGCGTCGCAGGTGGTGCACCGCGTCTGCTTGACGTCCTCATCGATCATCGCGACCACGGCGTGATTGGTCACACGGCGTTCGCGCGGACAGTAGTCGTCCAGAATGTCACCGAGACGCAGCCGGCGCTGCTCCATTCACTCCCCCGAATTGTCCTGATGATGGGCTGGGAAAAGACCGCGTTTTGCAGGTGACCCAAGTTTAACAGACGCCTCGTCCCAAGCGCAACAATTGACCCGTAAGTCTGCCGCTTTCGGGTTTTCTTTACATGCCCCGGCCGATCCACGCGAGCGCGGATTCCAGCGGCCGATCGCGCCCGGCGAGCAGATCCGCGCGCATCGCCGGCACGATTTCGTCCGGCATGACGCCGCGACCTTCCAGCCGCACGCCGGTTCCCGTGACGAAATCACCCCATGCGTGAATGAGCACATCGCCGTTCGGCAGCGTGTCGAACAGGGCCGGTAGCGCCTGTCCCATTGACGGCTGTCCGAACACGCGGGCGCGTCCCAGCGACTGCAGGCCACCGGTAAAACACTCCGACGCGCTCGCCGACAAGCCGTCGACGAGAATCGCGACCGGCCCGCGGAACGGCTCGACGCGTTCTCCCGCGGCATTGACAAGCCGCGGGTTGGCGACGAAGCGGAGCTCGGAATCTCTCGTCTTCATCACACCGAGGGTGAGGCGCTCCGACAGGAAGTGCCCGGAGATTCCCATGATCATTGCGGCGAGGCCACCGGGATTCCCACGTAAATCAATCACGATGCCGTCGGCCGTGCGGAAGCGATCGATCGCCTGTTGGAACCTGGCGTCGACCGCCGCCATCCACACGTTGAACGCGATGACACCGGCCTTGCCGCCGCCGGGCGTTTCCTTCAGCGACGAGCGCACCCGCACATACATCGTCGGGAGACTGCCCACATGGACTGGATCACCCGCTTCCGCCGTGCGACGAATTGACTTCGCAACGTGCGTGCCGCCGCCGTCGATGAATGTGACCTCCAGCTTTGAGCCCGACGGTCCGCGGAGTTGCGCGAGCGAAAGACGCCACGCCTCGAGCTGTGCAATCCGCTCGGGCGCTCCGTCTGCAATGGGTGCAAGCGTACGGGCCATCGGAACGCCGGCGACGGTGTCCACAATCCATCCCGGCCGTACGCCCGCTGCGGCCGCCGCGCTCTCGGGGTCAACAGCAGTAACGACAAGTTGCTTTTCGATCAGCCTGACCTCGAAGCCTGGTTGTCCGCTGAGGTCGCCAAGTTCGCCCGGCGTATCCGGCGATGCAGGGATGACGGCAAAATGCGACAGACCGAGGCGGCCGAGCAGATCACGCAGCACGCTGCGGAGTTCGCCCGGCGTCTTAGCCGCAACCGCCTTAGGACGCAGTTCCTCGCGCGCGCGATCCCAGGTCGCGCGATCGAATGACGGATCGAAGTGCGTGTCGCGGACGATCGTCCAGACTTTGTCAAACGTCGCGGCGGCGTCAGGTGCCTGCGCTGATCCGACGATCGACAGCCCGGCGATGACGAGGAGCGCCGCGAGGGATCCCTTCACCTGATCAGGGCCTTAATCTGATCAGGCAGGTCGAAAGCGGACGGCTGCACCGTATCGAAGTCGACCGTCGCGAGCGTAATCTTCTGTTCGATGCCCATGATCTGCTGCACCACGCTCGTCGCGAGGAGCAGGTTGCCGAACTTCTTGTAATCCCCTTCGATGCTCGTCGTCTTCACCGATCCCATCGGCGTCTCGCGCGTGTTCATGCTTCCGGCGCGGAGTCCCGTGGCGACGTCGTAGAAGTCAAGGTCTTCCGAGCCGTCCTCTCGGACCATGCTCACCTTGTAGCAAGCCCTGTTGTCGAACGTGGTCTTCTCGACGGTCTTCATGCTTCGATACCGTTTGGAATCGCGCAGGTCCCCGTAGAAGTCCGCATCGAACTTTGCTTGTTCCAGTTCCTTCCCCACCTGGAGCATCGGACCGAGCAGCGGCGAGAGCGACCAGCCGTGCGCTCCGTCGAAGCCGCTGGCGATCTCGCCGAGTCCGGGCACGTTGACTTTCAAAGCGGCGCGGTTCGGATTGGCCGCTCCAAAGATCTCGACGGTGCCGACGAGGCCCTGGGCCGGCACGGAGAAGGTCCCCGTCGCGTGCTGCGAGGTGTGCGACAGCACCGCGTCCCGGCCGCCAATCGCCTTGACGTGCCGGTCGATGAGCGAACGCGCTGACGGCAGCTCCGCCTCGAGCTTCGCCGCGGCAGGCGGCGGGGTCGCCGGCGCTTGCGCGTAAACCGGCGCGGCGTAAAGCGAGACCGCCGCGAGCGCAACAATCAACACGGGCACGGCGCGGCCGTCCCTTGAACTCGTGAAGAACATTGAAGGAACTCCTGAAGCAGGCGGGGAACCGCTCAAGTTTATCTCAATTCGTCGCAAGTGCCGCGCAGTTACCGCTCCGAGCGTGCCAGCGTGACATCCCCATGACATTTCCGTTTCTGATGCTCGCGCTCGGCGCAGCCGCGACCGGGCCGGCGTACTCCGGTGCGGAGCGCAATGTCCGCGCCGAGATCCCGCGCATCGAAGCGACCGTCGAGGTCGACGGGCACTTGTCGGAACCCATGGCCACAGGCGGCACGGCTCACCAGCTTCTCGCAGTATGCGCCCGATGACGAGTGGTCCTCGGCGAACATCGTCTATTCGACGATGTCACTCGAATGGCGTCCGACCGAACGGCTGCGCGTGGACCTCGATCACAATCCGCAGACAGAATGTAGAGGAGGACGGCTGTCGGTGGTCGGATGACGGTTTGTCGGTGGACGCAGGACGGTTATCGATTCTCGCACCCCGGTATACTGCCGTCATGCTCAGGGGATCGAAGACGGCCGTGGTGACGAAGATCCAACCGGTCAGTATTCACGGCCAATTGTCGTTGGACGTCTATTACCACGATCCTGATGATTCCCAGAGCCACGTGAGGCTCGCGCGCGTCGGGCAGGAATCCGTGCCACGCGACCTGGAGGCGGGCGATCGCGTCGAGTTGCACTACGTCCTCGGAGTCGTCACCCACATCACGAAGTCGTAACCGCCCTTCATCCTTCGTCAACCGTCAGCCCTCAACCGGCAACCGGCAACCGGCAACCCTCGACCGTCATTTGACCCGTACGAACGTGGCCGGCGCGCCCCACGCCATGCTCTCCTTCGGCTGCGTGCGCAGCCACGCTCGAAGCCGTGACGTTGGCGACACGATGAGCGCGTTCTGCTTTTGATCGAACACCGCCGACAGCGCACCGCCCAACAAACGTCCGGAGCGCAGGCGATCGGCGAACCAGTCGTACGACAGCGGCGTGAGCACGAGCCCGTCGCCGGCAAGATCGACGCGCAGGAGTGCGTGCGCCGGAAGCAGGAACGAGCCACGATCTTCACCACGCGGAGGCATCAGATCGAGATAGTGATCGTCGCCGACGATCGTCAGGAAGCCCGTGACGTCTCCCTTTTCGCTGGGATGCTCGTAGTGCAATCGGTAGGAGCGCCACTCCGCCGCCTCGATCTTCACGGACGCGTTGTCGTCGACATCGTGCCACGCGCCGATCAGATCCGGATCCCATCCCAGCGACTCGTCGTCGTATGCCGGTTCCAACGAAAGCACGAGGCAGCCGGAGCACGCGGCGGCTGCGACGATGGCGATGAACAAGGCAAGAGTCCGCCGCATGTGGCCACATATTCTAACCATCACGCAAGTGCGCGTCCTCTCGTCTCCGGTATCCATATCCAGAACAGCGCCGCGAGCACAAATGCAGCCGAACACACCAGGAGTGCGGTGCCGAAACCGTGGGCTTGCGCGAGCGTGCCGACGGTATATGGCGCGAACGCGCTGACGAGGCGACCGGTGTTGTAAGTGAACCCCTGGGCAGTGGCGCGAATCGACGTCGGGTAGACCTCCGCCGTGACTGCACCGAAGCCGCTGAAGTATCCAGTCGCGGCGAACGCGACGAACGGTCCGAGTATCAAGAGCACCGTGGGCACGCGAACCGTGACGTAAAGTGCGAGCAGCGTCGCGGCGGCGAGCAGGTACGTGACGTAGGTGCGCTTGCGGCCGACGCGATCGGAAACAAAACCGAACGTGACGTAGCCGAACCACATGCCAACCTGCATGATCACGACGAACGCCGACGCGGCGGCGCCGCCCAGTCCGATACCTCCTTGGTCGCGGGGTGATTTCAGATAGCTCGGGAGCCACAGGTTGAAGCCCCACCACGCAAACAGCGTGCACGCGTTCATCAGCGTGAGGATCACGGTCAGCGGCGCGATGTCGCTGCCAAAAAGCGACGCCAGCCGGCCGCTCGTCCAGGCGACGGCGCCGCGCGTCCGCCAGATTTCAGGCTCCCTGACGCGTCGCTGAATCCAGAGAGTGAAGAATGCGGGGAGGATGCCGGCGAAAAACACGGCGCGCCAGCCGAACCGCGGCTGCACGAGGCCGCTGACGAGCGCGGCCATCGCGTAGCCGACCGCCCATCCGCTCTGCATCAAGCCAAGCGCCTTGCCGCGGTGCTCGGCGGGCCACGACTCGCTCACCAGTGCCGCGCCGCTGGCCCACTCGCCTCCCATGCCGATGCCGAGGAGGATGCGACACAACGCGAACACGACGAACGATCCAGCGAGGCCGCAGGCCGCCGTGAACACCGAATAGAGCGCGACGCTCAGCATCATCGCGCGCGTGCGCCCGAAACGATCGGCAATCCATCCGAATCCGACGCCCCCTGCAGCCGCGGCCACGAGCGTGACGGAGCCGAGGAGTCCGCCTTGCGCTGTCGTCAATCCGAGATCGGCAATCACGGCCGGCAGCACGAGCGCAAACAACATGACATCGAACGCGTCGAGCGCCCAGCCGAGCGTGCCCGCGATCAACGCACGCCGGGCGTCGGCGTCCGCCGCCCGCCACCACGTCATCGCCACGTGCCGATGGGCTGAACGATTGCTCCCGCTCCGGTCAGCGCGGCGCGCAGCCGCCGCGTGAGCTCCGCGGCGCCCGCTGTGTCGCCGTGCACACAGATCGTGTCGATCTTCAGCGCGACCTCGCGTCCATCAGCCGTCAGGACGACGCCACCCTGCACCATCCGCTGCGCACGCTCGACGACCGTTTCCGGATCGTCGATCACGGCGCCGGGCTGCGTGCGCGGCGTCAGCGATCCATCGGGCTGATACGCCCGATCAGCGAATCCTTCCGCGGCGACGCGCAGCCCTGCATCACGCGCGGCTTCGATCATCGGCGAATTCGGCAGCCCGAACATCACGAGCGATGCATCGAATCCCTTGATGGCCCGCGCGATGGCATCGGCGAGCGGGCGGCTCCGCGCCGCCATGTTGTAGAGCGCCCCGTGTGCCTTCACGTGCTGGAGGCTCGTCCCTTCGCTGCGTGCAATGGCGGCGAGCGCGCCAATCTGCGCCAGCACCGAATCCTCGACCTCCGACACAGCGATGTTGATCTCGCGTCGTCCGAATCCCTGAAGGTCGGGAAAGCCCGGGTGCGCTCCGATTGCGACCCCGGCGGCGCGAGCGAGCCTGATCGTCCGCCGCATCACCGACGGATCGCCGGCGTGCGCGCCGCAGGCGATGTTCGCCGATGTGATGTTCGGCATGACCTGCTCGTCCGCCCCCATCATCCACGGGCCGAACGACTCCCCCATGTCGCAGTTGATGTCGATGTGCATGGAAGGAGTTCCGGGCGCCAGTTGCCGGTTATTAGTTACCAGTTACCAGTTACCAGTTGGCTAGCGGCGACTGGCCGCCGCGCCTCGGACCTCGGAACTCGGACCTTCGATTTCAGAACTCAATCAACACCCCGGCGGACGGAATGATCGGCAGCATCGAATCGAACGGGCGCGACGCCTGGCGCGTGACGACGTTGATCCCCGGCGGAGTGAAGCGGACGTTTTCGCGATTCAGCACGTTGATGACTTCGCCAAACAGCGTCAGCCTCCGGCGCGACCAGTTGAACGTGCGGTTGGCGCGGAAATCCAGGCGCGAGTAGACCGGCAGGCGCGCGGTGTTGCGCACGTCGGTGACGAAGAACTCGTCTCCCTGCTCGCCGAGATAGCCGGGGATTGGGATATTGCTCCCTACGCGGAGTTTCGCGACGAAGCTCGCACGTTCCGACCATCGATACAGCGCGTACGCGTTCAGCGTATGCCGCTGGTCGAAGTCTCCCCAGAACGTTTCGCCGTTGACGCGATCCCGGTATCGGTTGTGAGAGAACGCGTAAGACAGCCAGCCGGAGATGCCGTGTGCGCTGCTGCGCTGAACGAGGAGCTCGAGGCCGCGCGCGTAGCCGTCGAGACGATTCGCGTAGATCGCCGTGCGTGAGCCGCGCACGACGCGCGACGCCTCCACGCGCGTTTCGCTGCCCGGGCGGCGAATCACGTCGAATTCCTCGCGATCGTACCCGGTTGCCGTCACCCGCCAGGCGCGCCCGATCCGCCGATCGACGCCCACGTCGTACTGCTTCGCGCGCTCAGGCTGCAGTTGCGCACCTGAGACGCCAAGCACCTGATCGAAGTCTGGAAACTGATGGTAGATGCCGGTGGATGCGCGAAGGCGGGTCTCGGGCGTCACGCGCCATTCTGCCTGCATCCATGGGGACGCCGTGTCGGCACGGGTGAGCGTCCATCGATCCGCGCGCACGCCCGGCGAGAGCGTGACGGCGGCAACGGGCGTCCATCGCGCGGCCGTGTAGACGCCGGCGTGCGTGGCATCCGCCGAATAGTCGTCCAGCGTGACGAGCGACTCGCGGACCGCCGAGCGGCGTTTCCGAAGTCGGCTGTCGTCGCGGCGCTCGAGGTCGCCTCCGCCCTCGATCTGCACCCGCGGATGAAGCGACCACGCCGCATCCGATCGCCAGGCGAGCTGGCGGTCCTTACCGCGATCGAGTTCGACGCGGTCGGCATTCTCGTTGCGGAAATGGTTCTCGGCGACGAGTACGCGTTCGGCGAGGAGCACGCGCGAGTTGGTGAAACGCCACCCGCCCACCGCAACCGCCGACGCGTTCCGTCCGACGAAAATGTTGTCGATATCGGTCGCCTCCGCCGCGTTCTGAAACCGCGAGCGCCCTGCGAGCACCGTGAGGTCGACGCGCTGCCCCGGCACCAGGTCGTACGCCACTTTTGCCTGCGCATCGCTGAACCCGAAACTGAACGCATCGTCGCTCAGTCGATGGACGACCAGATCGAGGTACGACTGCCGTCCGGAGATCAGCCAGGAGCCCTTGTGCGCCGATCCGATCGGCCCTTCCGCGACAGCCGACGCAGCGGTGCCGCTGACGGACGCGTGCGCCCGGCGTCGATCGCGGGAGCCGTCGCGCAGCCGGAAATCCACCTCCGCGCCGGTGTGCCCGCCGTAGCGCTGGGGATAGCCGCCGTTCAGGAGCGTGACGTCTTCGAGGACATCGCTGTTGATCATCGCGACCGAGCCCGTTGGGCCCCGGTCTTCGACGCCGCGAACAGTGTGCAGGAGGTACGGCGTCGCAAACCCGTCGACTGTGAAGGTGATGTGCCGGAAATCGCTGCCACGGACCGTGAACTCGCTCCGAAGGTCGTCCCCCGTCGCGACCCCGGGCAGCACCTGGACGGCCCGCAGGGGGTCGTCGGCAAGCACGCCGCGCAGGTTCTGGAGCTCCGCGCTCCCGAGGATTTGAGCCGAAGGGATGGGGTCCACCGGCTCGCGGAAGGCGCCCGCCGTCACCGTCACCGTCTCGCTGTAAGTGGCGGTGCCCTCGCCGAGGGGGATGATCAGCGGCGACATGCCCGCGGCTAGTGTGATCTCCCGCCGCTCCAGCGCGTAGCCCACCACCGACACATAGAGGTGGTGCGGACCGGCGGGGACGCCAGCGATCTCGAAACCCCCGTCAGTGGCGGTCAGCACCGACTTGCCGGCGTCCTCGACGAGGACCAGGACCTTCTCGAGCGGCGCGCCAGTGCGTCCGTCCACGACGCGCCCACGCAGCGTGTGAACTTCAGCAACCGGGGTCTGACCCTGGTGCGCGGCTGCGGACAGTGGGGTCAGACCCCGGACGCCGAGCGCCACAACCCAAATCGTTAGCGCGAGACAGAATTGTAAGCGCACCAACCATTTCCGCAGATGGAATGCGTGACGTTTGCGCAGAAATGCTTGGAAATACAGCGGTACGCCCCTTGCTCAATAAGATGACGCAGGCGGCCTGAATATTTACGGCAGGGAGCCGTGAGTTGCTGGGGAGCCGGGTCGCCCGCACAACCGCCGGGGCATCACGAAAGTGGTGCCCCTTTTTATTTGGTGATTTTGTAGTCCGGTGATTTGGTGATCTCGCATCGCACCCGCTACCGCGGGTTGCTATTGAAGCGCGGGCGGGTACCGCAAGCCCGATCACCAAATCACCGGATCACCCAATCACCAAATCCTCAGACCTGCGCCCCTTCCGGGTATTGAAGCGCGAGTCGCAGTTCCTTCGCGAGCAAATCGACGGTTGTCACGCCCCTTTTCCAGGCCCCTTCCGTCTCGAACCGCAGGTCGCCGATGCGGCGGCCCCACGGCGAAATGACGCGGCCGATCGCGCGGAAATCGCTGCGATCCGCATGCTCCTGATCCAGCCGCCGGACCACATCCGGCGCGACGCGGATGAACGCACGCAGCGCCGTGGCGCTCTTGATGCTGTACTTGCGGCCGTTCCAGGCCGCGTTGAACACCTGCGCGACCTGCTTCAGATAATTGACGAAGAACTTCTTCGCATCTTCCCGGAATGTGTCCCCCTTGCGCCCGGCGCCGAATGCATCGCTGGCAAACAGCTTCTTCAGCTCCTGCGCGAGCGGCGCCTGCGCGACGCGGCCGCCGCCGACGCCCAGCAGCTTGATCTCCCCGTGGAGCGGCGAGTCCTCGCGATCGTTCAGCGCACGGACGACGTCGTGCGCGGCCGCCAGGTTCTCGTCGCTGTAAAGCTGGCGCCCCGAGAGCGACACGAGATGCGATGCGTTCAACCGCGTGTGCTTCGCGTTGATCGTCACGAACATCTGGACGACGTGATCTTCGGGAAGGCGATCGAAGATGACCGCTGGAACGGTGAAGGGCTCCTCGCCGAAGCGGTCGATGTCGGCGTGCAGCGCGAGCAGCCGGTGCTGCCCGTCGATAGCGCGCAGAATGCCTTCACGTTCGGGCACTTTCAGAAGCCCGAGTGACGAGCCCTCATCAACCGCCTCGAACTTGAGCGTCTCGTCGCAGGAAATGATCACCGCGCCCGCGATCGACGGCAGGTCGCGGGCCTGCCGGCACTGCTCGTAGTACTGCACCAGCTCGTCGATCTTCCGGCGGATGATCTGCCGCTGGTACGCCTTCTCGTTCGCGGCAATGCGGCGCTCCAGCAAGTCCCAGTTGACCTTTGACGGGGCTGCCGTCTTCTTGCGCCCGCCGCGGACTGGCTGCGCCTGCTCGCCGTAGCTGAGCACTTCGAAACGGACGAGCTTGTCGATGTCGTTGGCTGAGAGAGAGGCCTGATAGAACTGCACACCGAACTGCTGCATCCTGATCGCGGCAACACTGATCATAAGTTTCCGAATCTTATATTGTCTCGAGACGAGATTCCCAACCGGTTTGCCGCGTCCGGACCCAGGAGGTCGCAAATTGCTGCCGCCCAGACCGTTCCGCCGCATCCTCCCGTCGCTGGCCGTCGTCGCCGCCGCTGCCGCCGGGCCGTGGTCCTCGAAGCATTGTTCGAGCTACCCGAAATACGCACGGTCCCGGTAAACCGGCTGGTCGCGAATCTCGAAGCCGAAATCAGGCAGGACCCGGCCAACGTCGAGCTCCATTTGAACCTGGCGCGGCCTGCCGCGCTGGGTGACGCCGATCGCGCTGCGGCTCTCTCCCGACTAGACGTCACGCTGCGAACCGCCGCGCGCGCCAATGGCGCGCGTCCGATTTGATGCGGGTGGATCGGGCTCTGCACGAAATATGGACGTGGATCGCGCCGGACGCCGCGTGGCTCGTACTCGATCCCGCGCACTCCGGATCGATCACGTCGGCGCTGCAGCTGTTCGGGAACGCTACGTTCTGGTTGTTCTGGGAGAATGGCTATCACGCGCTGCGGGCGACGGGCAATTACGAGGCCCGGAGCTCGCAGGCATCGCCGGTGTGGCAGGACGTCAACAGCAATGGTACGAGCGAACCTGGCGAGATCCGACCGCTCGCCGCCGCCGGCATCGTCGCGCTATCGGTAAGCGACGAACCGTCATCCGATCCAGACGTCGCGGCGTGGGCGCCGCGAGGGGTTCAACTCAAAAACGGACGCTGGAATGCGACGTGGGACCTCGTACTTCACAACATCGCATCGATCAGCACGCCGACGACGGCCAGCACGGATATCGCCACCAGGGTCCACGACGTAATGAGGCTGATGCCATCGAGCAGGTCCTCGGGGTACGCATGCCCCTCGTGCGGCGACATCAGGTAACGGAGCAAGACCCGCTCGTCTTCCACCCAGGCTGGCGCGTGGGTTCGTAATGTCATCGGCGTCCTCCTTTTCACTTCGCTCGCTGGCTCGCGCTAGGGCCTCGCGCGAGGCGGGCGGCCCTCTATCGCGTCCGCCAGCGCTCTACCTATCTGCAGGGCAAGGACCGCTCCAATCAGAAGGGGCCTAGCTTACGCCTGTTTCTGGGCACCGGGAGCGGAGTGGCCACGAATTGCCACAGCCCAGCCGGCGCCCCTCCACCAATTCGCCACACGAACCTTGAGCGTTGCCAGCAGCAGCATGAACAGGCAGAACAGGGCCAGCGCGCCCCACGCCTGCGCGAGCGTCATGGAGCGGTGGAGCGGCGTCGAGATCAGGCCATACACCATTTCGACGTGAATCCAGTAGATGAACAGCGAGGTTTGTCCCAGAAGCCGCAGCCCGCTCCATTTTCGTGCGGCACCGGGACGTTGTTCCCATGCGTAGGCGAGCGCAATCACGAACGTCATGAGGCCGGTGCGCAGGAAGAAGAAGGATGGGGAGCTCGTCCAGAAGTCCGATCGCGCGTACGGCGTCGGCAGGAAGGACGCCGCATAGGCGGCCATCGCGAGCGATGCACCGGCGATCGCGAATCGCCAATTAAGGCGCCTCTCCTGCGCTGCCGTGCGCGCGCAATCGATCAGCACGCCCGCGACGGCGCCAGCGGGCACGAACGCCGCCCACGGAAAAATGGAGAAGTTCGTGAGACCCGGCACCGGGCGGATGTAGCCCTCGAGCGGATCCGGTAGCAACGCGAGCCATCCGAATGCGCGAACTATCGGCGTCGCGAACGCAATCGCCGCCGTCGTCATCGCAAAAACGACGAGCCGAACACGCGCCGACGAGGCGAGGCCCCACAACAGCGCGGTCGCGACGATCGCGGGTCCCATGATGTTGAGGATGTCGACCTTCAGCAGCGTGTAAGCGGGCGAGCCGCTCAGCACGAATGCCTGCAGGCGAAAGAGAAACGCCAGGAGAAAAATCTCGACGCCGCGTCTCTGCACCACCGAAGCGGCCGCGCGATCGTCACCGAGCTTTCGGGCCTTGGACGCGGCAGACAGCGCAACCGTCATGCCGGCGAGAAACAGAAACAGCGGCGCGCCGAAACCGCCCAGGATCAGCGACCATCCAAACCCGGCGGACGCGCGGTCCGCGGCACCCGTCCAGCTGTCGATGACGTGCGCCTCGATCATCACGAGCACGGCGAGGCCGCGCAGAACGTCGAGATACATGCGTCGTCCGACGGGCGGGGTCATGTGCTGGCAGCGGTCACGGTGAAGGACGTTTTCAGCCTGATGTCCCGCCGCATCGAGTGCCACACCGAGCAGTATTTCTCATGCGACAGGCCGACGGCGCGCTGGACCTGCGCGTCGGGCACATCGCCGGTCACCGCGAAGCGGATGTCGACCGCCACGACGCGGTGCGGGTCTTCCTGGGCGCGCTCGGCGGTCAGTTCGATGCCCAGCCCGCGCAGCTCGTGCCGCCCTTTCCGGAGGATGTACACGACGTCCATACCCATGCAGCCCGCGAGCGCAAACGCGAGCGCCTGCACCGGAGAGGGCCCGGACTGCCCTGCGCTGTCGAGCGTGATGGATGCGGCGCCGGAGCGGCCGCCGAACACGAGATCCTTCTCCCACACAAGCTGCAGCGTGAGCGGCGGCTTCATGCGCGTATTATGCGCGCTCCATGCGGCCACGTCATCTGTACCTCGTGCTCCTCCTCATGCCCGGCGCGTGCGCGTCCCTTCACTCGCGCGGCGCGCCGGCACGCACATCTCAGCGCGTCACCGAAGCATCGATACGCGCGCACCTGGAGTTCCCCGCGAGCGACGCCATGAACGGCCACGCGACGAGCACATCACAGCCACTCCCGCGATGAAACCCGGGCTGGTGAACTGCGCGCACATGCGCGAGGCAATCTATTCGATGATTCAGCCGCTCGCGTGGCTCGCCAACTCGACGTCCCACCCGCAGCGGTCCCCGTCAGGTAGGCCGGGCTCTGGCGGGCTGCTGAAGACGCAGCCTATTAGACCCGTCGTCTAGGCTGCCTGCGAACGTTGGCTGCGGCCGAACATCGTGGAGAGCGCGAGCCAGCCGAGCGGCAGTGCGATGAGCATATAAGTGAGGTAGTGGCCGTAGATGCCGTCAGGCCCATAAGGTTCCGTTGCCCAGTGGAGGCGTTCGCTCCCCGGAAACAGATTGGCTTCGGTGAATTCGTGGAAGCCGTAGATGAGCAACTGCGCGACGAAGACGAGCAGGAAGATCGCCGTCACCTGGAAGAAGCGCGCAAGGTTCACGCGATGACCAAAACGGGACCAGAGAAATGCGATGAACGCCGCGACGATGATCCCGATGAAGGCGCCCGACGTGATCGTCCACGCGCCCGATTGAAACAGCAGCGCGTTCATCAGCATGGCGGTCTCCATGCCTTCGCGCGTGATCATCAGGAGCGTGAAGACGAACACGCCGAACCACGCGGACGCACCCGTCTTCACGGACGATTGCTCGAGACGTCCCTCGATATCCTTTTTCATGTAGCGTCCGGAGCGCCACATGTGCACCGTCAGCGAGGCGACGAGGAGCGCCGCCGCGACCGCCAGAATCCCTTCCCACAGCGCCTGGTTGCGCGCCCGCCCCAGCAGCAGCCCGGCTCCGATGCTGAGCGCCACCGATGCCGCAATCCCCCAGTGCACGGCCGGCAACAGCGCGCGACGACCCGTCTTTTTGAGGTAGGCGAGGCTGATCGCCACGATCAGGAACGCCTCGAGCCCTTCCCGCAGTGTGATGACGAATGCCTGGATCATGATGTGTGTGGTATCCGACCGTTCAGGTCGGATATCAGAAATCATAGCGGCCGAAGTCCGACCAGTCAAGTCGCCTTTCAAATCTGCCCGATGTAGGACTTCGACAGTCCCAGCCTTGTCCGCCGCGAAGCGCCGGACAAGGCGAGTCGCGCCGTAGCCCGCAGGGACTTCATTGCGGGCGAAGGCGGACACACCCAAGCTCGACGCACAATCAGCGATAATTTCGCCATGCCCCGATACGCGTCCCTGTGCTCCGTCGTGATCCTGTCATTGACGCTTGCCTCCGCGCAGCAACCCGCTTCGTCCGCCGATCTGCTCGCGCGCGCACGGGCGCTTCACAGGGCGTCTCCGCTCATCGATGGTCACAACGACTACCCATGGGCCGTCCGCGAGCACGATCCGGCCCGCGATCTGGCGAAGCTCGACATTCGACAGCCGCAGCCCGGCATCATGACGGACATCCCTCGATTGAAGGCGGGCGGGGTCGGAGGGCAGTTCTGGTCAGTCTACGTACCCGTCGATTTGCAGGGACAGGCGGCGGTCACGGCGACGATGGAAGAAATCGACACCGTCCATCGCATGATGCGCCGGTATCCGGACACGTTCGAGCTGGCGCTGACAGCGGACGAGATCGAGCGGATCTTCAAGCAGGGAAAGATCGCGTCGATGATCGGTATGGAGGGGGGCCACTCGATCGACAACTCGCTCGCGGCCCTGCGCATGTTCTATCGCCTCGGCGCGCGCTACATGACCCTCACGCACTCGAGCAACACGCCCTGGGCCGACTCCGCGACCGACACGGCGAAGCTCGGCGGCCTGGCGCCGTTCGGCGAGGAGGTGGTGAAGGAGATGAACTGGCTCGGCATGCTCGTCGATCTGAGCCATGTCTCGCCAGACACCATGGAAGACGCGCTGCGCGTCAGCGTTGCGCCGGTGATCTTCTCGCACTCGGATGCGCGCGCCGTCAACGATCATCCCCGCAACGTTCCGGACAGTATTCTTCAGATGCTGCCGAAGAACGGCGGCGTGGTCATGGTCACGTTCGTCCCGGGCTTCATCTCGCCGAAGGTCAACGCATGGAACAAGGCGCAGACCGCCGAGCAGGATCGGCTGAAGGTGCTGCATCCGAACGATGCCGCCACCGTGAAGGCAGGCGTCGATGCATGGACGGCTGCGAACGCCGCGCCCCGCGCGACGGTTTCCGAGGTCGCCGACCACATCGATCACATTCGCAAGATCGCCGGCATCGATCACATCGGCCTCGGTGGAGACTTCGACGGCATCACGCAAGTGATTCAGGACCTCGACGACGTGTCGAAGTATCCGAACCTGACGGCGGAGCTCCTGCGCCGCGGATATCGCGACGGCGACGTCAAGAAGATCACCGGCCAGAACGTCCTGCGCGTCATGCGCGAGGTCGAGAAGGTCTCGAAGCGGCTTCAGTCCGAGCGCGGACCGTCAACAGCAGTCTTCAAGTAATCGAACGTCGAAGGACAGCGCAGGATCGAAGAAGGCGTCTAATACTCCACGAGGTGCTGTGGTGTTTCTATGGCCGCTGCTTGCGATTACGTTCACAATCCAGGAGCCGTCCACGCCCGCGGAGGCGCCCGCCCGGATCACGCTGCGCCGGACGCCATGTTTTGGCGAGTGCCCCGATTACACGGTCACGATCGATCGTGACGGAACCGTCGCCTACGACGGGCGGCGATTCGTACGTGTCACGGGCCGTCAGACCGCGCGGATTTCGGCGGCGGCGGTCAAGGCGCTCCTCGACGAATTCCAGCAGATCGACTTCTTTTCGTTGAAAGACAGGTATAACGCACCCGTCACGGACCTGCCGACGACCTATGTGACCCTCCGTTTGGGAGAACGTTCCAAGACGGTCGAAGATTACGTGGGCGCGCCGAAGCCGCTGCGGGACCTGGAGCGGCACATCGACGAAGCGGCAGGCGTCCAGCGCTGGATTCGCACCGACACCGCCACGGTGAAAGATCTGGTCCGCAGCGGCTCGCGAGCCAATGGTGACGAGGGAAGGCTGGCGCTCCCGTCCATCACCACCACTCCGTCGGCGCAATCCGCTGCCAGGTTGCGCGTTGTTGCAATGGGCGACTCGACGACGGCGGGGACTCCGGCGTTCACGTCGCCGCGCGAGGCGCCGCCGAGCGGCAGCGGCGACGAGACGAGTCAATACGCCTACTGGCTGATGAAGGCGCACCCTGACTGGGAAGTGATCAACCAGGGCATCAACGCGCAGCGGAGCGATCAGATCCACGGGCGGTTCGAAGAAGATGTCGTCGCGAAGAAGCCCGCGGTGGTTGTGATCGTCGCAGGTGTCAATGATGTCTACCAGGGACGCGGCGTCGATCACGTGAAGACGGAGCTCGCGGCCATGTACAAGCGCGCGAAGGACGCGGGTATCAAGGTCGTCGCCGGGAGCATCATTCCTTACAACACGGCGACGGCCGATCAGAACGCGCGGATGCACGCGATAAATGACTGGATCAGGGCGCAGCCGAAAGTGGACCCCAACGTGCGCTTCGTCGACACGCGCGCCGCGGTGGCCGCGCCGGGCAACGCCGATCGCCTGGTCAGCTCTCCGGACGGCTTGCACCCCGATGCGGCGGGCTATCGAAAGATGGCGGAGGCGATCGAGCGGGTGATCATCGAATGGCTCAAGGCGTAGGGCTCACGGCTCAGGCCGGCCTAAGCCTTCAGCCATGAGCCTTGAGCCGTCAGCACTTTGATCCACCGGATCGCCGCGCTGGCCAGAATCACGAGCACGCACACCATCATCACGACCGTCAGAATCGAGTTCAGATACCCCTGGAGATGAAGCGCCTCGTTGCGACCGATCGCCATGGGCCAGAAGTTGTCGCGGACGCTGAGCACGCCGGCCGAGAGGGTCGTGATCGACACGAATGCCATCGGCAGCAGCGTGACCCACGCGTAGCGGGCGCGACCTGCGTTGATGATCACGGTCGAACCGACCGCGAGCGCGACCGACGCGAGCAGCTGGTTCGCAATGCCGAACATCGGCCAGATCGTCGAGATGCTGCCCGCCCAGATGAAGTAGCCCCACGCCGAAACCACCAGGAGCGACGAGATGATCGCGCCCGGCACCCAATCGGGTCGACCAAAGGGCTCGTACGCGCGGCCGAAGAACTCCCCGACGAGAAAACGCGCGACGCGGGTGCCGGCGTCGATGGTCGTGAGGATGAAGAGCGCCTCGAACATGATGGCGAAGTGGTACCAGTAATCGACGAGCGCGCGCATGCCCGGGAGGCCGCTGAAGATCTGCGACATGCCGACGGCGAGCGACACGGCCCCGCCCGTGCGCCCCGTGACGGTCTCGCCGACGGCCGCTTCGAGCGCCGGCAGATTCGTGACGCTCATCCCCAGGTTCGCGAAGACCTGCGGCGGCGTATTGATCGCGAAGTAATCGCCGGGATAGAGCGCCGATGCCGCGATCATCGACATGACGCCGACGAGCCCTTCCATCAACATCGCGCCGTAGCCGATCACGCGGATATCCGATTCGCGATTGATCATCTTCGGGGTCGTCCCTGACGCGATCAGCGCATGGAACCCGGAGATCGCGCCGCAGGCGATGGTGATGAACGCGAACGGGAAGAGCGGGCCCGGCACGATCGGCCCGCCCCCCGATGTGAACTCGGTGAAGGCCGGCATCCGCAGCTCGGGGTTCACGATGATGACGCCGAGCACGAGCGCGCCGATGGTGCCGATCTTCATGAACGAGCTCAGGTAGTCGCGCGGCGTGAGCAGCAGCCAGACCGGCAGCACCGACGCGATGAACCCATAGCCGGCAAGCAGCACGATGAGCTCGGTGCGATTGAACTGGAAGAAATGCCCGATCGATGAGGCGGCGATCGGCTTGCCGAAGAAGACGGCAGCCAGCATCCCGGAGACGCCGATGATCGTCGCCTCCGTGATCTGTCCCGGCCGCAGGCGGTACATGTAGAAGCCGACGAACAGCGCGAGTGGAATCGACGCGCCGATCGTGAACGTTCCCCACGCGCTCTGTTGCAGTGCGTTGACCACGGCGAGGCCGAGCCCCGCCAGCGCAATCACGATGATGAAGAGAATGGCGACAGCGGCGGTCCCGCCGGCGACGGGGCCGATTTCGGTGCGCGCGAGCTCGGCGAGCGAGCGTCCTCCCGAGCGCGTCGATGCCCACAGGATCACCAGGTCGTGGACGGCGCCCGCGAGGCAGACACCGCCAACCAGCCAGATCAGCCCCGGCGCATACCCGAACTGCGCGGCGAGCACAGGTCCGATCAGCGGCCCCGCGCCCGCAATTGCCGCGAAATGGTGGCCGAACAGCACCCACCGAGTGGTCGCGTGGTAGTTGTGCCGATCGGGACGCACGTGGGCCGGCGTGAGCCGGGCGTCATCGAGCACGAGGATCCGCGCCGCGATGAAGGCGCTGTAATACCGATAGGCAATTGCCAGAATGCCCAGGATCGGCAGAATCAGATAAAGGGCGCGCACGACCGGATTGTAGCGGAACCGGTTTATAGTGGATCTGCCCCCCTGCCCAGCGGAGTTTTATGCGCTCAATCCATAAATTAGCTGCCAGCCTCCAGCTTCCAGCTTCCAGCTTCCAGCTTTCAGCTGTGATGCGCGCTTCGTTGTCTTCGCTGGCCGCTGGCGGCTGGCGGCTGGCGGCTTCTTCGCTGACGGCTGGAGGCTGGCGGCTGGTGGCTTCAGTCGCTGCCCTCGCGTTGCTGGCCGTGCCGGCCGCCGGGCAGAAGTTCAAGCTGTCGACGTTGTCGGTCCCGATCTATGTGACGGTCACCGATCCCGAGAAGCGGCTCGTCCCCGATCTCGTGCAGGCGGATTTCGAGATCCTCGATAACGGCAAGCCGCAGACGATCACCACGTTCGACAACAAGCCGACGCCCATCTCGACGATAGTCATGCTCGACACGAGCGGCAGCATGACGACCGCACTCGACCTCGTGAAACAGGGGGCGGAGCAGTTCCTGCTGCGCCTGCTGCCGGAAGATCAGGGGCAGGTGGGCGCGTTCAATGACAAGATTGAGTTTCATCCCGAGACCGAGTTCACGAGCGATCGCGATCGCCTGGTGTCGCTCTTGAAAGAGCTCGACTTCGGCTATCCGACGCGGCTCTACGACGCGGTCGAAGAGAGCATCGTCCGCCTCGAAAACATGCCCGAGCGCAAGGTGGTGCTGGTCTTCACGGATGGCGACGACACGAGCAGCAAGGTGGGCGTCGGGAAGGTGAACGATCGCGCGCGCGAGAAAGACGTGATGGTGTACGCGATCGGGCTGGTGAACGATTACTTCAACGGCCAGCAGCGTGTGAGGAGCCAGCCGGATCGCGGGCTGAAGCGGCTGGCCGAAGATACGGGCGGCGGCTATTTCGAGCTCAAGCGCACGGCCGATCTCAACGAGACCTTCACCCGCGTGGCGCAGGAGCTGCACAGCCAGTACGTGCTCGGGTTCTCTCCCGACACACTGGACGGCAAGGTGCACAAGCTCGAGGTCCGCGTGAAGAAGGGTGGCATGAACGCCCGCGCGCGTAAAAGCTACGTTGCCGCGAGCGCCGCGCCATCAGGGTTGTAGGGCCGGTCTGTCTGTAGGGCTTGAGACCCGCCGTCTTTAGACCCGCCGGCCGTGCAGGACGGATCGTCCTTGCAGGCCGGGTCCTCAGATGTCGGCCGGGTCGCCTTTGTAGGCCGGGTCTTTAGACCCGGCGATGCCCGGTGAGATCCGGCGGGGAGGAAGGCCCGCCGGGTTTACACCAGGACCGCGAGAATCGTGACGACCAGCAGAAATGCCACCAACTTGTCGGCGTTGCTCGAAAAGTTCCATTCAAACATGATGTGTTTTCTCCTTTCATACAGTTAGACGGAGACACGCCTCCGTCGGTTTAGCGATCCCGCAGATTTCACATACTTGACACATACCGCCCGGCCCCAGATTCGCGCCAACATGTTGGCGCGCGTATTCCTGACCCTCGGTGCCTTGCTGCCGTACCGGCGCCTTCTCACGTTCGGCGTCATTTACATCACCGACGATTACTTCGCGTCCGACATCTTCAACGGCGAGCTCGCTGGACGCGCGCTGGTCGGCCAGATGGTTCGTCACGGCCAGGCGCCGGTGTGGACGAATCAACTGTGCTCAGGCCTTCCGCTCGCGGGATCAGCAGCGGATCCAATCGGACTGGGCGCCTTCTCGCTGCTGCCGACTGCCGCGGCGCTCGATCTGTTCGTGATCGTGCTGCTGCTCGTCGCTGCGCACGGCGCCTACTCGCTCGCGCGGCGCTTCGGCGCGGACCGAACGGGAGCCGTCCTCGCGGGCATCGCGTTCGCCGGCTCGGGCTACATCGCCTGCCAACTGAAACACCTCGCCATCGTCTCCACTGTCGTCTGGCTGCCGGTGGGACTCGTGTTGCTCGATCGCGCGCTCGGTGACGATGCGATCTCGCGTGCGCGTCGCGCACTTCTGCTGGCGACGTTCGGCCTCGTGTTCGCGCAGCAGGTGCTCTCCGGCTTCCCGCAGTCGGCGTACATCTGCGCGCTGGTGTACGCAGCCTTTGCGCTGTTCCGTGCGCTTGTCGATCGACGGCGTTTCGGATCTCTGCCTGCGTGGTTGCCGGTGCTGAGCGGCGTCGGCGTCGCGACGGCGCTCGGTGCGGCGGCAGGCGCGGTCGTACTCCTCCCGCTGTTCGAGCTCGGAAAAGTGTCGGACCGCGCCGAAGCGCTCGGCTGGGTGTGGTCGACTCGCCTCGCGTACTGGCCGCCGAACGTCCTCACGTTCCTGTTGCCGTACATCCACGGCGACATCTCGAACAACACGTACGTCGGGCCGCCGTTTTTCTGGGAGGACTATGGCTACGTCGGCGCGGCGACGTTTCTGCTCGCGATCTATGGCGCTGTTCGAGAGCGGCGGCGGCCGGCAGTGGCGTTCGCAATCCTGATGACGCTCGTCGCGTATCTCTTCGTCCTCGGACAGGCGACGCCCGTCTTTCATGTGGCGTACCTCCTGGTTCCGGGGATGAAGATGTTCCGCTTCCCCACCAGGTTCCTGATCGTCGTCGATCTGGGTCTCGCGCTCCTCGGAGCCGTGGGACTGACACGCCTTCGCGCGGATCTCCTCTCAACCCGCGTGGCTTCCGCCTTCAGACGGAAGGCACCGACGCTCATTGCCGTGGCGATCTGCGCGGGCACTGCACTCGACCTGTTCGTCCACCAGCCGCGTCAGAATCCGATGGTGTCGGCACGCGATTGGCTCGCCGCGCCTCCTGCGGTGAACACGATTCGCGCCGACACGATGCGGCCCCGCACGTTCACCCCTCGCCACCGCGATCTGCATCGACGCAGCTTCCAGTTCGCACAAGGGTGGACGAACGTGAACCCGTACTACGAGCTCCGCGATGTGCTGGCGCCAAATACCGGCGGCGGTTTCTGGAATACACCGTCGGCGGACTGCTACGCCGGTATCGCCGCCACCTGGTATGTCAACCTGTGGGGCGATCACAATCGCGAGGGATCGCTCGTATCGCTGCTGATGTACTACGACCTCGAAGGAGGGATGCTGCGGATCCATCCCGCGCTTCCCAGAGTGCTGAGGACCTATGGCGTCACTCACGTGCTCAGCCCCTTCCCTCAGCAAGAGGCGGTGCTGACGCCGGTCAGCCACGACGGGATTGCTTACGTGTATCGCGTCGACGGTGCGGCGCGTGCGCGGTTCGTGCGCGCGGCCCGGCGCGTGACAAACGACCGCGATGCCGCTGGCCGCCTGCTCGCTGCCGATTTCGATCCCGATCGCGAGATTCTGTTGCACGACGCGCCGGATTCAATCCGTCCAAGCGTCGGCGAGCGCGACGCCTCATCGAACGCTGGCGCGGGCCGCGCTGTCATAACGCGGGAGGATGCGCGTCACATCGTCATCGATGCGGAGGCGCCGGCGGACGGGTTCCTGCTGCTGGCCGATACGTTCTATCCAGGCTGGACGGCGCAGGTGGACGGCAATGGAACGCCGGTTTACCGCGCCAACATCTCCGTGCGAGGGATACGCCTGCCGAAGGGGCGGCACGACGTGCGTTTCACGTACGACGCGCCGGGCTTCGTGCGCGGCTTGTGGATCACGATGCTGGCGGTGTCGGCGCTGATCGTATGGGCAGGTGCGGCGGCTTACGTGGACCGCCGCGTCCGACGGTAACGCAGAAGTCCTAAGGACCCCCAGAATCCGATCACGACGTACATCAACGCCTGCGCGACGAGGATATACGCGATAGCATCGGTGCGGCTGAAACCGTACGGCGTCAAGACCGTCACCGCGACGAACTGGTAGATGCCGACGTATCCGGGCGTCGAGGGCAGCGCGCTCGCGAGTCCCAGCGCCGCAATGAGCAGGAACGCCGCGGATAGCGGGATCCGAAATCCAAGGGCAGTCCCTCCCACGATCGTTCCCACCGCATCGAGACACCAAATCACAATCGTGAGCGCGAGAAAACCGGCCAAGCGGCGCGCATCATGGAAGGCTCGAATGCCGCGCAGGCCCTGCTCCATTGCGCCAATGATCCTGGGGCGCAGCGCGTGAGGGACCGGCGCGCGCTCGATGACGGCGCGTCCCATCGATCCAACCAGCGGCAGGATCGCGATGGCGGCCGCGCCGAGCAGGCCGACGATCGCAAATGGTCGCGCCGCCCCCGCCAGCCATCCGGGTTGCGCCGGCAGAATCAACAGCACCACTGCGCTGATAATCACCAGCGCGACCGCGTCCGCGACACGCTCTGACAGCGCCGTCGCCAGCACGTAGACCGTGTCGAGCGTGCTGCGCGAGCTGATCATGAAGGTGCGAACGAGCTCGCCGGCGCGCGCGGGCAGAAAGTTGTTGCCGAAGAACCCTGCCGCCGTGGCCCAGAATGCGGTCGCGACGCGGACGTCGCCGCCGGCATTGAGCAGGATGCGCCACCGCACTGCGCGCAGGAACAGGCTCACGGTCGCCATGACGCAAGCCAGGATCAGAGGGCCTGGGTTTGCGCTCGTGATGATCCGCGCAACCTGTCTCCACTCGATACCGCGAAGCGAGTAATACAGGAGCACGGCCGCCAGGACAGCGGCGGCGCTGAAAGAGATAACGCTCTTCGCCGGGATCGCCGATGACGGCTTCAGCAGCTTCGATAGGGCGGCGTCGTCCGACATCCAGGCATCAGCCGAGGACGCCGCGACTGTCCGTCGCGCGCGCGCGGGCGTCGTCTGCGTCCGCCTCCGCGCCGTCATCGAAGTTGATCCGTTCCTGCTCGACGATCAGCGGTCGATCGCGGACCTGCGTGTAGATCGCTCCCACGTACTCCCCGAGAATCCCGAGAAAGAAGAGCTGAACGGACGCGACGCAGAACAGGCCGATGATGACCGGCGCAACTCCAATCGGCAGGTTGTACCAGAACAACAGTTTCATCACGAGATACACCAGGGCCGTCACAAAGGTCACGACCGAACTCACGAACCCGAGCATCGTCGCAAGCCGAAGAGGAATCTTCGAGTGATTGACGATGCCCTGCACGCCGATGTCGTAGAGGAGATACGCGTTATTCTTGGTGATGCCCTTGCTGCGCCGCGGCTGCGTGTACGGAATCGTCGCGTACCGGAAACCCAGTTCCGCCACGATGCCTCTGAAATACGGATAAGGATCCGACAGCCGGCGCAGCACCGACACGAACGCCTGATCGTAGAGTCCAAACCCGGTGCTGTTCCGAACCTGCTTCACTTCCGACAGACGATCGATCAGGGCGTACCCGACGCGGCGGATGGCGAACATCAATGGCGATTCCTCGCTCGCCTCCTTGACGCCGAGAACGACCTTGTAGCCTTCCCGCCATTTTTCGAGGAACAGTGGAATGAGCTCAGGCGGATCCTGCAGGTCGGCCGCCATGCCAATCACCGCATCGCCGCGGCACTGCAGCAGCGCGTGGTAAGGCGATCTGATGTGCCCGAAGTTGCGCGTGTTGATGATGACCTTGACGTTCCGGTCGCGCGCGGCGAGTCGCCTCAGGCTCGACGCGGTGCCGTCGGTCGACGCGTTGTCGATGAAGACGTGCTCGTATGAGTACTCCGGGAGGCGGTCGAATACCGCGCGTACTCGCTCGTAAAGCACTTCAACGTTCCCCTCTTCGTTATAGCAAGGGGTGAGAACGCTGACGTGATAGCGAGCGCGACGATCGCGGGACGGGGTCATGAGGACGGCGACTCCAGCGCGCCGGTCGTAAGCCGGAGAACAGGATTGCGCAGTCCGAGCGCGCGAACGGCTCGAACGATTGCCTCGTGATGGAGGATCGACGCGACCACGATGATCTCATCGCCGGAGTGGAGGTCTGATGGGGCCACGATAGGAATCCCCCGAAGGACACGTCCCTGATTGATTGGATTGCTGTCGACGAAGCGCACGATGTTGGCGTGCCGCAGCGCGGTATCGACGAGGAGCTTCGCTGTCAGCTCACCTGTGCCCCACACGATAACGGATGCTCCATTGCGCACGTTCTCGGTCAGCCTGGCATCGATCCCGTCCATCAATTCCCTCGAGACGCGGATGTACGCCAGCAGCCGCTCTTTCAAATCGGCGTCTTTTTCCAGCGTGGCGGGAACCTTCGCGTCCACCTCCGCGAAGCAGTAGATCGCAGGATAGGGCATGCCTGGAGCGGAGAGGATTTCCTTCGCCGCCGCCTGCACCGGACGGACACCACATTGCCGCATCAGGTTGCCGAGCGAGACGAGCGAAAAGTGGTTGATGTGCTCGGTGTTGAAGTCCTGGAAGGGCGACCACGCGAAATCGACATACCGTGACGCGTCCGGCACTTCAACATAGATGAGCGCGCTCGCCGTGACGAACCGTTTCAGGTAGGTCAGCGACGCCTTGACGTCGCGCACGTGTTCGAGCACGTGCGAAAGAATGACGACGTCATACGGCTCGACGTCTTCCGGCATCTTGGTGAGAGAGCCGGCGTACGCCGCGACGCCGGGGATCGCGGCAGCCTGCTGCGCGCATGCGGGAGACGGGTCGATGCCGGACAGACTCGAGAATCCGAGCTGCGCCAGCGCCGCCAGCATCTGTCCGTTCGCGCAGCCGACGTCGACGATGCGAGCGGACCTGTCGGGAACTCTGCGGCCAACTGCCGCGGCCATGTCGCGGAATCGCGCGATGTCCCTGTCGTTGTCGCTCGCGTGCGCTGCGGGACCGGCCGCGTATCGCGACTGCTGGGCATACAGCTCGTCATAATGCCGCTGCCTGACCGTCGTATCGGCAAAGGCAGCGCCACACACCTCGCACACGACCACGTTGTAGCCGGCCGTCAGCTTCTGGTCCTCGGGCAGGACGAACTTCTGCGCGTGCAGCACTTCGCCCTTCCGGTGATCGCACACCGGGCACGGACGGCTCGTTGCGATTGACTTGTGCAGAGGCGCCACCTGTTGCACCGTGACCCGCGATTCGTTAGAGGCCACGATCGTTGATGCGCGCGCGCATCGACTCACTGTAGGCATACGGCGTGTCGACGCTGTCGACCGTGATCGGCGCATCGGTCTTGCAGGCTTTGATCATGACCTGGCCGCGCATCAGCTCGCGGCAGGACAACTGCTGCTTCTGAAGCGGCACCGCCATATACACGTCGTCCTCCCCCAGGATGTGCCCCACCGGGAGATCGCGCTTTGCGTACACGCCTCTAATCAGCGAGTCCAGGTATCGCATCTCCTTCTCCGGAATCATCCGGCGCTGCGTCCCGGGCGCGCCACACATCGAACGGACCCTGTTCCAGGTCCTGAACCAGTCGTCGATCTGCTCCGGAAGCGAGCAGTACGGCGACACCTTCGCGGCGCCATCATCGATGTCGACATGCCGCTCGAAGGTGCGCGCGCCTTTGCCGTAGGCAATCGCGATCGACGTATTCCAGTCGTGATACTCGTGCGTCGAGAAGCCGATCGTGTGGGTCGGATAGCGCTGTCGGAGGAAATCAATCTGATTCAGTTCGAGCTCGTTGTCCTCGGACGGGTAGATCGCGACGCAGTGATTGATCGCAAGCGGAATATTCCGGTTTTCAAAGAACGTGACGAGATCGTCCATGTCCTTGAGCGAGCATCCTCCCGTGGAGACGATGACGGGGCGCCTGACCTTGGCGATCTTTTCGAGCAGAAACCAGTCATTGAGGTCCGCGCTCGCGACTTTGAGGACGGGCATCCCCAGTTCGATGCACAAATCGACCGACGCTTCGTCGAAAGCCGTCGCCATCGGGATGCAGGCGCCCTGACGTATGGCCTGCACCAGCATCGCGATCTCGTCGTGACGTAACCGCGTGTCGAGCGTCTTCTTGATGTAGCGGATGTCCGTTCGCTCACGAAAGTCCTTGTGGATGAACGAGTCCACGTCCCGGAATTGAAGCTTGATCGCCGCACGGACGTTGTTGAAGCGGACCACGCGGGTGTAGGCAGAGATGATCTTGAGGCCGCGCTCGACGCTGCCCAGATGATTGTTGGCCATTTCCAGGACGAACAGGTCTTCGAAGAAATCACGCTCTATCAAGACCGCACCTCTGTGGATGTATGAGACCCGGATGATTGTTCAGGACTGGCGTAGAGAACGGTATCGAAGCCGTTGAACCCGTGCGACCGCAGGTAGAACCGATACCCGCCGAGCTCCGACCAGGAGGCGAGCATCAGCGGAATGCGCCACAGATGGTCGGGCCGGTGATACACGCTGATGGCAAGGCTCGGGAGACTCTCTGCGATGATCTGCCGTGCCCCGGAAAGGGCCTCCAACTCCGACCCCTCGATATCCATCTTGATGAAGGTCGGGCGCCAGCCTGCGAGCACGTCGTCGAGCGCAACCGCGGTCACGTTGATCGGCCCGTCATCGCTCACGCCGCTGGCTTCGTCGAGCCCGCTGCAGAAGCTGACGGTGCCGGAACGGTCGCTGACCGCACACGGCCACAACATGGCCGGTCCTTTGAGATCCTTTCGGAGCCCTCTCACTCGCCGTGCGAGGCCGGCGAAATTTCGCAGGTCCGGTTCGAAATGAGCTGACGCCTCTATCTGAAGGGACGCCTCGATCATTTGCTCGAGCGTGTCCCCCTCGTACGCTCCACAGTCGATGAAGCGAAGCGGCCGAGACTTCAACCAGGAAGGCACATCCGACGGAAGATAGTGAGTGTCCTCGGGACGCGGGTTCAGTCGGGAATCGAAGACGCCGCTGCGCCGCAATGCGATGAATCCGCGATACTGCGCACGGCTCTCGTCGTCCGCCCAGAGTGCTTCGGCGGCTGCGATGTCCTTCTGATGCGATTCCACGTAGCCGCGACGGGTCAGCCAGAAGCGATCGCCGAGCTCATTCGGAAAGTGTGCATGCAGATCCACGAATGACACGATGCGCGTGAATCCCAGCGCGCGCATCGCGAGCGCCAGATCCGGTATGTCGACGTCCCGATTGAAGATGCTCAGAACAACAGGGACGGCCGACCTGCGGGCCGGTTCAACAGGGCACGCGTCTGGCGTATAGAGCGGCACGCCAAGATGCCGCTCCCCCTCGCGGGCCCGCCGATCGAGCATGCAAAGGACGCGTATGCCTTCCTCGGTCAGCACGCGACAGACATCGCGACCGACCTGTCCGGCGCCATACAGGATCGCCGCACCAGCCTCCCGAACCGCGCCGCCGTCTGAAAAAAGTTCGGACATGACGTGTTACTGCGGATCGACGGGCGGAATGCAGAGGTTCTCGAGCAGCTCGTGGCGCGGAAGAAAGGGATGCAGATCTTCCAGCGGTGATGACACCATGCGCCCATCCGGCAATTGCCGGGAGCTCAGTTTGGGTTCGAACGGCTGGTCCGGATCGAGGATGACGTCGCAGAGGAACGGGCCTTCGCTGGCAAGCGCCTTCTCCACCGCCGCCGTAAAATCTTCTCCCTCGGCGGTTCCAGCAGGAATTCCGTAGGCTGCCGCGAGGGCGGTCATCGAGGGGAAGGAGAGACCGCTTCGTGGTCCCTCGCCAACGAAACGCCGGAAAAAGCTCCCCTGGCTCATCCTCATCGACAGATACCCGTCGTTGTTCAGCACGAAAATCTTCACCGGAAGATGATGCTGAGCGAGGGTCTGCAGTTCCTGCACGTTCAGTTGAATGCTGCCGTCGCCCGCAAGGCAGACGACGCGCCGGCCGTTGGCGCCCATCGCCGCGCCTATCGCAGCCGGGAGGTCGTAACCCATCGCGGCGCACCCCGAGTTCGCAAAGACGCGGAGACCCGGGACAACACGTGCCACCTGAAACGTGACGACGCTCGCTGTCGCGTTTCCGCAGGCAACGATATCGTCCGGGCCCAGTCTCGCAAACAGCTGCTCGATGAAGTGATACGGATTGATGAGGCGTCCTTTCACTGCGCGGTGCCTCGCTTCAACGACCGGATAGCGGGCTACGCGCGCCTTGCACCAGGCGACCCATTCGGCGTGCCGGTTCTTGTCGTGCCCGCAGGCATCGATCTGCCGGTTCAACTCCTCGAGAAACACCTTTGCATCCGAGTGCACCGCCAGGTCCGGGCGCACCATCGGCTTTTTGAGTTCCGCCTCGTCGACGTCCACTTGAATCTTGAACGCGCAGCGTGCAAACGACGGCCAGTTGTAACTGACCTGGCGGATGTTCAGGCGACTGCCGATCACGAGGACGAGGTCGGCATTCTGCACGGCGAAGTTCCCCGCGCGGTCGCCGATCGTCCCGGTCCGCCCGCAATAGAGATCGTCGTCGGATGCCACCTGATCGATCGCCGTCCACGCGGGCGCCACCGGCGCGCCGATCTTGTGAACGACGGTATCGAAAATCTTCTGCGCTCCGGCGAGGCGCACGCCTGTCCCCACCAGGATGACTGGCCGCTCAGCGCCGCGAAACCGGCGAAGAACCTCGCGGCAGCATTCGCGCACATCTTCAAGGTCGCAGGCTGGCGGATCCTCACCGGGATCGTAGCTGGCGAGCTCGCCAGGATTAATCTGCGCGGCCTGAACGTCGATCGGAATGTCGAGCCAGCACGGCCCCTGACGCCCATGCGTGGCGAGGTGCAGGGCCTTCTCGAGGCAGTAGCGGATGGAGGCCGGATCCATCACCACCTCGGAGTACTTGGTGATGCCCTTCGCCATACGAATGATGTCGATTTCCTGATCGCCGAGCTGCCTGAGGCCCGGCAGGTCGTAGCTCGTCATCATCGTTTCGCGCTTCACCTGGCCCGAGACGATCAGCATCGGAATGGAATCCGTCCACGCGCCGTACACGCCAGTCAGCGCGTTCACGCCGCCGGGTCCGGTCGTCACGTTCAAGAGCGCAGGAATTCCCGTGACCCTGGCATAACCTTCAGCGGCAATCGCAGATGCCTGCTCGTGATGATTGAACAGGACTTTCATTCGAGGCTCGTATCCAAACGAGTCGTTGAGGTGCATGGCGCCGCCACCGGTCATCATGAAGACCTGAGTGATGCCGTGATCGGCGATACGCTGCGCCACATAGTCGGATAACTTCATGTCGGTCCGATTAGATCAGCGCCGTCAGATCGAGGAGTGCCGCCTGCAGGGAACCATAGGAAGAGCCGTTCCATGGCTGCGGCACGACAATGCCTTTCAGGCCCAGCGCCCGGGCGCCTTCGACGTTGGCCTCTCTATCGTCGAGGAAGACGTCGCCATGACCGAGCCATTCGAGATAGTCCCCTTTTGCAATACGGGCTTCAGCGACCTCAGACCGTCCACGCCGGGCAGGCACGAATGCAAACGTTCGAATCCATTGACCGAAGTGCTTGATCACCCACGCGGCGGACAAATGCGCGAATGACTCAGGTGGCGCGCTGAGCGCGACGTGTTGCGCACGATGCCCGTGCTCTGAAAACCACTCGACGACTTCCGGTCTGGGAACGAGCTTCGCGAATCGCTCCTCGCGGAACGCATCGAGCGAGCTGAGATACGTCGCTTCGGGTATTCCGAGAACCGTGTGCGGCGGATTCGCCGCGATGTCGGCGTAGTGATGCACGCACTCCGGGTGACGAGGACGCCACCATTCGTCGAACCACTCGCGCATGAGCTCATTCAGCACGTCGTCGACGTCCCAAATCACGACGGGGCGGCGCTTAGTTTTCGACATGTGCTGGTATCAACCGTCTGCGGTGCCATTCGGCGGTGCGGATCAACGCCTCTTCCAGATCGACCGTCACCTTTACGCCAAGCTCTGTCCGAATTCGCGCCGAGCTCGGGACGTAGCGCTCCGCAGGTCGACCCGGAATCGCCGTCCTGGCCACTTCGACCTTGGATCCCGAGGTGAGCCTTCGCGCGACGAGATGCGCCAGGTCGGCGATCGATATCGCCGCCTCCGAACCGACGTTGTACGGACGAATGGACTGGCCCCGCAACAGGATCGTCCACAGCCAGATCGCAAGATCGGCGGCGTATAAGTACGACCGATACGGAGTGCCATCGCCCGACACGCGAATCGGACCTCCATGGAGCGCGTCGCGGATGAAATTTCCAACGGCGAAGTGCACATCAAGAGGAAGGTAAGGTCCGACAAACGCGAAGCACCGCGCGATCGTCGGCTGCAGATCGACATCGGCATGCACCGCGCAGAGCATCTCCGCGGCGCGCTTGCCTTCGCCGTACACGTGACCCGCGTTCGCCGGGTCGGGTCCGCCGGCGTAATCCTCGGGAACGTGGGTGAGCTCCGCGGGCTGACGTCCGTAGACGGCGCCGGAGCTCGTGAGCAGGAACCGCCGGGCGCCGGTGCGGCGCGCGAACTCCAGCGTCCGGCGCGTTCCGCCGACGATCGTGTCGAACATCAGCAGCCGGTCGCGTTCCGCGAGCGGCGTACCAGAATCGGTCGCCGCATGGATGACGTGCGAAAACGCTCCGCCGCTGAACTCGAAGGTGCGCACGTCGCCTTCGTGCAGCGTCACCGCCGGATGCGACGCAAGATGGGGAACCCTTCGCTCGAAGGCGTTCTGGTCCCGCGTCAACACGACAACTGACGCATCGAGCTTCAGGTGGTCGTTCGCCCACACGAAGGTCTCGAGCAGCCAGCAGCCAAAGAACCCCGTTCCGCCCGTGATGAAGAGGCGCGCGCCGCGGAGGTCGTCCCACAGTCCGGACGTCCTCGCCAGCACGTGATCCAGATCGTGCGCCAGTGGATTCCGCATCGCTACCTGGCCTACCACGTCTTCCACGGAGCGCGGCCCGAGTCCCACAACGACTCCAGATACCGCAAATCGCGGAGCGTATCCATGCACTGCCAGAATTCTTCGTGCCGATACGCGACCAGCTGCCCTTCGGCGGCAAGCGACTCCATAGGCGCGTGCTCCCACATCACGTCCGACTGGATGTACTTCAGCGCGGCCGGTTCGACGATGGAAAACCCGCCGTTGATCCAGCCCTCGTGGAGCGTGGACTTCTCCTTGAAGTGACGGATGCGATCGCCGTCGAACTCCAGCGCGCCGAATCGGGCCGGCGGACGCACGGCGGTCAGCGTCACCAGCGCTCCGCGCGAGCGATGAAACGCCAGCAGCTCGTCGAGGCGGACGTTCCCCACGCCGTCGCCATATGTCAGCATGAACGTGCCCTGACGAATCAGGGGTTCCAGTTGCCGGAGCCGGCCGCCGGTCAACGTCGCCTCTCCTGTGTCGACCAGGTGCACCTTCCACGGCTCGAGGCTGTTCCTGATCGGCGCGACGTGCCCGTCCTGGAGCGAGATCGTCATGTCGCGGCCGATCGCGTGATAGTCCAGAAAGTACCGCTTGATCTGATCGCCCTTGTAGCCCAGCGCCAGCACGAACTCATTGAAGCCGTACTTCGAGTAGTGCTTCATGATGTGCCACAGGATCGGGCGGCCGCCGATCTCGACGAGAGGCTTCGGACGCACGTCGGTGTGCTCGGCGAGGCGAGTGCCGGATCCGCCGCACAGAATGACCACAGGAATCCGCTGGTCAGCCACGTCTGGCCTCGGGCTGCGGAGTGCCGCCGACCGCTGCGAAATAACGCGTATACCAATCGATGGTGGCACGCAGGCTCGCGTCGAGCGTGAACGCCGGCGACCAGCCGAGCATCCGCTTCGCCTTCGACGCATCGAGATACTGATCCCTGATTTCGTTCGACGCCTCGTTGCGCACGTCCGGCTCGAGATCGGAATCCATCGCGTGGAGGAGGCGATCCACCAGCTCCAGGACCGTCATCCGCTGTTCGTAGGAGAAATTGAACACTTCACCGGCGAGCGCGGGATTCGCGGCCAGGCGCTCGGCCAACAGCACGTACGCCCGTGCGCCGTCCTCCACATACAGGTAGTCGCGCGTGAACCTGCCGTCCGATCGAATGACGGGCCGCTCGCCGCGGATGACGGAACGGATGGTTCCCGGCACGAGGCGGTTCCAGTTCAGATCGCCGCCGCCATAGAAGTTGCCGCAGCGGGTCACGCACACGGGGACCCGATAGGTCTTCGCGTACATCTGCGCCAGCAAGTCAGCGCAGGATTTGCTCACGTCGTAGGGATGACGGCCCAGCACCGGCGCGTCCTCCGTGTACGGCAGGACTTCCTGATCGCCGTAAGCCTTGTCGGAAGATGCAATGACAACCTGTTGAACGATCGGACTGCGCCGGCAGGCCTCGAGCAGTGCCCACGTTCCCCGGATGTTCGTGTCGAGCGTGGAGACAGGATTCCGGTTGGCCACGCCCACTGTCGTCTGGGCGGCGAGATGGATGACGGTGGTGATTTCGTATTCGCCCAGCGCGCGCTCGAGCATCTCCTGATCGCGCACGTCGCCGCGCACGACTCGGACCCGTTCGATCAATCCCGCGCCGACGAGCTCCGAGCGGGGAACCCAGTCGCGCACGAGAGCAAGAACGTCTGCACCGGCGGCCACGAGGTGCCGCACGAGCCAGCCACCCACGAGGCCCGTCGCACCCGTCACGAAGACCGGTCTGTCCCGCCAGAAGGACGAGGATGCCGCCGCTACGCTATTCCCAGGCGTCAATGTGAATGGACTCCGAGGAGATGTTGCGGGCCCGCAGATCGTCGCGGATGCTCTGGAGCATCGGCGGCGGGCCGGAGATGTAATAGGACCGGTCGAACGGGTGGCACAGTCGAGGCCAGACGACCGCGACCGAGACCCTGCCGGGAATGACCGCATCGCGATCGCCGCCGCCATCGTGCTCGACGAAATACGACACGTCGAGCGAGGGCAGGCGCGCGGCACAGCGCTCCACGACGTCGCGATAGATCAACAAGCGGTTCGTGCGGGCGCCGTACGCGAGCGTCACCAGCTGGCGCGACGCGGGTGTCACGTCCTCGAGAAACGCGGTGAACGCCGTGATTCCAGTACCTCCGGCGAACAGCACGACATCAGCGCGGCTGTCCACGACGAAGTCGCCGTAGGGCATCTTGATCCAGACCCGGCACCCCTCGACCACGTCGCTCTCCATGCGGGCTGTGAAACGGCCGTGGACGGCGTACGTGATCCGAACGGCATCGCGTTCGGCCGGTGGACTGGCGATCGAGAACACGCGGGACTCCGGCCAGAAGCCGCTCGGATCGTAGGGATCGAGCGCCAGGTGGAGGAACTGGCCCGCGCGAAACCGCGGCACCGGCCGTTCGGGCCGCAGTTCCAGGGTATAAACGCGCTCACCGTGAGAGACGACCCGCTCGACCACGCACGCCAGCTTCTGCGTCACGGCCATCGGGTTATACGGCCGCGCCGGCCGCGCGTTCGCCCCGCAAAAATCGGCCGAGGACGCCGGCCATGTGATCGAGACGCACTGCGTCGAGCCCTGGATACACACCGACGAAAAATGTATTCCTCATTACAATATCGGTATTCACCAGATCGCGGACGATCCGATGCGGGATGGTCTGGAATGCTGGATGCCGGAGCAGATTTCCCGCAAACAGGCTGCGGGTCTCCACACGGTTGGCTTCCAGGAACCTGACCATCTCTGCACGAGTAAAGCCAGCGTCCTCGCGCACCGTGACGACAAATCCAAACCAGGACGGCTCCGAGTGGGCCAAGGCCCTCGGCAGCAGCAGCCGATCTTCGTAGGGACGCAGCACGTCCATCAGCCGATCGAAATTCGCCCGGCGGCGCGCGATGAAACCAGGCAGCTTATCGAGCTGAGCGCAGCCGATCGCGGCCTGCATGTCCGTCACTTTCAGGTTGTAGCCGATATGGCTGTAGACATACTTGTGGTCGAAGCCATGCGGCAGCGTCCCGAACTGCTGGCTGAACCTCGTGCCGCAGGTGTTGCTCTCTCCACCCGCGCAGTAGCAGTCTCGACCCCAGTCGCGGAACGACCGCGCGATGCGTCCCAGCTGCTCGTCATTGGTCGCGACTGCCCCTCCCTCGCCCATCGTGATGTGGTGCGCCGGATAGAACGAGAAGGTGGCCAGGTGACCGAACGTGCCTGTCAGCCGGCCGCGGTATCGTGACCCCAACGCGTCGCAGTTGTCCTCGATCACCCAGAGGTCGTGCTTCTTCGCGAGGTCAGTCACGACGTCCAGATCGAACGGCACGCCGAGCGTGTGCGCCATCATGATCGCGCGGGTCTTCGGTCCGATGGCGTCACGCAGCTGATCGGAGTTCGCCGTGTAGTCCCCCAGGTTCACGTCCACGAACACCGGGACGAGGTTGTTCTGGAGGATGGGTGCGAGCGTCGTGGGAAATCCGGCGGCCACGGTCACCACTTCATCGCCCGGCTCGAGGCGTCGATCGCGAAGCTTCGGAGAGGTAAGGGCCGTCAGCGCCACCAGGTTCGCCGACGAACCCGAGTTCACGAGGAGCGCATCGGAGACGCCGAGATAATCCGCGAAGTCGGCCTCGAACTTTTCCGCGTAGCGATTGGCTGTCAGGAAGAAGTCGAGACTGGCGTCGACCAGATTGCACAGCTCCTCGGCGTCGAACACACGTCCCGCGTAATGTGCGAGATCGACCTCAGGATTGAAGGTTCGATTCGAGAACTGCTCCCGGTAGTACTGGCGGACCAGGGACGCAATCTGTTCTCGCAGCACCTTGGCCGTGGACACCTCGTCTCCCTTTCTCCATCGATCGAGCCCAGATGTGGACGAACACGCCTCATCGGTACGTTATCGGCCTCAGGGGCACGGCGGATTACCCGCCGGAGATCGTGGGGACGATTTCGACGGTGTCGCCGTCCGCCAACTGACGGTCCCGGGCGCGATACAGCAGCATCTCGTCGTTCACGGCGAAGTTGAACACGGAGTCGTCCAACTGTTCGCGGAACCCGGGAATTCGGCGATCGAGAACGTCGATCAATTGCGCGATCGTCGCGACGTGATCGGTCACGTCCAGTGTGTCGCCCGGGCCGACGCGCAGTGTCGAAGGTAATCGGACGGTGATCATTAGTTGTAGGGCGCCCCCAACACCCGTTCGAGCTCGTTCCGCCACTCGGGTCGCGGGACCCCGGATTCGTCGAGGTCCGAGATCTCGTAGAAACGCGAGAGCATGCGGTCGAACTCGCCGCGGTCGATTTTCTCGCCGGCGTATGCGCCAACGGTGACGGGTTCGTCGAACCAGCGATCCGGCAGCGTATCGTGCTCGCGACGGACGCCCAGACGGTAGTTGATCAGCCGTTCGACGCCCATGACGTTGTGTCCGATCGTGTCGAGCTGCTCGGGCGCGATCTCCAGACCGGTGACGTTGCCGATCTGGTTTGCGAACTCCTCGAGTCCCGGCAGCGACGGGCTGTTGAACAGCTTCGTCGTGAAGCGGCACATGCCGACTGAATCGCCAACCGCGTAGATGTTTTCGCAGCGCCGCACCGCGCGCTCCTTGTCGACGTAGCTGTTGGGCGCCGCGCTGACGGGCCCGCCATACAGACGTTCCTTGAACGCCGGGTCGTCGTTGATCTTCGCGTTGATCTCGAGCGTCACGCGGTTGCGCAGGTGATCCATGCCGCGCGTCGCGACGGCGAGGCCGAGCGCGAACGCCTTGAGAATCCGCGCGTCGTGCGGATCGCTCTGCATCA
>Ga0066677_10000017_pt1 | contig 48178 bp, 34 predicted proteins | sample GraSoiAngelo_126_FD_62299 | JGI IMG/M metagenome (GOLD analysis project Ga0066677, IMG submission 62299) | Grasslands soil microbial communities from the Angelo Coastal Reserve, California, USA - 14_0927_09_20cm | ecosystem: Environmental > Terrestrial > Soil > Grasslands | place: USA... | reverse complement strand
TCTTCGAAAGCCTCCGCCAGCCGGCCGTCGATATACGCGGCGACCTTCGCGGCACGTGCGCCGGGCGAGTGTTCGTCCGCCGGGATGATCATCTCGCTCAATTCGTCGACGAGCGCGAACTCCTCTGGCGTGAAGAACGCGGGACTGGCGACCGCCTGCGCCGCGACCCGTTCACCGACGCCGAGGGAGGCGGCCACGGTCGCGGCCGCTCCGAGCTTGATGACATCGCGCCTGGTCAAATCATCCATTAGAGGTTTCCCTTCTGGAACTCGGAGGCCAGGTAATCGCACGAGCGCCAGGCCAGCGCCATGATCGTCCATGTCGGGTTCTGGCAGGACGCGCTCACGTGGCTGCTGCCGTCGACGACGAAGAGGTTCTTCACGTCATGCGACTGCTGGAACTGGTTGAGGACGGACATTTTCGCGTCCGTCCCCATCCGTGCGGTGCCGAGCTCGTGGATGGACCAGCCTTCGGTCAGCACTTTCCGATCGACATTAACGATCTCGAATCCGGCGAGCTCGAACATTTCCTGCGCCGCCACCACCATGTCCTCGCACATCTTCTTTTCGTTGTCGCCGAACTTGTAGTTGAAGCGCAGGACGGGAATCCCCCACTTGTCTTTTCTCTCGGGATCCAGATCCGCCTGGTTCTCGTAGCGTGACAGGACTTCTCCGAAGCCGCCCATGCTGATGAATGCTCCCGCGTAATCGCGGACGGTTTTCTTGTACGCCGCTCCGAAGCCAGGCGTGTCAAGCGCGTTTCCAGGAAACATCTGCGTGCCGGCGCCGCCTTCGAACCCGTAAGCGCGAATGAAGTTGGGATTCTTGTCGGAGATGTTCCGGAAACGCGGAACATAGAAGCCGCCGGGCCGCCCATCGTCGATCGTCTTCGGCTTGCCGACGCGGTCCTTCACGAGACCGGTAATTCCCGGCCCCATGACGTGCTCACAGAAGTTGTGGCCCACGTGTCCGCTGGAATTGCCGATGCCGTTCGGATGCGTGCTCGATTTCGAGAGCAGCAACAGCCGCGCGGACTCCAGCGTCGATGCGGCGAGCACGACGACCCTGGCCTGCGCCTCGTAGGTCCGGCTGCTCTCTGAGTCGACGAACGATACGCCGCGCGCCTTCCCGGTGTTGGGATCGACGAGGATCTCGCGCGCGATCGAGTTGGTGCGGAGCGTGAGGTTCCCCGTGTCCATGGCCGGGTAGATCAAGCCTGTCGGAGAATCGAATGCGGCGTGGATGTCGCATCCGCCCGCACGACGGGCGCACGCGCCGCGACCGAAACAGCGGCTGCGATACTTGTTGTGCTTCAGGCCATCGGTCGTGACGCCGGCACGATACGGCGTCAGCACGCGATTCATCTTCTTCAGCGAACTGCGCAGCGTCAATTCGGCGCTGGCCAGTCTGGTGGGGCGCTGAAAGATGCTGTCAGGCAGGAACGGCAGGTTTTCCTTGACGCCCGAGATGCCGAGATATTCATCGACCTTGTCGTAGTACGGCTGGATGTCCTTATAGGAGATCGGCCAGTCCTCCCCGTAGCCGTCGTGACTCTTCGCCTTGAAGTCGTAATCGGAGAGCCGCAGCGCCAGGCGTCCCCAGATGTTCGTCTTGCCGCCAAGGCATCGCGCGCGCACCCACGCGTAGTTCGTGCCGGTGTATGGATGTTCTTTCTCGTCGACGACGATGTTCTTTGAGTAGTCGGAGCCGCCCCAGCCCTGGACGTAGGAATGCACCTTTGCGTATTTGGAATCGGCGGCGTAGGGAGGCTGACGGATGGTGTACTCGTTGAGCGAGAGCGCATGCCTGTCCGGCGGCATGTCGCCCCTTCTCGGGTGCTCGTACGGCCACTCGGTCGACTTCAACTCCTTGCTCGTGTCGATCTTCTTGCCCGCCTCGAGCAGCAGCACTTTCATACCGCGCGAGGTCAGCACGTGCGCGGCCATGCCGCCGGCGGCGCCCGACCCGATCACGATCGCATCGTAGGTGCGTCTGAGGTCGACTTCGGGTTGCGCATTGCCCTGAATTAGTCGGATGAAATTCATAGTGCGTGCCTGAGAAATCAGCTCTTCGGCTTGTACATTTGATCGAGGAACAGGTAGCGGTCCCGGTGCTGCTCCGGCTCCGCGCGCGTGTCGACGTCGATATGCATGACAGACACGGTATCGCCGCGATTGGCAGGAGGCCACGACGGCACGCCTGTGCCGTTGGGGTCTCCCGTCTTCACGAAGTTCGCGAAGTAAGCCTGGAAGGTCTCCGACACCTTGTAGTCGTCGGGCGTCCACGCGTAAGCCTTGTTCGTCGCAAGGTTGCCCATCGCGTATTCGATTTCCGCGGAGTGCGCGGCCCCTCTCGCTGGCCGCGGTTGATTCGCTGACGACGCGCCGCCGCCGTCGGTCGGCGCGTTCATCGCCGGGCGCGGGTGGGAGTAGAAATATCGGTAGACGGGCTTGTCGCCGGTCTTGCCGTGCAGGTCGGCCCACTTCCACGTGCTGTAGGCGATGAATCGATCGCTGGCGAGGCTGGTGGCTGACGCGATGACCTCCTCGTTGTTCGCGCCTGCGTAGAGCTTCAGGACCTCGTCGGCACGTTCGTCGTACAGCTTCTTGATCGCCTGTGCGTAGTTCTCGGGCGTCGGTTCGGCAGTTCCGAGGATGCTGCGATAGTTGTTCTCTTCAGAGTTCCATCCGACGAGCAGCGGCACGTGCGCCTGGTCACCGGCGGCGAAGATGTCTGCGGGACGTCTGGGCAGGAAATAGCCGTCAACGGTCGTACCGAAACGCGGAGTTCCCTGTTTGGCGGTTGCTTCGAGGAGCTGTTCCGCCGGCAACGCGCGCAGCGCGGCAAGCGAGGTCGCGCCGACCGCTGTACCGAATTTCATACCCGTCTGTTCTGCTTCTTCGAGAGGAACGGGGCCGAGCGTCGGATTGATGAGCGCGCCGCTCTCTCCGACGGCGCCCGCGATCAGGTTCCTGGATAACGGAGAGGCCATTTGCGCGCTGACCGACGTCGAGCCGGCCGATTCCCCCGCGATGGTGACCTTGCTGGGATCGCCGCCGAATGCGGCGATGTTCTTCTGCACCCATTGCAGCGCCGCGGACTGATCCAGCAGTCCCTGATTCCCGGACGCATGATGAGGAGACTCTTTCGTCAGCTCGGGGTGAGCGAAGAATCCAAACACCGTCAGGCGGTAGTTCACCGTCAGCGCGACGATGCCTTTGCGCGCCATCGACTCGCCGTCGTACCGTGGCTCGGAGCCGTCACCCGCGATGTATCCGCCGCCGTAGAAATAGACGAGCACCGGCAGACGTTCGCTCGCCGGCGCCGCGGGCGTCCACACGTTCAGATAGAGGCAGTCTTCGCTGACGCCGTTCGACCGGAAGACCATGTCGTTGAACACTCGGCGCTGCATGCACTGCGGAGCGAACCGCGTCGCGGCGCGCACGCCGGTCCAGTCCTCGACCGGTTGCGGCGCCTTCCATCGCAGGTCGCCGACGGGGGGCGCGGCAAACGGTACCCCTCGGAAGACGTGAATTCCGCTTGGCTCCGTCGTGCCTTCGACGGTGCCGTTTGCGGTCTTGACGCGGTCGGCGCCGACGACTGGCAGAGCTGAGGCGAAGACAACGGCGGCGGCGAGAGCGCTTGTTCGATAGGTCATGTCACACCTTCACACCTTTGAGCGCCCTGCATCCTACCTTGTCCGAACCGCTCATGTCGCGTACGTTGTTGCGGATGGACGAGAGTTCCACGACGCCGAAAGGACGCGCCGCCCGGGTCAGAAAGAACCTGAGGCTGGGGATGGCGCTGGCCTGGGCAGCCTCGCCGCGTTCCCTGATCCGGTATTCGCTGCTGGGCATGCTGACTGCCGCGATGCCGCCCGTCAGCGTGTACCTGGGTGCGACCCTCGTCAATCGCATCGCCGATGCCCGGATGCACTCGCTGCAGATGCGCGACATGCTTCCGATCGTGATTGGGTTGTGGCTCGTCACCGCCGTGCAGCGATCGATCGGCGCTTATATGGGCTACGGCCGCAACCTGTTCGTCCGCCGCGTGCAGCTGGAGGCGGAACGGCGGCTGCTGGAGCAGGCGGCGAAGGTGGACATCGGACACTTCGACAACTCCAACTGGCACGATCGCCTCGCGCGCGCCAAGCGCGATGTGTCCTGGAGACCTGGCGACCTCACGTGGTCGGTCCTGGGGCTCTCGGGCAACGTCGTGACGATTGCGCTGATGGCGACGCTTCTCGCCAGCCTTCATTACGTGCTGGTCGTCCTCGCGCTTCTGGCGGCGGTGCTCTCGCTGGCGCTCGAGCGCCGCGTGACGTCGCGCCTCTACGAGTTCTTCTACAAGGAGACGCCTGAAGAGCGTGAGCGCGAGTACATGGGCGACCTGCTGGCGCAGCCGCGCACGACGAAAGAGATCCGCGCGTACGTCCTCGCGGACTACCTGCTCGGCCGTCATCAGAAGCTGTCCGAGGATTTGTTCAAGCAGCGCGAGGAGATGTACCGGTCCGCGACCCGCGTATCGCTGCTCACCGGATTTGTCAGCGGCACAACGCTCGCGCTGGCGTATCTCTTCGTGGCTGTCCAGGGCGCGGCCGGCACGATCAACCCCGGAGGCGTCGTCCTGGTGATTGGCGCCTTTACCTCGGTCGCCGCAACGCTGGGAAACATCTCGAGCACGTTCCTGGCGGTCGACCAGCACACCACTTTCCTCGACGACTATTTCTCGTTCCTGTCAATCGAGCCGCTCGTGGCCGTGCCGGCGTCGCCGTATCCCGTGCCGGACTGGCACATCGACGATATCGAGTTCGATCGCGTCACGTTCACGTATCCGGGCGGCACCGAGCCAGCCGTCGAGGGCTTGAGCCTGCACATCCGCAACGGTGAATTGATCGCGCTGGTCGGCGAGAACGGGGCGGGGAAGAGCACGCTCGTCAAGCTCCTGCTGCGGTTCTACGATGCCGATCGGGGATCGGTCCGCGTCGGGGGGGTCGACGTCAAGGATCTGCATCCCGAAATGCTGCGCAACCGGGTCGGCGTGCTGTTCCAGGATTACGCGAGCTACGAACTGTCGGTCCGCGAGAATGTCGTCATGGGGCGGCCCGGTGGCCACGTCGACGATCGGCGTGTGTTGGAGGCGCTTCACGACGCGCGCAGCGAGTGGTTGTTGAAAAAGATGCCGAAGGGACTCGATTCGAAGGTCGGGCGGCTCTTCGAAGGCGGTCACGATCTCTCGGGCGGCGAGTGGCAGCGGCTCGCGCTCGCCCGCATCATGTATCGTGACGCCGACATCTGGATCCTCGACGAGCCGACCTCGTCGCTCGATCCGGAAGCGGAGGCGGGCATCTTTGCAGAGTTGAAGGATAACTTGAGGGGCCGTATCGGAATCATCATCTCGCACCGGTTCTCGACAGTCCGCATTGCCGATCGCATCGCCGTGGTCGCCGATGGGCGGATCATGGAACTGGGCACGCACGACGAGCTGCTGCTGGCCGGCGGCCGCTACGCGCAGCTCTTCGAGCTGCAGGCCGCGGGGTATCGCTGACAATGGTGAGCGTGCTCCGTCGTCTCGATGCGCGCCCGGAATGGCAGTTCTTCGCGGTGCTGCCGCGAGCGGCTCGCAGCCTCGGCTGGGCGTGGTGGATGATTCTCGTCCTGCGCGGCACGCTGCCCGCCGTGTTTGCCATCGCGATGGGCGTGCTCGTAGGTCGCGTGCAACGCGGCGAGACCCTCGCGTCCGCGCTCGCGCTCGTGGGGATCGTATTCGTGCTGCTTCAGGTGCTCGGCCCGGTTCACCAGGCGATGAGCGCCAACCTCGGCGATCGCACGGCCGCGTGGCTCTACGATCGCCTGACGGAAGCGTGCGTCCGTCCGCCAGGCATCGGACACCTCGAGGAGTCGAAACTCGCGAGCGACCTCACCGTCGCTCGCGATTTCGATCTCGGGATGACGGGTCCGCCGTTGTCGATCTCCATGGACTTCATCGCCGGCGGCCTGGTTGAGATGATCGGCGGTCTCGCGTGCGCGGTGGTGCTCGCGGCGTATGCCTGGTGGGCGCCGGTGGTGCTGGTCGGCGGATGGCTCGCGACGCATTGGCTGCTGCGCGAAAGCGGGGTCTGGCGCGATCGCAACACCGACGAGGTGCGCGCGGCGCAGCGCGACGCCGACTATGCATATCGCCTGGCCGTCGACCCGCCGGCGAGCAAGGAGCTGCGCCTCTTTGGCCTCGCGACCTGGACCATCGACCGGTTCGTCGCGCGCCGCACGCGCCTGCACGAGCTCCAATACGCCGCCACCAGGTTACGCGAGCGGCCGGTCGTCTGGAGCCTGCTGCTCGTCCTCGGCGCGAACCTGCTCGTCTTCTGGTCGCTCGCCAATGCCGCGTCCAACGGCAGCGTGAGCCTTGGCGCCGTCGTCGTGTACGCGCAGAGCGCCGTGGGCGTTTCAATGATCGCCTTCGGCGGATTGAATTGGGCGCTCGACGGTTCTGCCGCACCGGTGGCGGCGGTCCTGCGCCTCGAGCCGGCGATGCGTGCGTCCGGCACGCTCCCGTCCGGCACGCGCACCGCAAGCACGCCCGCCACCGAGATCCGCTTCCGCGATCTCACGTTCGCGTATCCACACCCCTCGACGTCGCTCGGGGCAGGCGGTCCTCCCGTGCTCGAGCACTTCGACCTCACGATTCCCGCGGGATCGTCGCTCGCGATCGTCGGCCAGAACGGCGCCGGCAAGACGACGATCGCGAAACTGCTCTGCCGGCTGTACGACCCGCAATCGGGCGGCATTGAGGTGGACGGCGTGGATCTGCGCGACATGGATCTCGCGTCCTGGCGCTCACGCATCACCGCGGTGTTCCAGGACTTCCTGCGCCTCGAATTGCCGCTGCGCGACAACGTCGCGCCGGCTGGCGCGCCCGACGACGTCATCCGTGCTGCGCTCGAATCCGCCGGCGCCGCGAACCTGGCGAGCCTCGACACCGTGCTCGCGCGTGGCTACACCGGCGGCACCGATCTTTCGGGCGGGCAGTGGCAACGCGTGGCGCTCGCGCGGGCGTTGTCCGCGGTGACGATGGGTGCGGGCGTGGTGTTGCTCGACGAACCGACCGCGCAGCTCGACGTGCGCGGCGAAGCGGAGATCTTCGATCGCATCCTGGCCGCGACGCGCCGGTGCACCACCATCCTCATCTCGCATCGGTTCTCTACGGTGCGCCACGCGGATCGCATCTGCGTGCTCGAGCACGGCCGCGTGATCGAGCTCGGCACGCACGACCAGCTCATGGCCCACGACGGCCGCTATCGCACGATGTTCGACATGCAGGCCCAGCGGTTCACGGGCGGTGACGAGGAGGGCACGACCTATGACGTCCTCGCCTGATCGTCGCGACAGCCGCGCCGGGCGTGATGCTGATCCGGCGATCGATCCATTGCCGCCGGCACTCTCGTCGATGTGGCGCCTGTGCAAACTGGGCTACCGTCGCGAGCCGCGGCTGATGCTCGCGGCGTTTGCGTTGTCGCAGCTCGCGGCGCTGCCGGATGCGCTGCTCGCGCTGTGGCTGATGCTGCTCGGTGACGGCGTTCTCGAGCACAAACCCGGACTCGTGCGCGCGGCGGCGATCGGGCTCGGCGTCTCCGCGACAGCGACATGGTTCCTGCGCACGGCCGGGACGCGCGTGCAGCGCCGCTTCCGCGACAAGGTGACGATCGCGCTCGAGTCGCACGTCGCGCGCCTGCAGGCGTCGGTGGCTACCATCGCGCACCAGGAACGTCCCGAGGTGCTCGATCGTCTCGCAATGCTGCGCAACCAGGTGTTCGTGCTCGATCACATGTATATGTCGGTATTCTCCACGCTCGGATGGATCCTTCGACTGGGCGTGACGATTGCGCTGCTGGCGTCGATTCACCCGGCGCTGGTGCTCCTCGCGGTGTTCGCGGTGCCCACGGTCCTCACCTCCACGTGGCGTCCTGCTGTCGAGCGCGCCGCGCAGGAGCGCGGCGCCCAGGCCAGTCGCCTTTCGCGTCATCTATTCACGATCGCGACCACGGCGGCACCGGGGAAGGACGTGCGCGTCACCGGGATCGGCGATCGCCTGATGCGCGAGCGTCGTCGATCGTGGGAGCAGTGGTACGCACTTGTGTCGACCGCGCGCGTCGGATCCGCCGTGTGGCACACGCTCGCGTGGACGGTGTTCGGTCTCGCGTTCGTGGGCGCGATTGTGTTCGTATCGGTCGGCATCCGATCGTCTCCGGGCAACGTGCTGCTCGTGCTCGCCGCAGGATCGCGCCTCTCGATGTACATCGGCGCGACGGTTGGCGAAGTGGGCTTCCTGCGCGGATTCTGGATGGACGGCTCACGGCGCCTGGCGTGGCTGGAAGATTACGCGGCATCGTCCAGTGCATCTGCGGATTTGCCGGTACCCGCTCGACTGGCACAGGGAATTCGGCTGGATCACGTGTCATTCGCCTATCCCGGCACCTCGCGGCTCGTTCTGGACGACATCTCGTTGCTGCTGCCGGCCGGTTCGGTCATTGCCATCGTTGGCGAGAACGGAGCGGGCAAGACGACGCTGGTCAAGCTGCTCGCCAAGATGTACGAGCCCTCGTCGGGCCGCATTCTCGTGGGCGACACGCCGCTCGCGCGTATGCCCGCGGACCAGTGGCGCGCGCGGCTGGCCGGCGCGTTTCAGGACTTCTTCCGCTTCGAGTTTCGCGCCCGGCAGACCGTTGGCCTCGGCGACGTGCCGCGCGTGGACGATCGCGAAGCGGTCGTGGCCGCCGTCGCGCGAGCGGGCGCGAATGACGTCGTGGATCGCCTTCCGTCGGGACTCGACACGCAGCTCGGTCCGACGTGGCCGGAAGGCGTGGACGTGTCGTTTGGACAGTGGCAGAAGTTCGCGCTCGCACGCGGCTTCATGCGCGACGAGCCATTGGTGCTGATGCTCGACGAGCCGACTGCCGCGCTCGATGCGGAAACCGAGCACGCGCTGTTCGAGCGGTACGCCGCCGCCGCTCACGGGCCCGATGCATCCGGCCGGATCACGATCCTCGTGTCGCACCGCTTCTCGACGGTGCGCATGGCTGACCTGATCGTCGTGCTCGATGGCGCGCGGCTCGTGGAACTGGGCACGCACGAGGAGCTCATCGCAAAGCGGGGACAATACGCGGAGCTCTTCGGCATCCAGGCCGCGGCTTACCGTTGACAATTCGCGCGTCTTGCTCGACACTTCGCCCAGCGCGCGCTGGGGCGCCTCCTGTCCGCGGCAAGGGAGCTTCTCCCACCCAATCTGGTTCGACCGAAACCGAGAACCTTCTTCCGGGCCTGATGTAAGCGGACGCCAGGCACTCAACGGAAGGAAGGTTTCATGAACACCCTCGACAATCTGAGGAAGGCCGCGAAGCGCTGGCTGAAGGCGCTTCGTGCGAACGATCCCGATGCGCGCGCGCGCATCGATCGCGCCTGTCCCGGCGCGCCTGCCGAACCCGGTCTCCGCGACGTCCAGCACGCGCTCGCGCGCGAGCGCGGCCACGAGAGCTGGAAAGCGATGATCGAGGCGCGGCCCGCGTCGACCGGCGCGTCGCTCGAACCCACGGGCGGAGCGACCGACGGCGAGCGCGTCGCGACATTCCTGGAGTTCGCCTGCTGGGACCATCACGTGCATGGCAAAGGCGATCACAGGATGCACGATCGGGCCGCGTGGCGCCTGCTGGGCCAGCACCGCGAGATCGCGCGCGACAGCCTCTACACCGCCGTCGTGTGCGGCGAGGTCGAGGAGGTCCATCGCCTGCTCGCTGAGCGGCCGGATGCCGCCCGCGAACGCGGAGGCGCGCGCGAGTGGACGCCGATTCTGTATCTCTGCTACACGCGGTTCACACACCAGCCGACCATCGACAACGCGATAGCGATTGCCCGCACACTGCTGGACCTCGGCGCGGATCCGAACGACTTCTACATGGCCGGCGACGCCCGATACACGGCGCTCGTGGGCGCGGCGGGCGAGGGGGAACAAGACTCGCCACGCCAACCGTACGCCGCCGCGCTGTTCCAACTACTGCTCGACCGCGGCGCCGAACCTTTCGACATTCAGGTCCTCTACAACACGCATTTCAGCGGCGACGTTCTGTGGTGGCTCGAACTGATATATGCACAGACCATCAACACCGATCGCGGCGCCGCGTGGAAGGATCCTGAGTGGTCGATGCTGGATATGGGCGGCTACGGATCCGGGGCGCGGTTTCTCCTCGACATCGCGCTGAAGAAGCGCGACGTCCGCCTGGCCGCATGGGTGCTCGCACGCGGCGCGAACCCGAATGCGGCGCCGCCGCGCGATCGACGCGCGTCGAAGCGAAGTCTTTATGAGGAATCGGTGCGCGAAGGATTCACCGAGATGACGGATCTGCTTCTGCGCCACGGCGCCATCCCCGCCGTCCCCATCCTGGACGACAGAGAGGCGTTCATCGACGCGTGCTTCCGCCTCGATCGTGCCGCCGCCGAGGCGCACCTCCGGGATCATCCGGAGTTCCTGCAATCGACCGATGCCATGTTTGCGGCAGCCCGCCGCGATCGTCCGGATGTGATCGAACTGCTGCTCGAGCTTGGCATGCCGCTCGAGATCGCGGATCGAGCGAACACCCGCACGCTCCATCACGCCGCAGCCAGCAACGCGCTGCGCGTGGCGAAGGTGCTGATCGAGCGCGGCGCGGAGGTGGATCCGCGTGAGGCCAACTACGATGCAACACCGATCGGGTGGGCGGCGCACGGAGACCGGACGGAGATGATCGAGTTCCTCAGCCGGTACAGCCGCAGCATCTGGACGCTGGCGTTCAGAGGTTATGTCGATCGGGTGCGAGACGTCCTGCAGCGCGAGCCGGATCTGGCAACGCAGGTTACGCGCGAGGGGATTACGCCGCTGTGGTGGCTCCCTGACGAGGAGGAGAAGGCACTCGAGATCGTGGAGCTGCTGCTCGCCCACGGCGCAGATCCATCAATCAAAAACAAGGAGGGCCGGACGGCAGCCGACTGGGCGCTGAAACGCGGAATGCGTGACGTGGCGGCGCGGCTTTCGGCACGTGTCACGACGGAACCAGCGCCGGTCGCGTCGGTTATCGAGCGCTACGAGCGCGTCGCGAACGATCTCACCCGTGCGTACGACTCGGGGGATGCCGCGGCACTCGAAAGCATCCGTCAGCATTACAACCTTCCGGTCACCTGGGAGGATGTGCGCTCGCTCGTGTGGCAACGCGTTCGCACCGTTCGCGAAGCGAAGGGTCGTCCCGGATCGTTTGCGCTTGCGGATGCCAAGGATTTCGTTGCGCGCGACCGGGGGTTTGGCAGTTGGGCCACTCTCACGACCGCCCTCGCGGCGGGCGTGTCATCCGTCGGCGCGTACATCGTCGATTCGAAGGAGAACAGCATCAGGCCGCGACGCGCGCTTGACGACAACGACTGGAACACCATCATCACCGTCATGAAGGAGCGACGGATCTCGTCGCTCGACGCGGCCGGGCAGATGAACGACGCCGTCCTCGCGCGCGTCTCACAGATGGATCATGTCACGCGGCTCGGTCTCGGTGGCTCGCGTGCGATCACTGACGATGGGCTCCGGCACCTGGCGCGGATGCCGCAACTTCAGGAGCTAGACTTGAGCCACTATCCTGGCGGTCTGATCACGGACCGCGGGCTCGGCGTGCTGCGCGATCTATCGGGGCTGAAAACGTTTCAAATGTGCTGGCAACCTGGCATTTCGGATGCCGGCGCCAGCAACCTGGCGTTCTGCGATCAACTGGAAAAGGTCAATCTGCTGGGCACCCCAACCGGGGACGGCGTCATTCGCGCGCTCATCGGAAAGCCCAGACTTCGCCAGTTCAAGACCGGGCATCAGGTCAGCGATGCGGGGTTGCCGCTTCTGCGGCAGTTTCCGATGTTCGCGTCGTGGCACGGCGGCGAGATTCGTTATTCGTTGATGAGTCCGGACAGTGCGCCTACGCACCTCCTGCTCGACGGCCCGTTCACGAACGAGGGGCTCGCCGGCCTGGCCGGCCTCGAAGGGCTCTTTGGATTGAGCTTCTTCTGGCACATCTCTCGATTGACGCCCGATGGCCTGGCGCCGCTCAAGGATCTTCCAAACCTCGGCTTCCTTGGATGCGACGGGAAACTGTGCAACGACGAGGCGATGCGGTCGATCGCCGCCATACCGCAGCTCCGCATGCTCATGGCGCAGGGAACGGTGGCCAGCGACGATGGGTTCGTTGCGTTGAGCCGCTCGGCAACGATTGAGTACATCTGGGGACGCGAGTGTCCGAATCTCAGCGGCCGCGGATTCGCCGCGATGTCCGCGATGCCGAGACTTCGCGGCCTCGCCGTGAGCTGCAAGAACGTGGATGATGCGTCACTCTCCACGCTGCCGCGTTTTCCTGCGCTGAGGGAGCTGATGCCGATGGATGTGCAGGACGAGGGATTTCGGCACGTGGGCCGCTGCGAACCGCTCGAAGGGCTCTGGTGTATGTACTGTCGCAACACGACCGACGCCGCGACCGAGCACATCGCAGGTCTCTCCCACATGACGACGTACTATGCCGGCGCAACCGCGATCACGGATCGCAGTCTCGAGATTCTCGGGCGGATGCCGTCGCTCGAAAGCATCGAGTTGTATGAATGCAAGGGCATTACGGACGGCGGACTGCGATGTCTCTCGAGCCTTCCGAAGCTGCGAAAGATCGGCCTCAGCGGTCTTCCCGGCGTCACTCTCGCCGGGACGGCGGTGTTTCCTTCCTGTGTCCGAGTGGATTATTCAGTTTGAATCAGCGAGGATCCCTCAGCTGTGCGAGCTTGGCGAGGCGCAGGATCCCCCGTCATCCAACAAAGGAGTGGAGGTCTGTCATGCACTACGTCAGCGTCGCGGTATGTGCCGGAATCCTGGTTGCCTCGGTCGCATCCGCGCCGGTATCGGCGCAGACGACCGTGAAGCGCAGCCCGGAGGAGATGCGTGCGTCGTACGACGCGCACAAGGGAGACTTCGATTACCTGCTCGGCGACTGGGAGTTCACGGCAGAGAGCAAGGAGTACGGGAAGTTTCGCGGGTTGTGGAGCGCCGTGCGTCTTGAAGGAGGGCAGATCCTCGACGAATACCGGGTTCTCGGCGATAACGGCGACACCATGTACATGACCACATCGCTGCGCAACTACAATCGCGCGCTCGATCGCTGGGAGTTGGTAGGTCTCGATGCAGGCAACGGTATCCAGGACATCGGCACGGGCCGTCGCGTCGGCTCCGAGATGCAGATCGAGCAGAAGTTCGGGGTCACGACCGACAAGCCGTCGCTGTGGAAGATCCGGTACTACGATATCGCTCCCGATCGATTCTTCTGGAGCGCCGATCGATCGACGGATGGCGGCAAGACATGGGTCAGTAAACATCAGACGATCGAGGCGCGGCGGATTGGTCCGCCCCGGTCCTTTGGCGCGCTGGCAACGGGAAAGAAGAGCACGCAGTCCACGCCACAGGCAGCGGATCCGATTTCGGGCAACTGGGGCTCCGACGACCAGACATTTCTCGAGTTGAAGCTCGATGCGAACAATGCGGTCTCAGGCACCGCGATCTGGCGCGACGGGTCCAGCCAGGAAACCCGCGGGCCGATCAAGACGGGAACGTTCAATCCAAGGACTGGCGCAATCAGGCTCGAAGGTGAAGCCAAGCGTCCTGACACGGGCGCGACCGCCAGTTATGTGATCGAAGGGAAGCTCGAGAAGGACACCCTTGCCGGGACCTTCACGTTCGACGACCGCAAGGGCAACTTCAGCTTCACCAGGAAGTAGTGTGTCGTTCCCCGAGTGGGTCGAACCGATGGCCGCGACGCTCACGCAGGAGCGATTCACAGGCCCCGATTGGATTTTCGAACGGAAGTTCGACGGCATCCGCCTGATCGCCTTCAAGAACGATCGCGACGTGCGGCTGCTGTCGCGCAACCGGCTGCCGCAGCGCTCGCCGCCAATCGCCGAGGCGATCGCGAACCTGCCGGTGCGCGACCTGGTGCTGGACGGAGAGATCACGTGGCCAGCCAACAGGCTGGCGTACCACGTGTTCGACATCATGTGGATCGATGGCCGCGACGTCACGCGGCTGCCGCTCGAAGAGCGGCGCGCGCTGTTGGATTCGCTGCCGCTTCGAGCGCCGCTTGAGCGCGTCGCGACGCTCGACGATCGGCAACCGTGGGAGCGTGCCCGGCGCGAAGGCTGGGAAGGCGTCATCGCGAAGCGGCGCGGCTCGCCGTACGAGCACCGGCGCTCGCCCCACTGGCTCAAGATGAAATGCGAAGCGTCGCAAGAGCTCGTCGTCGGCGGCTTCACGGATCCGCAAGGCGGGCGCGTCGGACTGGGCGCGCTGCTCGTCGGGTACTACGACAAGGACGATTTCGTCTTCGCGGGCAAGATCGGAACGGGATTCGATACGAAGCTGCTGCTCGAGCTTCGGGCCCGGTTGGACACGATGGAGATCGCGAAGCCGCCGTTCACGAAGGGCAGCGGCCTGCCGCGGGTGCGCGCGCACTGGGTCCGTCCCGAAATGATCGCGCAGGTCGGCTTCATCGAATGGACGGTGCACGGCAAGCTGCGTCACCCGCGCTTGCTCGGCATTCGTACGGACAAGTCGCCGCGACATGTCATCAGAGAAACATCGTGATTACACATCCCGAGAAGGTGCTGTTTCCGGAAGACGGCATCACGAAGGGGGAGCTGGCGTCCTATTACGAAAGGATTGCGCCGCTGATGGTGCCGCACATGCGTGCGCGGCCCGTCTCGATGGAGCGATATCCCGCCGGTATCGGGAAGAAAGGGTTTTTCCAGAAAGACGTCTCGAAGGGGTTTCCCACGTGGTTGGAACGCGTGGAAGTGCCGAAGAAGGACGGCACCGTCCACCATCCCATCGTCACCGACACGCGGTCGCTGCTCTGGCTCGCCAATCAGAACTGCATCACGCCGCACGTCTGGACGTCGCGTGTGCCGGATCTCGCACATCCCGACGTCTGTGTCTTCGATCTCGATCCCTCAAAGGCGGACGAGCACGACACGGTTCGAGCCGCGGCGCTCGCGCTGCGCGACCTCCTCGAAGAGATCGGCTTGCCGAGCTGGGTGAAGACGACCGGCTCGAAGGGGTTTCATATTGTCGTCCCGCTCGACGGCAAGACACCGATGGGCGAGGCCGCGGGATTCGCGCAGGCCGTCGGAACGTTCCTGGTCAAGCGGAATACGAAACAGCTGACGCAGGAATTTCACAAGGCCGACCGCGGCGGGCGCATTCTCGTCGACACCGGGCGTAACGGTTACAGCGCGACCTTCGCCGCGGCATACGCGGTGCGCGCGAAGCCGGGCGCGCCGGTCTCCGCGCCGTGTACATGGGAGGAGATCGAACGGGGCACAGTCGATCCGCGCACGTTTACGTTGCGCAACATGGCCGCACGTGTGGCGGAGGTGGGCGACGTCTGGTCGGACATGCGCCGCTGCAAGCGGTCATTGAAACGCGCGATCGAGAAATTGCGGCAAGGCTCGAAATGAGTGGGCGAGGGACGCTGTCCGTCTCGATGACGCCACTTCACCGCACGAGCCGCGACAGCATATAATCCGCCTTCACATCTTCCCCCAAGAACGGAGTCCGTTTATGTCAATACGTCTCGTGCCCGCCGTCTCGGCGTGTCTGCTCCTCGCGTATGGCGCGCCGGCCCTCGGGCAGACGAATAGTTCCGACAAACCGACCTGGTGGGCCAAGTATCAGTATCTCGCCGCGAATGGACCCGAAACCTGCACCGGTCAGCCCGCGTTGAAGATCGGACCCAACGTGGATGTCTCGAACGAATGCGGTCCTCAGAGTGAGACGTACGTCACGATCAATCCGGCGCGCCCGAAAATCCTCGCAGGCGGATCGAACGAGATCTTCCGGCTGCCGATGCGCGGATACTTCTCGAGCGATGGCGGCACGACATGGGGCGGTGTGGATCTACCGCTGCCGCCGGCGAAAGGGAATGGCATTGACTTCGGCTCCGATCCCTCGCTTGCCTTCGACACACGCGGCAATGTCTTCTACAGCTACATCGTCGTGTACTTCGGCAACGGCAACGGCATCAATGGCACCGCGATGGCCGTTGCCCGGTCGAGCGACGGCGGCCGGACGTATCCGCAGACGCAGCTCACGCTGTTCTCGCAAGAGGGCGGGTCCGGGCACTTCAATGACAAGCCGATGATTACCGCCGATACCAACACGGCGAGCCCGTTCCGCGACTCGGTCTACGCCGCGTGGGATGCGGCCACGGGCGGATCCCCGGGCGGCGGAGTCCGGTTCGCGCGCTCCATCGATCATGGCGCGACGTTCACGGTCGTGCGTGTCGACGACCCGCGCGGACAGGGACGCGCGATTGGCGCCGTGCCGTTCGTCGGCCCGAATGGCGAGGTGTACGTCGCGTGGAACGACTTCGCGGCGAACACGATTGCGTTCAACCGTTCACTCGACGGCGGCGTCACGTGGGGGCAGCCAATCACCGTTTCGCGGAAACGCCTGCCGTTCGATATTGCGATCCCCGCCGAGTTCAATCGCGGAGCGCTCGTATATCCCGCGTGCGACGCGGATCGATCTGCGGGCCCGCACCGCGGGCGGTTGTACTGCTCGTGGATGGATCTCCTGTCGGCCGGCAATACCGACATCCTCGCGTCGTTCTCCGATGACGGCGGCAACACGTGGTCGGCGGCACAGTCGGTCACCGACCAGCCGACCGGCGTGGACCGCTTCAATCATTGGATGGCGGTCGATCCAATCACCGGGGACGTAAACGTGTCGTTCTACGATACGCGCAACGACACGACCGGCGCACGATTCATGACCGACATCTATTTTTCCCAGTCGCGCACGGGCGGCACCTCCTGGCTTCCCAATGTCCGTGTCACTGACGTGAGCTCGAACGAGCACGACTGCGCCGGCGTGTTTCCCTGCAGGGCGATCAACTACGGCAATCAGCAGGGAGACTATGCGGGCCTCGCCTCGTTCGGCGGCGTGTCGCATGCGATCTGGACCGACAGCCGCGATCAGCTCGACCCGTTGGCAGGATGTCTTACGGGCCTGGTTATGGAAGAAGTCTTCACGGCGACGATCGCAGCCAGGAAATAATCGGCCCTCGACTGGCGATTATCGCTCCACAGTCCCGAGTCTCGAGATTTGGGGGTACGCATGTTGAGAACGCTCTCCGGTACCGCGCTCATCACGGTGCTTCTCGCAACGAGCGCGATCGCGCAAAACGCCAAAGCGATCGTGGCCACCGCGTCCAAGACAATTGGCGCGGACGGCCTGAACTCGATCACCTACTCGGGTTCCGCGACGACGGGCAATTTCGGTCAGAGCCAGGCCATTGCCGGTCCGCTGGCTGTGACGACCATCACGAACTACCCGCGCGCGATCGACCTGGCGCAGCCGGCGTCGCGCGCGAGCGGCGCTACGATGCCGCCGGCCACTCCCGGCGGACCTCCGCCGCAGCCGGGGACCTTCAATCAGAACATCACACCCGCCAATGCCGCCTGGACGCAGCAGCTCGAGATCTGGGTAACGCCCTGGGCCTTCCTCCGCGGCGCGACGGCGAACAACGCGACGGTTCGCTCCGAACGCGCGGACGGTAAGACGTACAAAGTCGTATCGTGGATGCCGCCGCAGAAGGCGCCATCCGGTCAGCCGTACCGAGTCAACGGCTACATCAACGATCAGAATTTGATCGAGCGCGTCGAAACGTGGGTGGAGCATCCGGTGCTCGGCGACCTGCACGTCGATACGTTCTACAGCAACTACCAGGACTTTGGTGGCGTGAAGGTGCCGACGAAGATTATCCAGAAGCGCGCCGATCTGACGACGTTCGAGGCGACGATCGCCAGCGCGAAGCCGAATCCATCGAATCTCACCGAGCTGCTGACGCCGCCTCCACCCGCGGCCGGAGCGCCATCAGGAGCGCCAGCCGGTCCACCGCCGTCACAACCAGCCCAGTCAGAAAAGCTCGCGGACGGTGTGTATCGGATCACGGGTAATTATTCCGCTGTGGCAGTCGAGTTCAGCGATCACATCGTCGTACTCGAAGGTGGGCAGAGCGAGGCTCGCGGTCTCGCCGTCATCGCTGAAACCAGACGCGTCATCCCGAACAAGCCGATCAGATACCTCGTCAACACGCATGCCCATTTCGATCACGCGAGCGGGCTTGCCCCGTTCGCCGCCGAAGGGATCACCATCATCACGCACGAGAACAACAAGGCGTATCTGGAAAAGGCGCTCAGCGGCCCACGGACGTTAGTCGGCGACACGCTGGCCCAATCGAATCGCAAGCCGAAGATCGAGTCTGCCGGCGACAAGCGGATCCTCCAGGACGGGACACGCTCGATCGAACTGCATCACGTCGAGAACCTCGCCCACTCAAACGGCATGCTGGTCGCCTACCTGCCCAAGGAGAAGATCCTGTTCACCGCCGACTTCAACGTCCCGGCGCCGGGTCAGCCCGTCAGTCCGGCCATCGGAACGCTGGTGCAGAACATCGACCGGCTCAAGCTGGATTTCGACAAGCACGTGCTCGTCCACCCGCCGAACCCCGATCGAGTGATGACGAAGGCCGATCTCCTCGAACTGGCGAAGGGAACGAAGTAATCAGCGCCTGTCAGTCATTTCCCGACGGCGAACAGCGTGTTGTCCGACCGGATGAACAACCGGCCGCCGGCGATCGCGGGCGACGCGAGCTGGCGTGCGTTGAGCCTGTTGCGTGCGACGATGCTCGGCGTCCGGCCCGCGGCAAGGACGATCGTCTCACCGTCTTCGCTCACGAGGTAGACTTTGCCGTCGCCGGCCACCGGCGACGCGGTGTAGACGCCGCCGATTCGCTCCTGATGGACGCGCTCGCCCGTTTTGGCGTCAGCGACCGTGAGCACGCCGACGTCGCCGGTCATGTAGATCAGGCCGTCGTAATAAATGATCGACGAGATGTAGGGCGCGCCGGATGCGACCCTCCACACGACGTTGGATGAGACGACGTTTCCAGTTCCGTCGGGCCGAATGGCCATGAACGGACTGCTGCGGTATCCGCGACTCAAGAAGATGACCCCGTTGTGAAACACAGGCGTCGGGATCGGGAATCGGTTGGCCTCCTCGAACTGCCACAGCCGCGCGCCGGTTGAGAAATCATGGCCGCTGACGCCGACGCTGGAGTTCACCACGATTTCCGTCTTCCCGCCTGTCTCGATGACAAGCGGCGTGCTGTAGGAGGTCACGCCCGCTGGCGCATCAGCTTTCCAGGCGACAGCGCCCGTTTTCGCGTCGAGCGCCAACAGGTACGATGCGCGCTCGTGGTAGCACAGCAGGACGACGCGATCCCTGGAGACCACGGGCGAGCTTCCGTGGCCCCAGTTGATCTGGAACGGCCCGTAGTCAGCGCCCAGGTGCTTCTTCCATACGAGCTTCCCTGCGAAGTCGACGGCAACGATCTGCCCGGTTGCGAACCACGCGTACACGCGCTCGCCGTCGGTCACGGGGCTCGGCGACGCGAGATTGTGTTTCTCATGAACCGAGGCAAGCGGGCCTTCTGCCGGAAGCTCGAATTCCCACATCCGCCGGCCGCTGCTCCGATCGAATGCGCTGACGAGGAATGTGACCTTTCGGTCGCTGGCCGGACCCGTCGCGAGCGGCCGCTCCCCGGCGTCCAGGGGATTGCCTCCCTGCACCAGGCGAGGCCCGGGGCGGATCTCGCCATTCCCGACCTGCGACGTCACGAAGACGAGATCCTTCCAGACGATGGGTGAGGAAATGCCGAGCCCGGTGAGCGACGCCTTCCATGCGATGTTTTCCGTGTCGCTCCACCGGAGGGGAAGTCCCGCCTCGCTCGAAACGCCCGACGCGGACGGCCCACGCCACTGCGGCCACTGGTCGGCGCCCAGCGTAGCGACGAGAGACGCCAGCAGCGAGGCGACCGTTGCGCAGGTTCTGGTGCTCGACATGGACGCCATCATATGCGCGAACATCCCATAACCGAGGTCCGATGGAATTACCCACACACGAGGCAGAACGTCGATGCGTGCAGCCAACAGGGCGTGGTAAGGCTCGTGCGGGTCGCGGCGCAGCGTCTTCAGCGGTGGAAAGGGGGGCGGGATAGAGTGGCGCGGCCACTCACGTTGATCGACGGCGTGAGCGGCAGCGCGATGATCAGCGCGATGCTGGGAATTCCGCAGCCGTAGCGGCCACGAGAATGTCAGCCCTCGGCTTTCAGCAGTCGTGCAATGGCGGACGCCCGCCGGTTCCAGTCCGCGGTTTCAGTGTCGAGCTGTTTTCTGCCGGCGCGTGTGAGGGTGTAGATCTTCGCGCGGCGCGAGTTGGGGGTCTGTCGCCACTCGGCGTCGAGCCATCCGGCGCGCTCGAGGCGTTGCAGCGCGGTCAGGAGCGAGCCGGGATTGACCTTGAACACGCCGCGCGAGATCTGCTCGACGCGGCGCCCGATGCCGAAGCCGTGCATCGGCTCCAGGCTGAGGGTCTTGAGGATCAGCATGTCCAGGGTACCCTGGATCACGTCGGTATTCGGTTCGCCCACAGAGCAGACGATAGCGCCGCCACATCTTGAGTGTCAAGATGTGGTCGCCATGAGGTCACGGAGCGGGGAAGAGGTCACGGCGCCTTGCTAACTCAGAGCCCACGGAGGTCACGGAGCTCTCTAAATCAAAGTAATTCTCGGTGGTCTCCGTGCTCTCTGAGTGAAGAACTCCGTGGCCTCCGGGCCGATCAGCTGCAGGACGGCGCGACGCGCCGCACGGACTGCACCCGCATCTGACGGTCCGTGAGCGTGCCCGTCACGCTGACGCGCGTGCCGACGTGATCGCGCAGCTTCAGCCCGTTGCCCGACTCGACCAATTCAATCGATGCCGAGCCCTTCTTCAGGAACCCGGATTTCCAGCTGCGCGACTTCGGCGCATCCGCGCCGGTCGGCTCCTTCAGCCGGAACGACTCGCTTCCGCGCTCGAGGCAGCCTGCGAGCGTGACCGGGGCGGGCTTCCTTGCCCGCGACCGAGCCGCCGACTCCATCTCAGGATCGTCGGCTGTTACGATGCCGGTGGTCGGCGTCGCCTTGGGGACCGCCGCGGACGACATCGAGGCCGCGGCCTTCTTCGCGCCCGTTCTGTCGGCAGTCATCTGCAGCTGTGCGTCTGCCGTGGTGATCTCCGGCCTGTCCGAAGACTCGTGCGCGGCCACCAGAATCGCGGCGGCTGCGACGGCGAGGAGTGCCAGCAGAACCACGCCCGCGCCAAGCGTGCCGCTCTTGCCTTTCGCACGCGGCGACTTCTTCGCGCCAGCCGACGTCTTCGAGCGTACGGACTTCTTCAAGGGCATCGTGTCCTCCTCCTGGAGACCCTCGAATCTGCCAGAGCAAGGGCAGTGCCCGGCAAAAAGGCGCCAATTATCAGCAGTTCGGCACTCGTGTGTTGCGACGACCCACCAATTCCGTCGTCCCGGACGCAACATCCGTGATGGCAGCCCTGACCGGCTCCGGCAAGGGTGCGACGAGTCGCACAAAAGCGCCCCGCGCGAAGGCGGAAGGCCCGTCGGACGAGACTTCTACGCGGCGTCGTGATGTTCGCGGTGCGCGTGGAGGGCGTGCGTGAGGCGCGGACGCTTGATGTCCCATGCGAGCCCGAGGAACTGCAGCGCGCGGATGCCCATCCAGTTGAAATCCACTTCGTACCACGCGAAACCATGGCGGGCGCTCGTCGGCTGCGCGTGGTGGTTGTTGTGCCAGCCTTCGCCGAACGTCAGCAGCGCGACCCACCAGTTGTTCGTGGAATCATCGCGCGTCTCGAACCGGCGCGTTCCCCACTTGTGTGTCGCCGAGTTCACCAGCCACGTCGCGTGCAGGCCGACGGTCGTACGCAGGAAGATTCCCCAGAGCACGTAGGGGACGCCGCCATAGGCCAGCAGCGCGAGGCCGACGAACACGTTCGACGTCCAGTGCCATTGCGCCAGCCACACCTGTACAGGATCGCGAACGAGATCGGGCGCGTAGCGCGCGAGCACTGATCGGTCGTGATGCAGCCCTTCGCCGCTCATGATCCAGCCCGCGTGCGCCCACCACGTGCCTTCGCGCGGCGTATGCGGGTCGCCCTCTTGATCCGAGTGCTGATGGTGAATGCGATGCGTCGCGACCCAGAAAATTGCGCCCCCTTCGAGCGCCAGCGTGCCGCACCACGTCAGGAAGTATTCGACGCACTTGTACGTCTTGTAGCCCCTGTGGGTCAGCAGGCGGTGATAGCCCATCCCGATGCCCAGCATGCCGGCCACACAATACAGAATGAGTGCGGAGAGGATCGCGCCGCCGTCGATGAAGAAGAATGCAGCGAGGGCGCCGGCGTGGAAGCCGGTCATCGCGATCGTGGTGATGCCGTTCAGGCCTCTCTGATACTTCCGTCCGTACTTCAGCGTCGCCGAATCCATCGTCCGCTCCTCGCTCTTCGAGGCGACGATAGCAGCGGGCAGATGCGGCGACTGTAATACTTCTGTATCAGGCGGCGTGGGCGAGCGCGCCGCGCGGACGATCTCACGTAGAGCTGACCCTTGTCTCGAGGGGCAGAGGCCGCGGAAAAGGCCGCCGGTGCGCCACGTTTTGCGGTGCCGCGCTTCGCGCGGCTGAAAAGGCCGGCTACCGCAAAACGTGGCGTGAGCGGCCGCCTCTTCAATTGTCCGCGCGGCCTGTTCGCGCATTCCTTTGCGCCTTGGCGCCTCCGCGTAAGCTCGTACGTGGACACGTGGCTGTCGTGTGTCGCGCGCGCGCGCGTCGAGACTCCGGGTGTTACGTGCAGCACTCGTGGTGATCGTCTGGGCGATGACGCTCACCGCCCGCTCGAGATGACAGCGAGCACTGCGGCGCTGACGCTCTCGGTCGTTCCGGTTCCGCCGAGATCGGGGGTGAGGTCGCGCTGATCGGCGAGCACGCGCAGCACGGCGCTCTCCATCAGCTTCGCCGCCGCGCCCTCGCCGAGGAAGTCCAGCATCATGGCGCCGGCGAGCATCGCGGCCATCGGGTTCGCAATTCCGCGGCCCGCGATGTCGGGGGCCGAGCCGTGGACCGGCTCGAACATCGATGGGGACGTGCGGGCAGGATTGAGGTTCCCGCTCGGCGCGAGGCCCAGGCTTCCGGTGATGGCTGCGCTCAGATCGGTGAGGATGTCGCCAAAAAGGTTCGACGCAACGATGACGTCGAAGTCCTGCGGCCGCCTGACGAGATCCATGCACGCCGCGTCGACGAGCAGCGACTCGGTCCGGATCTCGGGATACTCGCGCGAGACCTCGCTGAAGACCCGGTCCCAGAAGCCCATGCTGAAGCCCTGGGCGTTCGACTTCGTCACCGACGTCAGTAGACGTTTCCGATTGCGCTGCCGCACGAGATCGAACGCAAAGCGGATGACCCGTTCGGTCCCGTGACGCGTGAAGATCGCCGATTGCACGGCGACTTCGTGCAGGCCCCCGGAATGCAGGGCGCCGCCGATCTGCGCGTACTCTCCTTCGGTGTTCTCGCGCACGACAACGAAATCGATGTCGCCCGGCTTTCGTCCGGCGAGCGGCGCGCGTACGCCAGGATAGAGAACCGCGGGCCGCACGCAGGCGTACTGATCGAATCCGCGGCGGATGGGCAGGAGAAGCCCGTTCAGCGTGACATTGTCCTCAACCCGCGGATCGCCGACCGCGCCGAAGAAAATGGCGTCGAAGGGACGCAGGCGATCGAGCGCATCCGGCGGCATCATGCGACCGTGCTCGAAGTAGTAGGCTGAGCCCCACGGAAACGACTCCCACGCGAACCGCGCCTCGAAACGCGAGGCCGCGGCGTCGAGGACGCGAATCGCCGCCGGCGTCACCTCGTTTCCAATGCCGTCACCAGGAATGACGGCGATGCGATACGTCTTCATCAGTGTTGCCAGTTGTCAGTTGCCGGTTGCCGGTTGCCGGTTACCGGTTACCGGTGTTTCACCATAACCGGATCAGTTTCCACCAGAGAAATCCCAGCGGCAGCCAGATCGCGAGGTGCACGAGCGAGAGAATGAAACCGATGCGCCACCATCGCGCCTGACTGAGATAGCCGGCGCCGAACACGATCGGCGCCGGTCCGGTCCCGTAATGCGTCGTCGCCGCATTCAGGCTGGAGAAAACGCCGAACGCGAGCGCCGCGACCAGCGGCGGCGCGCCCAGACCAATCGCGACCGCGAAGAATGCCGGAAACATCGCGGTCACGTGCGCGACCAGGCTGGCGAACGCGTAATGTGCATACAGGTACACCAGCACGAGCGCGGCGAGCGCCCACCACCACGGCCATCCGACAACGAGTCCGGCCGCGGCCTGCGCAAACGCTTTCGCAAATCCCGCCTTCTCGAACTGTCCCGCAAGCATCACGAGACCGCCAAACCAGATCAACGCATCCCACGCGCCTTGCTCGTCGAGCAGATCCTGCCAGTCGAGCACGCGCGTGAGGAGCAGGAGACTCAATCCTATGTAGGCGACGGTTGTCGCCGAGATGCCGTGCCACTCGCCGGACAACCACAACACCAGCACGACCAGGAACACGGCGAGCAGCGCGCGTTCGCGACGAGTGAGCGGTCCCATTTCCACCAGCCGTTCGGCCGCGAGCAATCGAGCGGTCTCCGTCTCCAGCAGATCCGGCGGGCAGAGGCGATAGACCGCGTAAGGCACGATCACCAGTGCGACGGCGCCGGGAACCGATGCGGCGACGGCCCACGTCATCCACGAGATCCCTATGCCCGCGCCCTGTCGCGCGAACTCGGCCACGAGCGGATTCGGGGCCGTGGCCGTGAGGAACATTGCCGACACGACGAGGTCTCCCTGGTAGAGCGTCTTCATCAGGAACGCTCCCATGCGCGTCGCCGTCGGGCCCGGCTCCGATCCGAACGCGCGCGCCACATTCAACGTGATCGGAAACAGGATGCCGCCGGCGCGCGCCGTATTCGACGGCGTCATCGGCGCCACGACGAGATCCGCCAGGACGATGGAGTAGCCGAGCCTGAGGGGACTGCTGCCGATGCGGTTCACAATGTTGTACGCGATGCGCTCGCCGAGGCGTGTCTTCACGAACGCGCGCGAGAACAGAAAAGCGGCGACGATCAACCAGACCGTCACGTTCGCATATCCAGACAACGCATCTTGCAGGCTGAACAGGCCCAGCAGGGTCCCGGCTGTCGACGCGATCACCATGAGGGCGCCTGACGGCATCGGGCGTGTGATCAGCCCGCACACCACGGCGGCATAGAGACACAACAAGCCCCAGGCTCGCGGACTGAAACCCGCATGTGGGCAGAACCAGATCACGACGGCGACGCTGGCGGGCGCGAGCCAGCGCCAGGCAGGAACGCGCGTCACATGAAACGCTTCAGGAACGCGATGATCTCCTGGCGGCCCTCGGGCGTTTCCACGTGCGCGACGTCATAGCGCAGCAGCTTCCACCGTTCCGGATGTCCCGCCTGCGCGTACACCTGCTGCAGCTCGCGATCGATGATGTCGAGCCCTTCGACCGGCGTCAGCTTGTCCTGGAGTCCCGCCAGGCCAAGGTGCGCGCGTGGCGCGATGAGCGCATTGATCTGGGCTGTGGTGAAGCGGTTGAGGAGCCCCGGCACGAAGTAGTACAGGCCGTGAAGTGACAGCGCCTTCTTCGCGAGGAGCGTGTGGAAATCGGTGAGACAGTTGATGTCGACGGTGACCTTGATGCGCGAGTCGAGCGCCGCGAGCCACCATGCCATCGTGCTGCCCATCGACATCCCCAATGTGCCGATGCGGCGCGCGTCGACATTCGGCCGCTCGATCAGGAAATCGAGCGCGCGCAGGCTGTCGTACACCATCATGCCCCACAGCACCTGGCCGCGCCACAGCATCGCTTTGAACATGTCCGACTCGGAGGTGTGGCTGCGCGCGCCGAAGATCCAGGCATCGATGCAGAGCGCCACGTAGCCCAGGTCCGTGAGCACCTTCGCGTAAGGCACGGGCTGCAGATAGCTGCGTCCCTCGACGAACTCCTTCTTGCCTATCGTGTACCCGCCGCCGTGCGAGTGGTTGAACAGCACCGCGGGGGCACGCCCGGACATCGATCGAGGCCGCGCGAGGTACGCAGGCACCGTCTCGATCCCATTGAGATCGAGATCCCAGGACTCGAGCACGTAGCCGTTACGCTCTTCTTCGGCGTGCTTCCTGCCGCTGATCGCCCGCTTGCGATCCGGCAGCGCTCCAAGCAGGCCATAGAGCTCCGCGCGCCGATCCGTCGCGCGCTGCCGCGAGAGTGTGCGCAGGGTTTCGACAGCGAAAGACGAGAGCGGCGTCAGTGACGTGAGACCACCCAGCCTGAGGACGTCACGTCGATCCATGTGGTTCACGCATCCTCCCCGGGGAGAGCTTACAACCTAACGGACCTTCATGAGCGACCGCGGCACGATCCGGTTGCCTTCGGCGCCAGTCCCGCCGATAATCTACCGACACATCCAAATGGCGGACACCAACAACGTCGACTACTACGAAATCCTTCAGGTCAGCCAGAGTGCAGACCCGGAGACGATTCATCGGGTCTATAGATTTCTCGCGCAGCGATTTCATCCTGATAACGCGGAGACGGGGAACGAGGCACGGTTTCGCGAGATCCACCAGGCCTACACCGTCATCAGTGATGCCGAGCAGCGCGCGCGGTACGACATCAGCTACCAGCAGCATCGAAAGGAACGCTGGCGGCTTGTTGCCGCAGGCGCGCAGTCGGAGAACGACTTCGAGCTGGAACAATCGATTCGGCTGATGATGCTCGAGGCGCTCTACACCAAACGCCGGCTCGAACCCGGCGAGCCCGCAATCTTCTCCGGGGATCTGGAATCACTCCTGGGCCGCGCGCGCGAGCAGCTGCAATTCACGATGTGGTATCTGCAGCAGAAGAAGTTCGTCACGCGCGATGACAACTCGCGCCTGCTCATCACCGCCGATGGCGTCGAGTTCCTGGAGCAGAACTACCGCACGCAGGGGCTGCGCCGGCTGCACGCAGGTGCGGAGTCGTCCTGAAGCCGGTCAGTCCTGCCGCAGCGCGACGAGCGGATCGATCCGCGCGGCGCGGCGCGCGGGCCACACGCACGCCTGCAGGCCGGCGGCGAGAAGGATCAGCGACACCAGACCGAACGCGACGGGATCGAAGGGGGACACCTTCCACACCTGTTGCGCGAGCGAACGCGCGGCCAGGATGCTGCCGGCCAGGCCCAGCACGATGCCGACAACCAGCAATCGCGAGCCACGCCCGATGATCATGCGTGCGATGGTGCCGGCGCTCGCGCCGAGCGCCATGCGGACGCCGATCTCGTGCCGCTGCTGCGCCACCACCGTCGACATCACACCATAGACACCCACGATCGCGAGCGCCAGGCCGATTCCGGCGAACACCGACAGCAGCGTCAGGTTGAATCGCGGCGTCGCGAACTCTTCTTCGCGCAGAATCACGTCCAGCGGCTTCACCTCCGTCACGGGCTGGCCCGGGTCGACGCCGTAGATCTGGCTGATGACGGCGCGGGTGACGGTTGACGGATCGTTCTCGGTGCGGACCACCAGCAGGTTCGCAATACCGACTGCGGTGAAGGGCACGTAGATCTCAGGCATCGCCGGGTCGGCGACACCGCGGTTCAGAACGTCGTGCACGACGCCGACGATCTGAAACGCATCCTCCTTCATCCCGAACGGCGGCTGCTTCAGCCGCGGGAGGCGGACGAACTGTCCGAGCGGCTGACGTCCTTCGAGGCGCGTCCGCACGAATCGATCGTTGACGAGCGCGACGGGCGCCGCGGCGTTGACGTCAGCATCCGTGAAGGTGCGGCCCGACGCGAGTCGGATTCCGAGCGCCGCCGTGTAACCGGCGTTCACGTGGTGCACCTCGACCGGTTCATCACTCGGAGGCGCGCCCGTGACGTCCGCGCGCGTCCGCATGTTGCCGAACGGATGCAGGCCGCTGTTCAACCCGACGGCCGTGACTCCGGGCAGACGAGATACGCGTCCGAGCACGTCCTGGAAAAACGCCACGCGGCGCGCGGCGTCCGGGTAATTCCGCGCCGCCAGCGGCACGCGCAGCGTCAACACGCGGTCCGCGCGGAAGCCGAGGTCGGCGTCCTGGATCGCCATATACGTGCGCACCAGCAGACTCGAACCGGCGAGCAGCATCAGCGACAGCGCCACTTCGCCGACCACGAGAATCTTGCGCAGCCATGCCTGCTTCGTACTTCCCGCCAGGCCGCGGCTCGCTTCCCGCATCGCGCCCGCCAGATCGCGTCCGCTGCTGTGCAGCGCCGGTGCAAGACCGCAGAGGATGCTCGTCAGCGCCGACACCATGAGGGTGAAGATCAGCACGGATCGATTCAGCGAGATTTCCGATTCGTCGGGAATTGTGCCCGGCGGGACGATCGAGAGAATCGCCGGGAGGCCCGCATGCGCGAGCGCGGTGCCGACAAGCCCTCCCGCGAGCGCGAGCATCAGGCTCTCCGTGAGCAACTGCCGCACGAGACGCCAGCGGCTCGCACCGAGCGCGGCGCGGACGGTCATCTCCCGCTGGCGTGCGCTGGCTCGCGACAGCAGGAGGTTCGAGACGTTTGCGCACGCGATGAAGAGCAGCAGGGCCACGGCGCCGAACAGCACCCAGAGATCGCCGCGGATGCCGCTCCGGAACGTCTCCTTGAACGACAGGAGCCCCACGCGCCACTCGTCGGGAAACTGGTCGGGCTCGCGCGCCTTCAGATCCTTGACGATCGGCGTGAGATCCGCCGCTGCCTGCGCTTCCGTGACGCCGGGCTTCAACCGGCCGAGCAGGTGAACGTTCCGCACGCCTTCGAGCGTTTGGCCGCGTTGGAACGCCAGCGGCAGATACACATCGGCGCCGCGCCACATGAACCGCTTGGGCATCACGCCGATGACGGTGCGACTCGTGTCGTTGAGGCGCAACTGGCGGCCGAGCACCGTCGGATCGCCGCCGAACTGGCGCTGCCAGAAACGGTAGCCGAGCACCACCACCGGTGGCGCGCCGGGCCGCGCGTCTTCTGCCGCCGGCGTCCGCCCGATCAGGGGACGAACGCCCATCACGGCGAACGTGTTGAACGTGCCATGATTCCCGCGAAGCCGTTGCGGGTCGCCCTCACCGGTCCAGACCACGTCGCTGATCGTGGACGCGACGACCCCCTCGAAGATGGTGTTCCGCTCGGCAATCTCGAGAAACTGATCGACGGAGTAGCCCAGGCGTCCGCCGCCCGGCCTCGTGCTCGAGACGCGCACGCTCATCAGGCGGTCGACATCCTTATAAGGAAACGGATCGATCACGACGGCGTGCAGGACGCTGTAGATGGCCGTCGTCGCCATGATGCCGAGCGCCAGGGACAGGATCGAGACGAGCGCAAACGCGGGGCTCGCCGCGAGGCTCCGCAGGCCAACCTGGATGTCGCGGCGCATCGATCACCGTTTCCGCGTCGCCGCCGTGACCCAGGTGTCCACGAGCGCGAGCGACGGCCCGCCACGCGCGCGATACGCGTCGGCGAGACGCGTCATGCGCGCGCGGTCCTGCTCGGCGCTCTGCACCGGCCGCTCGTTCACGATCGATTCGTACAGCACGAGCAGCGCGAGCGCCAGCGACGGCTCGTCCTCGACGTGCGTGTCGAGCAGCTCGTCGACCGCCTGCAGTCCGTCGGCGTACTTGCCCGCCTCCAGCGCCGCCATCACGAAGCGCTGCTTCACAGCGATGTCCTGCGGCCAGCGGGTGCGCGCATCCTGGAGCGACTCGAGCGCGAGATCGCCGCGCCCTTGCCGCAGGAAGGCGTCAGCGAGCAGCAGGTGAAGCGGAGCGGTGTCCCCTTCCCTGATGAGCGCCGTGCGCCACGCGCCCGCCGCCTCCTTGTCGTTGCCGGCGGCCGCGTAACAGGCGCCGAGATACACCATCGCGGGATAGAAATCCGGTGATGCGCGCATGGCGCTACGGAACGCGTTCGCCGCGGGATCGAGCTTGTTCTGCGCGAGCAGCGTCAGGCCCTGCAGGAACGCCGCGATCGGCGTCTGCGCCGCCTCCGCATCCGAGACTTTCAATTCGCTGATCTCGACGGTGCGCGCGCGATCGAGCAGATCACGGACGACCGGCGAACTGGCGTCCGGCCGTGCTGAAACGCGAGACAGAAACACCTCGAGCATCGGCGGCGCCAGGACCTGATCGATCGCGAATGGCGGCGCCACACCGACGATGCGGGATGCGAGCGATCGGGGTACGGCGACCGACACGCCGGAGTCCGATTTGGCGATGACTTCCGCCGCCGTCCGCGGGGCGCCCACGACCAGAAAGGCGCGGCGCATCTCGCCGAGCTGTTCGTTTCCCGAACGCAGTTTCGCGCGCACCACGTACTGTCCCGGGGGCAGCACGCGCATGTCCGCGACCGCCTGCGCGAGGTATGAGCCCGTCCGCGGCCCCGCCGAGACCGCCGCGTCGGCGTGCACGAGCGCGGGACCATCGGCCTTCGACGCGATCTCGAACTTGACGACCGCGTTCTCGGCTCGCGCGGCCTCCGCTTCGATGTCGACTTCGAGCGCCAGCCGTTCGTCCTGCCGCACGCCGTCGAGTGCGAGACGCGGATCGCCAACCGTGTGGTTCGGCACGCGTACGAGGAGAGGACCGGTCGCGGAGATCGGACCGAACTCGGTTTCGCGCGCTTCGACGCGACGTTCGACTGCGCCGACGTGTCCGGCACTGTCGATGACCGCGAAGCGGACGATGTAGACGCCGGGTGGCACGCTGATGTTGGTCGAGAACGGCAGCACGCCGTTGACGGCGTCGCCGAGCGGCTGCTCGGTCGTCACCATCTTGTTGCCATCGAGATTGCGGACCAGCATCTGGAAGCTGGCTTCGCCGTTCTGCAATCGCGACCCCTCGCCGGTGAGCACGAGCTTCAGCTGTGAGGAATTCTCGGGATCCGAGGCGATGTAGCTCGTCATCTTGAGGCCCACGCCGGTGGCGAGGATCGGCGAATCGAGCGCGGACGCGAGCCGCGCGACCCAGTCGCGATCCTCATACGTCCTCACGTCGAACATATCGCGCGCCCGCACCGTCGTCCCGCTGCGCGAGATCTGCACTTTCATGCGGCGCGCCTTGCTGGTGCCGTCGAGCGGATCCTTCTCGACGCCGATGCGGTAGTAGCCGGAGAGCTCGCGGCCCAGCCGCTGGAATGTGGTCTCCGCGTTCACGTCGGCGCGGAACGTGCCGCCGCCGGTCATCCCGGCGAGCGTCTCGAGCGGACCCAATCGCATGTATTGATCGCGCGCGGGCGTGGAGCTCAGGCCGCGGCGATCCGCGGAGAACATCGCCGCGGGCACGAAGACCGTGTAGACCGTCGCGCGCGCGGCCGCGGCTTCAGCGGCAACCCCGGAAATCACGGACATCTCCTCGCGATCGTCCATCGGCCAGCCGCCCGAGATGAGGATCACCGTCTTGTCGCCGCGCACGCGTCCGAGCGCGGTGAGGATCTGCCGCAGGGCAGCGATGCTCGAGAGCGACGTCATCTGCGCATCGCGCCAGGCGGTCTCGGCCTGCATCTGGATGCCGCGCAAGCACGCGTCGGCCGCAAAGCCGCCGAAGCCGCCCGACCCGCGGGGCGCCGGGACCGGCCCGCCGCCGCCACCACCACCGCCGCCGCTGCCGCTGCCGCTGGAACCGCCGGTGGGCGCGGACCCGGAGTTGCCCGAATCACCGCCTGTACCACCGGACGGCGGGGGTGTCGGCGACGGAGTTGACGAAGGTGCGCCGCCGGTGCCTCCGCCGCCCGGCGCGCCACCGCCGCCGCCCGCGAAGATCGAGCTACGGCATTCGCGCTCGCCGACCGAGCGCACCGTGAGCAGGTTGCGGTTCGCGATGTCGCGCGCCTCGCTCAAGCTGCCGAACTCCCACGTGCTCATGGGCCCCGCGAGGCCCGTCACGCGCTGCAATCCTTCGCGCACGCGCTCATGCGCCCAGGTGAAGGGGACGTTGGGACCGACCGGCAACAACATCAGCGCGGATCGATCCGCGTAGGTGAGCCGCGTGAAGAAGCGTGACGCGGCCGTCGCGACGTGGCGTGCGTTACCCGGCTCCAGCGTGTTCTGATCGACGATGAACGCGAACAGTCGCCCGCCGCCTCCGCCTTCATTCGTGCTCACGATGCTGTCCTCCGGCGGCTTCGGCTGATCTGCCGGCGCCGCCGAGGCATCGACGTACTCCGCCGTCACGACACGACGCGGCTGTCCGCCGACCGTCACCGTGAAATCCGAGGCCGCGAGACCGCGCAACGGAAGTCCCTGTTTGTCGAGGACGTTGACGTCGATGTTGACGACCTCGACGCCGCTGCGGAACTGCGGCGGCGGATCGGGGACGGCCTGTTGCGCCGACAGCACGGGACCGCCGCAGAGCAGCAGGACCGATGCCGTGACCATGCTCGGTGCTTTCATCACTCACCTCCCCGCGCGCTGCGGTCCGTTCGCGCGGTAGCCTCGCCGGGCCCGGATGTCATATTTGCCGGTGCGCACCTGGACCTTGATGTTGCGCCAGCTGCTGTCTTGCTTGAGATTGGTCGACGAATACGAGAGCACGTACTGGTTGGCCAGCTCCGCGACGATGTCGTCGAAGATGCCATCGAGCTCCCTGGCCTGGCGGGGAAAAAACGCGCGGCCGCCGGTTGAGTGCGCGTAGTTCTCGAGGCTCTTGCGCAGCTGCGGCACCGTGGCGCCTCCGCCGAACCCGATCGTATAGAGCATCGCGTCGCTCGACTGCACACGCGCCATCGCCGTCTCGCGCTGCGTGAGGCTGTTACGATCGTCGCCGTCGGAGAAGATGACGACCCCTTTGCGGCCCCACTCGCGGCCGACCAGATCGAGCGCGCGCACCGTCGCGTCGTACAACGCGGTGCCGCCCCATGAGGTCAGCAGATCGACGGCGGCCTCGCGCGCGCGCTGGTCCTTCTCGCGCTCGGCGAGCAGGAACATCGTGTCGTTGAAACCAACGAGCGTCGCGGCGTCTCCCGGCCGAAGTTTGCCGAGGAGCTGCTTGACGGCACTCTTCACTTCCGGCAGTGCGCGTTCCATGCTGCCGCTGATATCGATGGCCAGCACCAGATCGAGCGGCGCATCCTCGCTGACCATGCTGGCGACGCGCTGCGCCACGCCGTCCTCGAACACCTCGAAATCCTGCCGCTTCAACCCGCGGACGAACTGGCCGCTCTCGGTCACGATCACCGGCACGAGCACCGCTTCCGTGCGGACGCGCTCGGTGAAACCGAGATCCTTCGTGCGCACGTTGTCGATGAGCCGGCGGCCGTCCGGGAGCGTCGCGACGACCCGGACGTGATGGCCGCGCACCACTTCGCCCGCCTGCCAGCTGCAGCCGAATGGCGGACGCTCAATCGTGCACGCGAGCCGGCCATCCACGAAAAAGCTGACCGACTCGACGTCGATCTGCGGCGTAATCGTCGCCTCGAGCCATGTCTGGCCGCTGACGATCGCGTCGCGCTCGGGCGACGAGATCGCGAGCTGCGGCGCCTGCGCGCTGACGGCAATCGACAGACCGGCCAGCATGGTCAACGTGTTGAGCCACGCTCTCATCACAGGCGGATGAAAAACGCCCCCTGAACGCCCAAGGCCGAACGCTGAAGGCTGACGTTTCAATGGTTTTCCGGTAGTGGGCATTGAGCATTCGGCATTGACAGCGGCATTTTCAACAACCTCCATCATCGCGACACCCCGGGATGTGCCGTCCGTCCCATGGTCTCCCTCACCGGGACGAGCGGGCCATCGGTCGTCAGCAACGCAAGATATTGCTCCAGCCGTTCGGGACCGAGCGCCTGCACGAACTCCACGAGGCCGCGGCGATCGTCCTCGTCGCGGCTGGGCGCGGAGTTGATGAAGTCGAGCGTCGCCGACGCGAGCACCGGTCCGAGCAACGCGGCCGGCATCTGCATGTCTGCGAGCAGCTCGGCGAGACGCAGGTTCAGATCGGGGAATCCGCTGGCGAAGATGCCGGAGCCCCATCGGCCCGTTAGCGCCTCGAATGGACGCCGATCCATGAGTCGCAGGCAGAGGCACCCAAGGCGTCCTTCGCCGTGTGCGCCCCAGGGCTGGAGCGCCGGTGCGATTGGCGTGCCGTGCAGGCCGACCCACACCAACTCGCTCGGCGAGAGGAACATCGCCACGCGCGCGGACTCGTGCGCAACAATCCACGGGAGCAGCGTGCGGCGGATCGGACTGAGTCGGATCTCGTCGGCGAGCGCCACGGCGTCCTTCGGCGTCCGCAGGGCGGCGAGCCGCGCGCGTCCTGCGCGAATCGCGGTTGCAATCGCGTCGCGAGTGCCGTCGGTCAGCAACGTGGGGTCGACGAGCGCCACGGTCTCGACGAACGCGCGTCGATCTTCGTCGTTCAATGTAGGCCGGCGCTTTGGCGGCTTCGTGGAGAGTCGCACGAGGGCGAACTCCGAGAGGCGCACGTCGAGGCCGAGGAGCGATCCCGTCGCCCGCCATCCGCGCAAGGGGTCGCCGCCGGCAACCGGCAGGCGCCACGGTCCCGTGTGGCGCGTTGCGAGGGATTGCAGGCCGAAGTCATGCCGGCTTGCCGCAGCGTCGGCGGAGATCGGCGCGCGCTCGGGTTGTCCCATCGCGGCCGCATACGTGAGCTCCTTCAGTCCACGCGCGAGCAGATCGTCGGCGAGCAGACGCAGCGCGGAAACAAGGTGCGGCGCAGCCCCGACATCGCCGTCGCGCGCGGCGCGCTGCAGATCGCCGGCGACGTCGCGGCACCGGTCCCAGGCGACCGTCTGCGCCACGCGCTCCATCGTCTCGGCGTCGCGCCGCAGCGACTCACGCGTCACGCGCGCTTCGGCGATCGTGTCAGCGATGCCGGCGATCGTACGGGCTGACGAAAGATAGGGGCGGGGATTCTCGCCGATTAAGCGCGACATGCGCACGGCTTCCGCCGATGCGATGTCGACGCGATATCGCGTCCCCTCCCACTCGACCAGCCGCGCATCTGCGCTTGGACCGGCGCCCGCGATGAGGCGGAGCATGTCGCGCTCGACCGGGCCGGCGGCGCTTTCCTGCGCGTCGCCGCCGTCGGCCGCGGCCGGTGGAAGCGTGGAGGACGGCGTCAGGTGACCGAGCAGCTGCGTTTCGAGCCACCGCACCAGGCGCCCTTCGTAGTCTCCGCGTTCGCTGGTGTCGACAGTCGAGAGCGACGTGACGAGCGTGGCGAGCGCGTCGGCAGTGAGGTTGCCGCGAAGCGCGGCGCGCGCTGAAAGCGCGAGCGCACCCTGGAATTGCGTCAGCGCGCGGACGGCGCGTCCCTCGTCATTAATAGATGACAGCCGTGCCGCACGATCCGCCGCCTTCGCGTAGACCGCCACGTCGGTGAGCCCGGCCCGCTCGAGTGTCGCGACCAGCGCCGGGTACATCCCGGCGGCGCGCACCGCATCGATGGCTTGGCGTGAAAGGTCGGGCGACGCGGGCTTGCACATGCGCGACGCGAAGAGGACCATCTCGTAGCGGCGCCGGCGCTCCGCTTGATCGCCCTGGAACACCTGCTCGGAGATCCACGCCAGATCGACAGGCTGGCCATCGCCGAGCGTTTCATCGTCCTCGTTCCGCCCCGGTTTTGGCCGACCCGGATACGGATCGGCGAACACGACACTCCAGAAGCGGCGCGTGCCGACAATGACCGGGACGTTCCGATCGTCGACGGGAAGATCCGCGACGAGCAAGGCCGGATCGAGCGCCGGCCGCCAGAACGTCCGCTCGTCGATCTTCCATCCGGGGGCCAGCCGTTCGTACACCGCGTACATGCGGCGGGTCGCCTCGACGCGGCGAGCGCCGTCCGGAGAATCGAGGTCGAGCATGCGACGGATTTCCGCGGGCGTGAGCTGTGCGACGGTGGCGAAAAAATACGCGAGTATCCCGTCGCGCTGCGAGACCAGCGCGCGCACGAATGCTTCGGGGTCCGTCGCGTTGCGGCCGACGAGCGCCGCCCATGCGGGTTCCGCATCCTTGCCGCCGGGAACGCGCATGGTGCCGTCCGCGATGCGGAGCCCCGGGGCGGCCGTCATGAATGCGGCGGCATGTCGCGACGCGAGGTCCGCAATCAGGCGCGGCTTGCCGGCGAACCACGCGCGCGTCTCGTCATCGAGCGAGAGCAGCCCGCAGTAGAGGAGCGACGCGCCGCGCGAGCCGAGGATCGCCCCAGCCAGCGTACGCGCCGTCGCGTGGCCGTCGAAGACGGCGTCTATCCAGATCGGCGCGGGGAGCGGCAGCGGCAATGTGTCGGTCGACGTGTCGGTTGCCTCGCGTGCCGCCGAGTCGAGACGCGCGAGCAGCGGCCGAAGGGCGGCTTCACGCGGATCCTCCTTCGTCGCGACCGACGATCGGTATGTTCGGCGGATGATCTCGAGGAGGAACTGGCTGCGGTCGGGCGCGACGGGATCGTCGAAGATCGCCAGCGCGGCGCGGATGCCGCCGGGCAGCGTCATCTCAGACAAGGCCCCTGGAGAGGCAGGCGCCTGAGCGTACGCCGGACCGGCGATCAAGAGAACGCCAATCAAACCGCCGAGCAGTGCGGATCCTCCGGCGCGCAGCACGTGCCTCTCTCGCACCTGGCCCTCTGAGGCGCTATTCTGCATCCGGGGCGGAAAAAAGCTACCGTAAATTCTGCGGTGCGGTGGGCCTGATGTCTTCACGACCGCCACATCACCCGGGGATCCTGCTTTCAGCACAACAGCATGCGGGGCGGCGGCACGCATCGACGAGCAACCCGGGCGTTGCCGCAGAGGTTACGATCGGCGTGACGGCAACAGGTTTCAAACCATCCTTGTTACCTCCTGAACCCTGAACCGTGAACCGTGAACCATGAACCATGAACCATGAACCATGAACCATGAACCGTGAACCGTGAACCGTGAACCGTGAACCGTGAACCGTGAACCGTGAACCGATGGGTGTAGACATCCTCCATCCTCGGATGTAGGATGTCTACATCCTATGGCGAAGGCGACGCGGTACCAGAACCGGATCGAGCTGCTGCAGGGGACGCTCGATCTCCTCATCCTCCAGACGCTCCAGTGGGGCCCGCAGCACGGCTACGGCATCGCGCAGGCGATCCGCGCGGGCTCGAGCGACGTGCTGCAGGTCGATACGGGGTCGCTCTATCCCGCGCTCCATCGGCTCGAGCGGCAGAAATGGATTGCCGCGACGTGGAAGGTGTCCGCGAACAAGCAGCGCACCCGCGTCTACCGCCTGACCGCCGCGGGCCGCCGCCAGCTCGCTTCTGAACGCTCGCGGTGGGAGATGCTCGTCGACGCGATGGCCGGCGTGCTCGCGAAAGCCGAGAGGGGCGAAGCATGAGTCCCTCGCGACGGCGCGACAAGGAGTTGCGGGAGGAAATCGCGTCGCACCTGCGGATGGCGATCCACGACCGCATCGAGCGCGGCATGCGCCCCGACGAAGCGGCAGCCGATGCGCGCCGCGAGCTGGGCAACATCTCGCAGATTCAGGAGGCCACGCGTGATGTCTGGGGCGGCCGGTGGCTCGAGGCGCTCGCGCAGGATCTGCGCTACGCCGCTCGCGTCTTCCGCAGGAACCGCAGCTTTGCGCTCGTCGCCGTCGTCTCACTGGCGCTCGGCATTGGCGCGAACGCGGCGCTCTTCCAGGTCGTCGACGCCGTCCGTCTCCAGTCGCTTCCTGTTGCCGATCCCTCCTCGCTCGTCGAAGTCCGCATCGTCGACACGGAAGGCGCGCGCGGCAATTTCGAGACGTGGCATGCTGCCGTCACGTATCCGATCTGGCGGGAGATCCAGGCCCGTCAGCAGGCATTCTCCGGCGTGTTCGCATGGGCAGCCGACAGGTTCAACCTGACGAATGGGGGAGAGGTGCGCGTCGCGCAGGGCCTGTGGGTGACGGGAGATTTCTTCGGCGTGCTCGGCGTGCGCCCGGTGATCGGGCGCGTGTTGGCCGCCGCCGACGATCGCCCGGGGTGTGCGCCGCGCGCGGTCCTCAGCTACGCGTTCTGGCAGCGTGCCTACGGCGGGAGTCCCACCGTCATCGGACAGAGCCTGGCGCTGAGCTCGCGCCCGGTAGAGATCGTCGGCGTCGCGCCCGCCGCATTTCACGGCCTGGAGGTCGGACGCACGTTCGATGTCGCGCTGCCCGTGTGCGCGGACCCCGTGTTCAGCGACGACGGGAAGGGCAGGCTGCCGGTCGGCACGGACTGGTGGCTGAGCGTGTTCGGTCGTCTGAAACCTGGATGGTCGGTCGAGCGCGCGACGGCGCACCTCCAGGCGATCTCGTCCGATCTGTTTCACACGACGCTGCCGCCGACGTATCCGGCTGAAAGCGTGACTAAATACGTCAACTTCAAGCTGGCCGCCTACGCGGGCGGCTCGGGACTCTCGCATCTGCGCGAAACATACGAGTCGCCGCTGTGGCTGCTCCTCGGGACCGCCGGGCTCGTGCTGGTGATTGCCTGCGCGAACCTCGCCAACCTGCTGCTCGCGCGCGCGACGGCGCGCCGGCGCGAGATCGCCGTGCGCCTCAGTCTTGGCGCCGCACGCGGTCGCGTGATTCGTCAGTTGCTGACCGAGAGCCTCTTGCTCGCAGTGATTGGCGGCGCGCTCGGCCTTTTGCTGGCACATACGCTCAGCGGATTCTTCGTCACGCTGCTCGACACGCAATCGGATGCAACGTCGCTTGCGCTTGGCCTCGACTGGCGCGTGCTCGGATTCACGGCCGCTCTCGCCTTCACGACGTGCGCGCTCTTCGGCCTGGCGCCCGCGATGAACGCGACGCGCGTGAGCGCGAGCTCGGTCATGCGCGCCACCACGCGGAGCACGACATCGGGGCGCGACGTGATCGGCCTCCGACGCGCGCTCGTCGTGGCGCAGATTGCGCTGTCGGTGGTGCTGTTGTTCGGATCGCTGCTGTTCGCCCGCACGTTGCACAACCTGACGACGGCCGATCCCGGCTTCAACCCGAGAGGCATCGTGATCGCCGGCCTCACGTTCCGCCGGCTCGATGTACCCGCGGATCAGCGCCCGTCGTTCCGTCGCGGGCTTGTGGAACGCCTGCGCGGGCTGCCCGGCGTACAGGCGGCCGCGACCGTCAGGATCGTACCGCTCGGCGGCGATGCTATCGGCAACGACGTGTGGCCCGAAGGGGATCGACCGCGCGAGTTCAACTCGCGGTTCAACACCGCGGGCCCCGGCTACTTCGCGACGCTCGGGATTCCGCTCGTCGGCGGGCGCGATTTCGACGAGCGCGACGCGCCGCAGTCCACGCCCGTCGCCATCGTCAGCGAGGCGTTCGCCGCAAAGCTGCTGCCCGGGCGTTCCGTTGTCGGCGCGAGGTTCACACGACAGGCGACGCCGTCGAGCCCGGAGAAGACCTTCGAGATCATCGGCGTGGTGAAGAACTCGACGTACATGGACCTCAGGGAAGATCTCTCGCCTGTGGCGTTTCTCGCGGATGCGCAATCGACCGGGCCCGCGTCCATGCAGATGATGGTACGGTCGGGCCTGCCCGCCGGTCCGTTGACCGCCGCGATTACGCGGACGCTCGCTGACGTCGACTCGCGCATCGGGGTCACCTACAGCGTCATGACGGCGGATATTCAGGGCACGCTGGTGCGCGAACGTCTGCTGGCCACCTTGTCGGGCGGCTTCGGCGTGCTCGCGGCAATCCTCACGCTCGTGGGCCTGTACGGCCTCGTGGCTTACACGGTCGCGCGGCGCACGAACGAGATCGGCATCCGCCTGGCGCTCGGCGCGCGCGGCTCCGATATCGCGCGGTTAATCGTCCACGAGACGGGCGTGCTGCTGGTCGTCGGGATCGCCGCGGGCATCGTGCTCGCGCTGGCGGGCGGGCGCGCCGCGGCGTCACTCCTCTTCGGCGTGCGGCCGCACGATCCGTTGACGCTGTTCGGCGCCGTCGCGGGTCTCGCGCTCATCGCGCTTGGCGCGAGCTACTTTCCGGCCCGCCGCGCGACGAAGATCGAGCCGGTCGCCGCGCTGCGCGTGGACTGAGATGTGAAACGACGGGAAACGCTGAAGCGCGTTCGTCAATCCGTCAAAGCAACATTCATAGCGTTGGCAGCCATCGCCGTACTTGCCTGCAGTACGCGTCGTAGTCGTTCCCGAAAGTCTGCCGCAGAACTGATTCCTCGTACAAGACGACGAAAACGTGCATGACGAGAAGGAACGCGGCGGCGTACGCCAGCAGTGCGCCTGACTGATAAAAGAGCGCGGCGCCGGCGACAGCCAGGCCCGCGCCCAGATACATCGGATTGCGCACGTACCGGTAAGGTCCGCGGACGACGAGTCGACGCGGCGGGTCAAATGGGGCGGGAGTTCCGCGACCCAGAACGACGAAGCTGGCAATGCACCACGCCGCCAACATGGCCCCACTCACGGCGACGATGGCGCCGAGCGCTTGTGGCGATCCGAATCGCGATGGACGGACTACTCCTGCCCACGCAAGTGTCCGCGCGGGCAGGTAGACGAGCACGAAGCCGATGAAGAGCGTCGCGTACGTCAGTGCGCGGATCAGAATGGCGAGCATCGATCACGCCGCCCCAGGATCTTTGACGAGTTAAACGGCGGCGGAAGTCGGAATCTCGCGCACCTCGACGGCTCGGGAGCCGTGCTCCAGTCTCGCGCCGCGCATTTGGATGAGGAAGTATACAGCGCAGATCCACAGCAGCGCGGCCGTGAGCCACGCGACCAGCGACCCGTTCAGCGCGAAGGAACTGGTTGTCGGCGACGCCGCCGACGGCACGATGTCCTTGGTGTTGTTGATCGCAGCGTGCAGCATCATCGTGAGCAGCAGGCTTCCGTTGCTGCGCCAGTAGAGCCATGCCATCGCGACGGAGATCGCCGTCACGCTCAGCAGATAGAGCGGGAATGACTGGCCAAACGTGTCGGCCCTTGGAATGAAGAAGAACGGCAGGTGCCAGGACGCCCAGATCACGCCGAGCACGATGCTCGCGACGGGAAGTCCAACGCGATTCGCAAGGCGTGGAAGCGCATATCCGCGCCACCCGATCTCTTCACCGGCCTGCACCGGCGTCGAGACGACGATGGCGCCGGCCATGATGAGCACAGTTTCCTGACCGAACGGCGGCCATGCGCCTGTCACGATGCGATGCAGAGCGGCTGCGGCGAGCTTGATCGCGGCCATGTAGCCGAGCGCAAACAGGTACCACCGCGCGCCGCCCGGCCACTCGACCGCGCGGCGAATCAGCGCCTCCGTTCCCGCCCGTCCGTCGGCGCGGAAGGTGAGCGCGAGAGCAACGAGGGCCGGAGCGAAGACCCCGATGAGCAAGAGTGGTGTGGCAAGTACCGCCCGCTCGGACGTCATCGAGGCGGTCGGCCCGGAGACGACTGCCCACGCGATGAAGAAGATCCAGCTGACGATGTACGTGAGCGTGAAAAAGTTCAGAACCGCTCCCATGATATTCCTTGCGACCTCCGGGACGCGCTGCTCTGAGCGGGAACATTCAGTACGGGTTCTCACCATAGTACGCGGACGGCGCCGGACTCCGCGATGTCGCTGTCGCGTGTCAGCAGCGGCAACCCCAGATCGCGCGCCGCGGCGCAGATCAGCGCGTCGAACGGATCGCGATTGAAGCGGAGCCCGTCGGCGTCGTAGATCTGCGACGCCGACAGATCATACGGCTGATACGCAGGGTTGCTGAAGAGATCCTCGAAGAACCCTTCAACGGTCCTTCGCAGGTTCGCGTGTCCGCTGCGGGCCAGCAGCGCCGTTTCCCAGATCACCGCCGCGGGCACATACAGCAGCGCCGTGCGCTGTTCACATGCGCTGAAGTGCGCGGCGGCGCGTTTCCCGAGGCGCGAGCTCGCGGCAGCATGACAGAGCAGCGCGTGCGTATCGGTGACCGCCGCCTCGACGTCAGCCACGCCGCTTGCGGCCGCGCCCGCGGCCCGCCCGCGTTGCGGCGGGCGGCCGCTCCTTCACGAGCATCGGCCTGCTGAGCGATCGATCGAACAGGGACCGGACATACCCGTCCGCTCGATCGAGATCGCCGTGCGGCAGGTCCACGGTCCCGACCACGGATCTGATCGCGCCGGTGCGCCCCTCCAGCCGCGCATCGCGCACCAGGCGATCGACCACGTCGCTGACGCTGCCCTTCGACGTGGCCGCAGCCTGCGCCTTCAGCCAGAGCAGGTTGTCCGCCTCAATCGTGATGGAGATCGGTTTCCGCATACGTATACGATATCATATACATATCCTATTCAGCTCTTTCGCGAGTGCACCGCGAAGGCGCCGCCCTGCGGATCGAGACACTGCGCGATCCGATCGCCGCCGGGCACGTCCATCGGACCGTTCAACACCTTCCTGGCGGGATGAATGGCGACGTGAGCTGACGCGGCCCGTCCGCGCGGGGAGAGGCTTCTCTTTGAGATATCGTAGGCAGGTCGTGCACGATTCCACGTCACTCGACACGGCGGGCACGCGCCTCCGCGCGGGCCTCGCGACCGCCGATCGCCTGCGCCGATTGCGCGGCCGGAGGCGACGCGCATGGCGCGCCGCGCCGTATGTGGCCGCGTTCGCCTTGTGCGCCGGCCTCATTGGTGGTCTCAAAAGCTGGCCTGTCGTCCTGCCGCTGACCCTGCTTGGCGCAGGTCTCTGTCTCTTGGCAGCGTACGGATGCCTCGCGCGACGTACGCGAAACATCTCTGACAGCGTGGCTGCGGCCATCGATGCGGACGCAGGCCTGCACGGCGAGTTGCGCAGCGCGCACTGGTTTGCCGCGCGCGATACGCACGATGCGTGGGCGGACTTCCACGTCGATCGCGCGGCCGATCGCACGGCGTCAATCGACTGGTCGACTGTCTATCCGCCGCCAACTGACCGTCGCGCAAAACTGACGACCGGCGGGATCGCGATTGCCACGCTGCTGTTGGCCCTGGCAGTGCCGGAATCGTCCGGCGTCGCGCCTCGTAATACGGATGCGCATCGCGTGGACCGAATCGCTGCGAAAACACCGCCAGTTGCGGGTCTACCGGTCGGCCTCCCCAAGGATCTCGAGGCCTTGCTGACCGCAGTGGAGCGTGGAACGCTCGGGACGGAGATCCCCGCAAACGCTGCCGCGCTGCGCGATCTGATCGACACGCTTGCGCAACTGCACGGCGCCGATTCGCTGAAACAACTCGCGCGCGCGATGGCGCCGGCGACGGATGCCGCGCACCCGCAATCCACCGACGCGATCATGAAGGCGCTGGCCGAGCGCGCCCAACGCGCGGCTGAGAGCGCCGCCGTCCCTCCGCCGATGCGAGACGCGCTCGAGAACCTTGCCGACGACTTGTCGCAGGTGGCGCAGACGGAGCGCGCCGCGAATCGTGATCCGCGGGATGCGACATCCGCACAAATGCCGCAGAACGGCGACGCCGTTCAAACCAATGCCTCCGCGAAGGCGGAGGAATTATCGATCCAGCTGGTACGGGACACGGATGCCAGAGGCGGCCCGGCCATCCTGATGGTGACGGATCCGAATGCGAGCGGAACGGATCCGGGAACTGGCCTCGGCGGCGGATCGGGCGTCGATGCGCAGCAGGGTCGCATGGCCGACATCGCGCCGGCGCTTCGCCGCGAAACCGTGGAAGCCAGCGCGAACAGCGAAGGTTCAGATGCTCTGACGGATCTTCGCCGCAAGAGCGAGCGCGGTCATGCCGCCGTGTCCTTCACCCGCAGCGCCACACGCGCGTTCGACCAGGGGTCCGCGGCCGCGCCGCCGCCAGTACCCGAAGCCCGGCGCGCGGCGATTCAGAGCTACTTCGTACGCAAGCAATGACCTCCACCGCCGTCGCGCAGTCCATCGATCAGTTCCGCGAGCGCTTCACCCGGATCACCGAGGAGGTCGGACGCCGGATCGTCGGACACGAGGAGATCGTCAACCTGACGGTCACGAGTCTTCTCGCAGGCGGTCACGTGCTGCTCGAAGGCATTCCCGGCGTCGGCAAGACCAGCCTCGTGCACACCCTTGCCGACGTGCTGCACCTCGGGTTTTCGCGCATCCAGTTCACTCCGGATCTCATGCCGGCCGACATCGTCGGCACCAACATCGTGCAGGAGCACGCGCACGGCGGAACGTTTTTCGAGTTCCAGCCGGGGCCGATCTTCGCGAACGTCGTGCTCGCCGACGAAATCAATCGCGCGACGCCGAAGACGCAGTCCGCGCTCCTCGAGGCCATGCAGGACGTCAGCGTCTCGGTGGGCAAGACGACGTATCCGCTCGAACAGCCGTTCCTCGTGCTCGCCACGCAGAACCCGCTCGAGATGGAAGGGACGTATCCGCTGCCCGAGGCGCAACTCGATCGCTTCTTCTTCAAACTCAAGGTCTGCTATCCAGGAGAAGCGGCGATGCACGAGATCCTGGAGCGCACGACGACCGAGACGCAGACAACGGTGACGCGCGTCCTGGACGCCGGGCAGATTCTCGAAATGCGGCACTTAGCCCGTTCCGTTCCCATCGCCCGCCCGGTGCAGGCGTACGCCGTCCGCCTCACGATGGGATCGCATCCCGCGTCGCCGTACGCGACGGCACTGGTCAAACGATACGTGCGCTATGGCGCGAGCCCGCGCGCGGCGCAGGCGCTGGTCCTCGCCGGAAAGATCCAGGCGCTCACGCATGGACGCGCGTTCGTGTCCGTCGATGACATCCGCAACGTGGCGCTTGCCGCGCTGCGGCATCGTCTGCTCCTCAATTTCGAAGGGGATGCCGACGAAGTCAGCACGGACGCCATCGTCACCGAGTTGCTTGGAACGGTGGCAACTGAATAGGTTCACGGTTCACGGTTCACGGTTCACGGTTCACGGTTCACGGTTCGCGGTTCACGGTTAAGTTTCACGGTTCATCCTGTGGCTCTGCGCTTTGACGACGATTTCCTTCGCAAGCTCGAATACCTGCACGTGGTGTCGCGGAGGGCGCTTGCGGGGCAGAACCGCGCGGATCGGATCACGCCGATGCGCGGCAGGGGGCTCGAGTTCGCCGATCATCGGCCGTATGCGGCCGGGGACGATTTCCGCCACATCGACTGGAAGGCATACAAACGCCTGAACCGATTGCTGCTGCGGCTCTTCGATGAAGAGCGCGATCTTCCGATGTACCTGCTGCTCGACGTCAGCCGCTCGATGGCGGAGCCCGCGAAATTCGACATGGCCCGTCGCGTCGCGGCGGCGATCTGTTACATCGGACTCGCGCACCTCGATCGCCTCACGCTTCTGCCGTTTACGCAGGGCCTCGGCCAGGAGATGGTGGGACGGGGCAAGGCGCGCATCTTTCGCGTGTTCGAGCGGCTGGAGCGGCTCGAGGCGGATGGGACGACCGATCTACGCGCGTCGTTCCAGGCGTTCGCCACTCGTCCGCGTCACCCGGGCCTCGTCGTCGTGATCTCCGACTTTCTCGATCCCGGCGGGTTCGAGGCAGGACTCAAGATGCTGCGCACGCTCGGACACGACGTGTTCGTCGTGCACGTCACGTCACCTCGCGATCGCGACGCCGGTGGCTTTGGCGACGCGCGGTTCGTGGACGCTGAGACGGGCGAGATGCGTGACGTCGACGTCACGCCGCGCCTTGCCGCGATGTACGCGCAGGCGTGGGATGCGCACGCGACGGAGCTCGATCGATTCTGCGTACGCTACGACATCGGTTGCGTGCGGGCTGACGCGGATCGGCCGTTCGACGAAATCATCCTCAAGGCCTTTCGTCTCGGACGGTTCCTGGCGTGACGTTCGGCGCAATGGCGGCGTGGCAGGCGGGGCTGTTGCTCGCAGCGGCCGGCGCGCTCGCCGCGGGGTTGTTTCGTCTGAAGGTCCGTCCGCCGCGCGTGATTCTTCCGTCGTTGCTGCTGTGGCGGCGCGTGCTTGACGACGTGCGAGAGGTGACGTTCTGGGAGCGCGTGCGCCGTGCGGCGTCACTCGGCGCGACCGTGATGATTGCGCTTGCCCTGGCGTTTGCCATCACCCGTCCTTCTTGCGCTACGCGCGGCGTGGCCGTCCCTCGCGGGCGGACGCTCATCGTCATCGACGCCTCCTCGTCGATGCTCGCGCGGACGAAGAGCGGAGAGACACGTTGGGCGCGCGCGATTGCCGAAGCGCGCCGCATTGCTGCCGCAGCCGCCGATGCCGTGTCGCTGGCGACCACGGCGGACGGGCTGGTCGAAGGACCGACCACGGACGTCGGCGTGATTGACGCGGCGCTCGATCGCATCGCCCCGGCGGGCGAGGCCTCGTGGTGGCCGAGGAGTGGCGACGCGGACTCGATCCATTTCATTACCGACGGCGCGATTGCGTCGGACCTCGGACCTCGGACCTCCGATTCCCCTGTCACGATACATTCGGTGTACGAGCCTGCGGGCAATGTCGCGATTACCGCGTTCGATGTGCGGCCGTCTCTCGCCAGTGACCACGCGGGGGACGCGTATCTCGAGCTCGCGAATTACGCCGCGGCCGCGCAGACCGTGCACCTGACGGTCGCGCGCGGCAGGACGGACGTCCTCGATCGACAGCTGGACATGCGCGCCGGCGAGGCGCTGCGGCAGATCCTTCCGCTCTCGCGCGGCGGCGAACCCGCATTGCGCGCACGGATCGAGGCGCCAACAGATGCACTGGCCATCGACAACGAAGCGGTCGCGTGGATCGAGCACGCGCGCCCGCTGCTCGTGACCATCGTCGGACAGCACACGTCGTGGCTGGCTGGCCTGCTCGCCCGTGATCCCGACGTCCGGCCGACGTTCGTCGATCCTTCGTCGGATGTTCGTCCGGATGGCGAAGACGTCATCATCTTCGATCGATGGACGCCGGAGGAGCCGCCGCAGCGACCGTCGCTATCGTTTGCGCCGCCATTAGAGACCACGAGCGAGGAACTGCGCCCGGCCTGGAATGCCGCCGGCTCGCATCCCGTCCTCAGCGGTGTCGATCCGTTTACGCTGTCGATTGATAAGGCGCGCGCGTACCCACTACCGAAGCTGAGCGTCATCGCACAGAGCGGCCGCGGTACGCCGTTGGTGTACGCGGGAGAATCGGGCAATCACCGGATGGTCATCGTAACGTTCGGCCCGACAGAGTCGAACCTGGCGTCGGCGCCGGCATTTCCCGTGCTCATCGGAAATGCGCTCGACTGGCTCGGACGTGTGTCTTCAGCGGGTTCACATCGGCCTGGACCAATGACCTTCGACGAGGCGGTCGTCGACGTGAAGGATCCGCGCGGCGCGGACGTGCCGTTGACGCGGTTCAATCACGCGGCCGTAGGCCTGCTGCGCTCGCCCGGCCTGTACATCGCCGATGGCGCCGCGGCGCGGACCGCCATCGCGGTCAATGCGGGAGACGCGCAGGTATCGAACCTGTTGCAGACGACGCTGACGGCAGAAGACCAGCGACGTCACGTCGCCGCCGGTGTCTCTCAGCGGCCATGGTGGATGTATTCGGTCGCGGTGGCGTTCGCACTTGCTTTCGCGGAGTGGTGGACGTGGCAGCGGCGGATCACGGTGTGACATGTCGTTGACCTTTATCGCACCATCGGCGCTCTGGCTGCTGCTGGCGCTGCCGCTCGTGTGGATTGCGCCTCGCGTCGGGCGGACGAACTTCAACCGGCGGCAAAGCGTCCTGCAGTCCGGTGTGCGATCGATGATGCTCGCGGCGCTTGCATGCTCGCTGGCGCGTCCCGTGCTGTCGTTCGGATCGTCGCGTCAGTCAATCGTCTATGCGGTAGACGTCTCCTACAGCATCGGCACGCCGGGGATCGAAGCAGCGGCGCAGGCGATTGATGATCTCAATCGCGCACTCCAGCCGGCGCACACGCGAATTGTCGCGTTCGGCGTCACCACGATGCGTGTCGACAGCACAGACGCGCTCAGAGGAATCGCGCGGGAGGATCCCGCGAGCGCTACAGCCGAGCGCGTCGACCGCCGGGGCACCGACCTCGAAGCCGCGCTCGACGCGGCACGGGCGGAGCTTGCCGCCGGTCACGTGCCGCGGATCGTTCTCTTCACCGATGGGCGGTCGACTGCCGGCGACACCACGCTGGCGGTCGAGCGGATGGCTGCGGCGCACATTCCAGTGTCAGTCCAACCGATGACGGTGCGGTC
>Ga0066677_10000014_pt1 | contig 50114 bp, 33 predicted proteins | sample GraSoiAngelo_126_FD_62299 | JGI IMG/M metagenome (GOLD analysis project Ga0066677, IMG submission 62299) | Grasslands soil microbial communities from the Angelo Coastal Reserve, California, USA - 14_0927_09_20cm | ecosystem: Environmental > Terrestrial > Soil > Grasslands | place: USA... | reverse complement strand
GGCGGTGCCGTACGCGATAGCCGCAAAGTTCTGCCACCCCGATCGCGTCGTCATTGCGCTCGCCGGAGATGGCGCGATGCAGATGAACGGGATCAACGAGTTGATCACGATCGCAAAGTACTGGAAGGAGTGGTCGGATCCGCGGCTGATCGTGCTGGTGCTGAACAATCGCGACCTCAACATGGTGACGTGGGAACAGCGTGTGCTCGTCGGCGATCCGAAGTTCGAGGCGTCGCAGGACATTCCGGACTTTCCGTATGCCGAATACGCGCGGTCGCTGGGCCTGGGCGGCGTCCGCGTGGAGCGACCCGAGGAGATCGGCGCCGCGTGGGATCGCGCGCTCGCGTCTGACCGTCCGTTCATCTTCGAAGCCGTCACCGATCCGGACGTGCCGCCGATGCCGCCGCACATCACGCTCGAACAGGCGAAGAACTACGCCTCGTCCGTTCTGAAGGGAGACGCCGAGTCGCTCGGTTTCCTGAAGCAGACGCTGAAGTCGGCCGCGGACTCGCTCTTGCCACACAAGAAATGAGGCCTGCCGCGCCCATCCGCCGCATCACGCCGTCTGCCTACCGCGTGCCGACCGATTCACCGGAGGCGGACGGGACGCTCGAGTGGCGCGCGACAACGGTCGTCGTCGTCGAGGCGGAAGCGGGCGGCGAGACAGGGATCGGGTACTCGTACGCAGACGAGGCGGCCGCGTGTTTCATCGAGAGCGTCCTCGCTCCCGCGGCTCTCGGCATCGACGCGCTCGACCTCACGCGTGCATGGACCGTCATGTGCCGCGCGCTGCGCAACAATGGGCGGCCCGGGATCGCCTCCGCCGCGCTGTCAGCCGTCGATGCATCGCTCTGGGATCTCAAGGGACGCCTGCTCGGTCTCTCGGTCGTCGACCTGATTGGCGCCGCGCGCGACGACGTGCCCGTCTACGGCAGCGGCGGATTCACCTCGTATTCGATCGCTCAGCTCGAGTCGCAGCTCGGAGGCTGGGTGGAAGACGGCATCACGCGAGTGAAAATGAAGGTCGGTCGCGATGCGCGGGCCGATGTCGAGCGCGTCGCGGCAGCGCGGCGCGCGATCGGATCGGACGCGGAGTTGTTCGTCGATGCGAATGGCGCGTACACGCGCAAGGAGGCGCTCGCACAGGCTGAGCGTTTCGCCGTCGAGGACGTCACGTGGTTCGAGGAGCCGGTGTCGTCCGACGATCTCGAGGGGCTCGCGCGGCTCGTCGAGCGGGCGCCCGCCGGAATGGCCATTGCTGCCGGCGAGTACGGATACGACGCGTTCTATTTCGCGCGCATGCTGGAGGCGCACGCCGTCGACGTGCTCCAGGCGGACGCGACGCGCTGCGGCGGGGTGACCGCATTTTTGCGAGTGGGCGCCCTGGCGGAGGCGCATGCGACTCCACTCTCCGCCCATACGGCGCCTTCCCTCCACGTCCACCCGTGCGCTGCGCTGGCAAACGTGCAGCACATCGAGTACTTCCACGACCACGTCCGGATCGAGCGCCTCTTCTTCGACGGCGCCGCGACGCCTGTTGACGGCGTGCTCGTGCCCGATCGGACCCGTCCGGGCCTCGGCCTGGAGTTGAAGCGCGCGGACGCCGCGCCGTACCTTCTGCTCGCGAGCAGCAGCCATGCATGAAGCGCGACGGTTCGACGACCCCGCGGCGCCCAGGCACCGTCGATTCGGATCGCACGCGTGGTCCGATCAGCGACGCGCCGCACTCGAGCGGGACCTGCGGGCGGCGGTCCGTGGGGAAGTCCGGTTCGATGCCGCGAGCCGCGGAATGTATGCGACCGCCGGATCCAACTACCGGCAGGTCCCCATCGGGGTCGTCATTCCCAGGGCCGAGGACGACATCGTTCGCGCGATCGACGTCTGCCGCGCGCACGATGCGCCGCTGCTCGGACGCGGCGGAGGAACGAGCCTCGCCGGCCAGTGCTGCAATGTCGCCGTCGTGTTCGACTGCAGCAAGTACATGAACGGCATCATCGATCTCGATCCGGAGGCGAAGCGAGCCCGCGTTCAGCCGGGGCTGATTCTCGACCATCTCGATCGCGCGGCCGAGATGCATCACCTGACGTTCGGCCCGGATCCCTCGACACACGATCACTGCACGCTCGGCGGCATGATCGGCAATAACTCGTGCGGCGTGCATTCCCTGATGGCGGGGAAGACGGACGACAACGTCGAATCGCTCGACGTCCTGACCTACGACGGCACACGACTCACCGTCGGTCCGACGTCGGACGCGGAGCTGGCGCGCCTCGCGGTCACGAGTGGAAGAGTCGGACAGATCTATGGCGGCCTGCGATCGCTCCGCGACAAGTACGCGGACGAGATCCGGCGAGGCTTTCCCCGGATTCCACGCCGGGTGTCCGGCTACAACCTGCCGTGGCTGCTGGCCGAGAACGGCTTCAACGTCGCCCGCGCCCTTGTCGGCAGCGAGGGCACTTGCGTGATCGTCCTCGAGGCAACGGTCCGGCTGGTTCACAATCCGCAGTCCCGAACGCTCGTAGCGCTCGGCTATCCCGATGTGTACTCGGCTGCAGACGATGTTCCGGCCATCCTCGAATACGCGCCCATCGGCCTCGAGGGAATGGACGATCGCCTGATCGCGGATATCCGTCACATCGGTGTCCGGGACGAGTCCCTGCGCCAACTGCCGAAGGGCGGCGGCTGGCTGCTCGTTGAGTTCGGCGGAGAGTCTCGCGAGGAAGCGGATGCAAAGGCACAGGACATGGTCCGCAGCCTCCAGCAACGCCGCGATGCGCCCGCGTGTCGCGTGTTCGACGATCGCGAACACGAGGAGCAGATCTGGCGGACGCGCGAGGCGGGGCTGGGCGCAACCGCGCACGTCACCTCCGACCATCCCACGTGGGAAGGATGGGAGGACTCGTCCGTGCCGCCCGAGCGCCTCGGTCAGTACCTGAGGGATCTCCGGAAACTCCTCGACCGATATCACTACATCGGCGACTTCTACGGTCACTTCGGGCAGGGCTGCCTGCACACACGGACCAATTTCGACCTGTTCACGGCGGACGGCGTTCGGAAATTTCATGCGTTCCTCGAAGAAGCCGCCGATCTCGTGGTCTCTTACGGCGGCTCCTTGTCGGGCGAGCATGGCGACGGCCAGTCGCGCGCGGAGTTCCTGCCGAAGATGTTTTCGGCCCCGCTGATCCAGGCATTCCGTGAGTTCAAGCACGTGTGGGATCCCGGCGGGATGATGAATCCGGGCAAGATCGTCGATCCATATCGCGCGGACGAGAACCTGCGCTATGGCCCGGACTTCAGCCCGCTGCGCGTGTGGACGCACTTTCAATTCCCTGAGGAGCACGGCGATTTCTCGAAGGCGACGATGCGATGCGTGGGAGTTGGCGAGTGCCGGCGCACGGATCGCGGAACGATGTGCCCGAGCTTTCAGGTCACGCGCGAGGAGATGCATTCGACGCGCGGGCGCGCGCGCCTGTTGTGGGAGATGCTCGAGGGCGATCCCGTCGCGGACGTATGGCAGAACGAACAGGTGCGAGAGGCGCTCGACCTCTGCCTCGCGTGCAAGGGCTGCAAGAGCGACTGCCCGGTGCACGTCGACATGGCCACCTACAAGTCAGAATTCCTGTCGCACTATTACGAGCAGCACTGGCGGCCGCCGAGCGCGTACGCATTCGGGCTCGTTCACGTGTGGGCGCGGCTCGCGTCGAAACTGCCCACGCTTGCAAATCTGCTGACCCATGCGCCGGGCGTAGCGCCGCTGGCGAAGCGGATCGCGGGCATGCCGGCCCAGCGCCGCGTGCCGGCTTTCGCGGCCGAGACGTTCCAGCATCAACACGCGCGCGCAGCGCGGCGATCGCACGGCGGCGAGCCCGTGCTGCTGTGGCCGGACACCTTCAACAACCACTTTCATCCGGAGATCGCGCGCGCGGCATGCGGTGTCCTCGAACGTGCGGGGTTCGAGGTCAGCGTGCCGCCGCAGGCACTCTGTTGCGGCCGACCGCTGTACGATTACGGCTTCCTGCCGCTCGCGAAGCGGACGCTGGAGAACACGCTGCACGCGCTGCGGGATCCGATTCGCGCGGGCGTACCCGTCATCGTCCTCGAGCCGAGCTGCGCGGCCGTGTTCCGCGACGAGATGCTCAACATGCTCCCGCACGACCAGGATGCCAAACGGCTCGCGTCACAAGTGCGCCTGCTCGGCGAGTTCGTGGCAAAGCATCGCGAGCGGTTCGATATGCCGGCGCTCGATGCGGACGTACTCGTGCACGAGCATTGCCACCAGAAGGCGATCTGGGGCCGCGGGATCGACATCGATCTGCTCGAATCGCTGGGGGCGCGCGTGTCTGCGCCTGATACCGGGTGCTGCGGCATGGCGGGCTCGTTCGGGTTTGAGAAAGAGCACTACGCCATCTCATGTCGTGTCGGTGAACGCGTGCTGCTGCCAGCGGTACGCCGCGCCGCTGCGACGAGCCTGCTCGTGGCTGATGGATTCAGTTGTCGCGAGCAGATCGCGCAGCTGACAAACCGTCGCGCACTGCACCTGGCGCAGGTGCTTCAGCTCGCCGCGTCCAACGGGCGGGCATCGGGCAGCGCTGTGGAACGCGCCTTGGTGATCGATCATGCGGAGGAGACGGCGCAACGTCTTCCCGCCTATGTAGCCGCGGCACTCATCGGCATGGGCGCGGCATTGGCGTTGGCGCTGCGGCCGAGCGCACGGCCGAATGCAGGAGCTAGGAGCTAGGAGTTAGATCGAATGGGAGAAATATCGCTCTATCGCCAGCTGCTCGCTCCTTCCTCCTGAGACACGAATCACTCCAGCTCCTTGCTCCTTGCTCCTTGCTCCTTGCAAGGACTCGCTATTCGTGCCGCAAGGCCACCAGGGGATCGACCCGCGCCGCACGCTGCGCGGGAATGAAACCGGCGACGAGCGCCGCGACGAGGATTGCCATCGCCACGGCGGAGAACGTGCCTGGATCAGTGGGCGTGATCTCGAAGAGCAGCGTGCCGAGAAGGCGCGTCGTCGCCAGCGCCCCGGCCATGCCAATTGAGATGCCGAGGGCGCTCAGCAGCAGCGTCCGGCGGAGAACCATCCACACGAGCGTGCGACTGCGCGCGCCGAGCGCCATGCGCACGCCGATCTCGTGCGTGCCCTGCGCGACGGAATAGGCCAGGACGCCGTACGTCCCGACCAGCGCCAGGATGAACGCGAGCAGCGCGAAGATGCCGAGCAGCCTTGCCTGGAAACGGGGTTCGGCCGTGGCGGCGCCGAGCACGTCTTCCATCAGCACCATCGACGCGGCCGGCTGGTTCACATCGACAGCGCGAAGCGCGCTGCGCATCGCCGGCGCGAGCGTCACCGGTTGGGCGCCCGTACGCGCCGCGAAGGTCATGTGGCGCAGGAAGAATGGCTGGCGCACCTGCGGATACGGCTGGTAAATCGCCGCATGCAGCGGTTGTGCGGGGCCCCACTGTCTCACGTCGTCCACCACGCCAATCACGGTCAGCCAGTCTTCCGACTTCGGATGATCCTCCAATGTGAGGCGCCTGCCAATCGCGTCGCCGGACGGTTCGAGCATGCGCGCTACCGCCTGACTGAGGATTGCGACTCCGGCCGATGATGCATTGTCGCGCGCGGTGAAATCGCGGCCGCGCAACAGACGAATGCCCATCGTCCTGAAGTAACCGGGACCGACGGCGAGTTTGTCGGCTGTGGAGTCCGCGGCTGCCGACGTCGGTCCTTCCGCGTGGAAATCACCGTGGATCAGCATCGTTCCGAGCGGCCGCCAGTTCACCGCGCTTGCGTCGATTACTCCGGGAAGCGCGCCAAGCCGCTCCAGGAACGCGCTGTGAAACGCATGCATCCTCTCCGCCGTCGGATACGTCGATTCCGGCAGGTCGACCGTGAGCGTCATCACATTATGCGGATGGAAACCCGGATCGATCGCGCGCAAGCGAAGGAAGCTCTGGAGCATGAGGCCGGCACCCGTCAGCAGAACCAGCGCGAGCGCGATTTCTGCGACCACGAGAGATGCGCGCAGGCGCTCCTGCACGCGCACGGACGGGCGCAGGCCTGGCGCCAGCGACTCATGCGAACCGCGTCGCGTGATCCGAACCGCCGGTGCGACGCCGAACACGATCGCTGTCGTCAGTGACAAGCCGGCCGCAAACGCCACGACCCAGCCGTCGAGGCGAACCAGCTCGAGCCGCGGGATGCGACCTTGCGGCGCGAGTGCAAGCAGCGCAGGCACCGCCCATCCCGCGAGCACCATGCCGAATGTGCCGCCCGCGAGCGACAGCAGCACGCTCTCAGTCAACAACTGACGAACGAGACGTCCGCGGCTCGCACCGAGGGCGGCACGGACCGCAATCTCCCGTTCTCGCCGCGCGGCGCGTGCGAACAGAAGGTTCGCAACGTTTGCGCAGGCGATCAAAAGTACGAACACGACCGCAGCAGCAAAAACCTGGAGCGGCCGTCGCACGTTTCCTACGAGCAACTCCTTCAGGGGCAGCACGCCCGACACGAGCTTTTCACCGGACCAGTTGGAAAAGTGGCGCGCTAGCGTCTCGAACTGCGCCTGCGCTTGCGCCCGTGTGACGCCGACCCTCAGCCGTCCGACAATGGGAGTCGCGAAGCCGTTGTGGGGATCGAGCTTGATGGCGTAAAGCGTCCACGCGACGGCAGCTCTCGGAAAGTTGAATCCGGCCGGCATGACACCGATCACCGTCCGTGGTTCGCCGTCGAGCGTGATCGATTCGCCGACAACCCTCGGGTCCGCGGCGAATCGACTCCGCCATAGTTCGTTGCTCAACACGATCTGCCTGCCCGCCTGCTTCTCGTCGTCGCGCAGAAAAGTGCGCCCGAGCGCTGGCGGGACGCGGAACACGTCAAAGAATTCCACCGTCACGCGCCCGACCGAAATCACCGCCGGGTCTCCAGCTCCGACAAGGTTGCCGTTGTAGCCGGAAAACGCGGCGACGTGCTCGAACGACCGGTCAGCTTCGCGGAACGCGACATAGTCGCGATCCGCCATGCTCGGCTGGTGAATCATCGGTCCCTGCGGAGAGTGCGTCAGGAGAAAGAGCCGCTCGGGTTCCGGAAACGGCAACGGCCGGAGAAGGACACCGTTCATCACGCTGAACACCGCGACGCTTGCGCCGATGCCGAGCGTCAGCGTGAGGATTGCAGCGGCGGCGAAGCCGGGCGATTGCACCAGCGTCCGGCCGGCATATCGCAAATCCTGAACCGCGTCTTCTATGAAGCGAACGCGCCGTGTATCGCGACACTCCTCCTTGCGCTGTTCGATGCCCGCCATCGCCCGGCGCGCCGCGAGCCGCGCCTCGGCCGGGGACATGCCGCGTGCTAGGTGTTCCTCAGTCAAGCGCTCGACGTGGTAGCGGAGCTCTTCATCGAGCTCCTGCTCAACCTGATTGCGGCGGAACAACGATCGGAAACGCAACGGCACGGTGTACAGCCAGCGTTCCAGGCGCATCGGATCACGCCTCCTTCAATTTCACCACGTAGGAGATGGCGGTCGCGAGGCGATCCCAGTTCGCGGCTTCGCGATCGAGATGACGGCGTCCAGGAGACGTGAGGCGGTAGTACTTCGCGCGGCGATTGTTCTCGCTGAGCTTCCACTCCGCGGTGATCCAGCCCTCCTGCTCGAGTTTGTGCAACGCCGGATACAGCGAGCCGTCGCTCACCTGCAGTACGTCGCCCGAGACCTGTTTGAGCCGCTGGCCGATGGCCCACGCGTGGCGGGGTTCGAGCGCGATGATTTTGAGGATGAGCAGGTCGAGCGTACCCTGCACGAGGTCGGATGGTTTGCTCATGAAGATCTCCCCAAGGTTACCGAGGGCAACGATACATCAAGCTGCCCTCGGTAAGCAAGGGGAACGATCGGGAATCTCAGCGGCCCTGGACGGTCACCGGTCCGTTGACGGTGGAGATGCGCACGACGATGGGATCGGTCCCGAGGCGAAGGGTGCGCGAGTGATCGTCCCAGTCGCGATTGCCCTGGCGGCAGGCGGCGATGCGGCAGCTCCACGGCGAGTGATCGGACGATGAGATCTCGACGCCCGATTGATATTGGTCGGACACGCGGAGGTTCAGCGGGCCGTTGTGCGCGCGCGCGTCGAGACGTCCATCCCAGCGCGTGCCCTGAAGCGTCACGGAGATCGGACCATTGTTCGTCTCGACATCGAAGTTTCCGCGGCTGCCCTCGACGCTGATCGGTCCGTTCGCCGCACGCGCGGTCACATCGCCACTCACATCGTCGAGACCGATCGGCCCGTTCGAGGCACGCGCGTTGAACTGCCCCGACGCACCCTCGATGCCGATCGGACCGTTGCTGGTTTCGGCGGTGATGCGCGCGTCATCCGGCGCCTCGATGACGAACTGCACGTTCCAGCTTTGCGCGCGCGCGGGATTCTCCACGCGCACGCGGCTGCCTTCAACCGTGATGCGCACAGCATCCGCCGCCTGTTGCGCTTCGCCCATCGTGGCCGCGCCAGCCGCAATGCACGCAGTGATCGCATAGTCGCGGCCGGTGCCCCGCTGTATCCGGATGCCGCCATTGGCCTCGGGCCGCACGTCGAGCACGCCGGCGGCGAGCGGCACGGTCACCCGCTGCTCGGACCTGGCGACCTCGAAATCTCCGAACGTCATGTTGACCTGGGAGCAGTCTGCCCCCTCGAGGTGCACAGGGCGGCGCGACTGAGTGATTGGCGGGAGCGCCAGCGCAACCGTAACCGTCCCGAGCACTGCCACGATAGGAGCATTCATGACTTTTGCCTTTCTCGCGAACGGCCTGCCGCGGCGCCTTGGCGCTTACCTTGCGGCGACCTTCCTCTCACGCGAACGGCCTGCCGCGGCGCCTTGGCGCTTACCTTGCGGCGACCTTCCTCTCACGCGAACGGCCTGCCGCGGCGCCTAGCGCTTACCTTGCGGCGACCTTCCTCTCACGCGAACGGCCTGCCGCGGCGCCTTAGCGCTTACCTTGCGGCGACCTTCCTCTCGCGCGAACGGCCTGCCGCGGCGCCTTAGCGCTTCGCTTGCGGCGGCCCTTCCTCGGAACGTTTGACGGAATATTTTCTGGAAGGTTTGCCGGCGAATGAAAAAAGGACGCCGGGCTCTGCCGCGGCGTCCTTTAAGCTCGGACCTCGGACCTCGGCCCTCGGCCCTCGGCTCTCGGCTCTCGGCTCTCGGCTCGACGACGTTACTTCACGAACAACATTTCGCGATAAGTCGGCAGCGGCCAGAGATCCTGCGGCGTGATCCCCTCGAGCGAGTCGCCGACCTCACGCAAGGCGTTCATGGCCGGAATCACCTTGTCGCGGAAGTACTTCGCGTGCTTTTCCGGCTCGCCGTTGCCCTCGTGCTCGAGCAGCTCCTGCAGCTTGTCGACGCGAATCTTCATCTCGTCGGTCAGCTTCACGATTTCGTCGAGCGCGCGGCGCGATTCCTTTGCCGTGGCGCCTGCCGCCTTGACCGCTGCAACACTCTCGGCGATTTGCGTCTGGTAACGGTACCCCGCCGGCAGGATGTAGCGGTTGCCCATGAGCACCATCAGCTGCGCTTCGATGTTGATGGTCTTGTTGTACTGCTCAATCGCGACGTCGTAGCGCGCGCGGAGCTCGCGCTCGTTCAGCACGCCGTACTTTTCGAAGGCCTTCACGACTTCGGGCTTCATCGCCTCGCCGTAGGCGTCGACTGACGTGCGGTGATTCAGGAGGCCGCGCTTGGTTGCCTCCTTCGTCCACTCCTCGGAGTAATTGTTGCCGTTGAAGATGATGCGCTTGTTTTCCTTGATCAGCTTCGTCAGCAGCGTCTTCACCGCGGCCTGGAGCTTCTTGCCCTCCTTCAGCTGCTTTTCGAGCTCGGTCGCGACGTAGTCGAGCGACTCGGTGACGGCGACGTTGAGCGCAACGTTCGGCAGCGCGATACTCTGGTTCGCCGAGACGGCGCGGAACTCGAACTTGTTGCCGGTGAATGCGAACGGGCTGGTGCGGTTGCGGTCGCCCGCGTCGCGCGGCAGCTTCGGCAGCACGTTGACGCCGATGTCCATGATGCCGCCGCTCTTCGTCGTCTTCGCACTGCCCGCCTTCTCGATCTGCTGGAAGATGTCCGTGAGCATGTCGCCCAGGAAGATCGAGATGATTGCCGGCGGCGCCTCGTTGGCGCCAAGCCGGTGATCGTTGCCGGCGCTCGCAATGCTGAAGCGCAGCAGCCCCTGGTGCTTGTTGACCGCGCGCAGCACCGCCGCGCAGAACACCAGGAACTGGATGTTGTCGTGCGGCGTCTCGCCGGGGTTCAGCAGGTTGTTCCCCAGGTCGTCGCTGATGCTCCAGTTCAAATGCTTGCCAGAGCCGTTGACGCCCGCGAACGGCTTCTCGTGCAGCAGGCACGCGAGACCGTACTTCGGCGCCACCCGCCGCAGCATCTCCATGGTCATCATCTGGTGATCGGTGGCGACGTTGGCGTTCTCGAAGATCGGCGCGACTTCGTACTGGCTCGGGGCGACCTCGTTGTGACGCGTTTTCAAAGGCACGCCGATCTTGTACAGCTCGCGCTCGACGTCCATCATGAAGGCCAGCACGCGCTCGGGGATGGAGCCGAAATAGTGGTCCTCCATCTCCTGTCCCTTCGGTGGCTTCGCGCCGAACAGCGTGCGTCCCGCGTTAATCAGATCGGGCCGGTTGAAATAGAACTGCCGGTCGATCAGGAAGTACTCCTGCTCGGGGCCGCACGTCGTGACAACGCGCTGTGCCTTCGAGCCGAACAACCGCAGGATGCGGATCGCCTGCTTTGACAGCGCTTCCTGCGACCGGAGCAGCGGCGTTTTCTTGTCGAGCGCTTCCCCCGTCCAGCTCACGAACGCGGTGGGGATGACGAGGGTCGTCCCCTGCGGCGTGACGAGCAGCCACGGCGGGCTCGTCGGATCCCACGCGGTGTAGCCGCGGGCTTCAAAGGTCGATCGCATGCCGCCCGACGGGAAGCTCGAGGCGTCCGGCTCGCCCCGCACGAGCTCCTTGCCGCTGAATTCCGCTACGGCGCGGCCATCGGGCGTCGGATTGAGAAAGGCATCGTGCTTCTCGGCGGTGATGCCGGTCATCGGCTGGAACCAGTGCGTGTAGTGCGTGGCGCCGTGCTCGACCGCCCAGTCCTTCAAGGCGCTGGCCACGATATCGGCGATGGACGGATCGATGGCCTCGCCGTGCGCGATCGCGCGGCGCAATCCGCGAAACACGTCTTTCGGGAGGCGCGCGCGCTGGACTTCCTCGTTGAACGTCAGCGAGCCGAATTCGTCGCTCGCCTTGCGCAGCGACGTCGACTGCGCGCTGCGCGCCGAGACGCTGAAGTCGTTGATGTTTCTAATGGCGTCACCGGATGAAGCAGAACCCATGTTGGATAAATCCTTTCTCGTCGGCGGGAGGAGCAGAAGGTTCAAGTTCCTGATTATGGGGACGGCATCCGCCGCGGGCAAGACAAAAACACGCTCATAGGGGCGATTCGGCTCTGATATACTTAACAATGTGATACAAATTGCCGACTACTATTCGCCGATTGTCGGGGAATTCGAGCAGCTCGTGCTGCTCGCGTTGCTGCGTCTGGGCAACGGCGCATACGGCGCGTCGATCCTGCGCGAGCTCCGCGAGCGGACCGGACGCGAGATCGCGATCGGCGCGCTGTATATGACGCTGGGACGCCTCGAAGCAAAGAAAATGATCTGCTCCTACACGGGAGAGCCGACGCCGCAGCGCGGCGGCAGGCGCCGTAAGCATTACTTGATGGACACGGCGGGACAGCAGGCGCTGGGCCGCGCGTATCGCACGCTGCGCTCGATGTCCGAGGGATTCGAGCAGCAGCTCGCGCGCATGTAGTCGGCTCCTGCCTCCTGCCTCCTGCCTCCTGCCTTCTGCCTTCTGCTTGACAGCCGCACTCCGCGAACAACCGGCGCGCCCGCTATTACCGGCTCACGCGCGCCGGGCGCCGCGCGCTGGGCGACGCGGAGTCGAGCTTCGATCGGCTGATCGGGGCCATCACGCGGGTCATGCGTCCTGCGTAGAATATCTACGGGAGGTGTCATGTGCGGCGTTCTCTGCGGCATCTCATTACCTGGATTCGCCGCGGGCAGCTGGATGAGGAAATGCGCGACGAGCTGGCGCAGCATGTCGCGTGGAAGACACAGGCCCTGATCGACGAAGGCGTGCCGGAGATCGAGGCGCGGCGTCAGGCCGCGCTGGCCGTCGGCAACATCACGCGGCTGACAGAGGAGGCGCGGGACACGTGGGGCTTCCCGGCGTTCGACACCGTCCTCCAGGATCTGCAGTACGGCGTCCGTCTTTTCCGGCGGTCTCCCGCATTCACGGCCGTCGCTGTCCTGTCGCTGGCCATCGGTATCGGCGCCAGCGCCGCGGTGTTCAGCCTGGCCGACACTGTTCTGATGCGGAAGCTGCCCGTCAAGGATCCCGACGCGTTGATCGCGCTACGGTGGGCGTCAGGTCCGATCTTTCCGTTTTCATCGCTGAACGGCAATATTCACCAGGACAGCAACGGGTTGAGCAGCACGTCGTTTTCGCTGGCAGCCTATCGAGGCATGCGTCAGGCGGCGCAGTCGTCCGCTGACGTATTCGGCTTTGCCGATGTGTACCGCGTCACCGTTTCAGCGGCCGGCCGCGCGGAAATAGCGTCCGCGCACGCGGTCTCCGACAATTACTTCACGGTGCTCGGCGTGCCACCGGCGGCGGGTCGATCGCTGGGTCCGGCAGACGACCGCGCCGACGCGCAGCCAGCCGCGATGATCGGCGACGGCTTCTGGTTGCGGCGCTTCAACCGGGCGCCGGACGCCGTCGGCCAGCCGCTTCTCATCAATGGTGTGTCGTTCACCATTGCCGGCGTCACCCCGCCGCAGTTTCACGGCACGGGCGAGGTGCTCGAGGCGCCCGACCTGTTCGTTCCGCTGGCGCTGCGCGCTCGCCTCGCGCGCGGCGAGGACCCCTCGGACGATCCGAACTCCTGGTGGGTGTTGATGATGGGGCGCCTTCACCCGGCCGTGGCGCCAGACCACGTGCGAGGCGTCCTCGATACCGTGCTCAAACAAACGGTCGCGGCCGCAAAGCCGGCGCTGGCCTCGAAAGACCTGCCGTCCGTGCAGGTGCTCCCCGGATCGCGCGGCCAGGCAGAGGACCGCGACCGGATGCGCGAACCACTCCGCGTGATGGCGATCGTCGTCGCCATCGTGATGCTCGCGGCGTGCGCCAATGTCGCCAACCTCCTGCTCGCGCGCGGGCGAGCGCGCGTGCGCGAGTTCTCCGTTCGCATCGCGATCGGCGCGCCACGCCGCCGCGTCGTCCGTCAGCTGTTCACCGAGGGACTGCTGCTCGCGCTCTGCGGCTGCGCGCTCGGGATCGTCACGGCGCAATGGGTCGCGGGCGCGCTGGTGCCCGCGCTGACGGATACGCCGCTCCCGCCGGGTAGCACTGGTCTCGATTTGCGAGTGGTCCTGTTCGCAGCAGCCCTCGCGGGCGGTTGCGCCATCCTGTTCGCCCTGGCGCCGGCGCTTCGGGCCACCGACGTGTCACTCGTTTCGGGTCTCCAGGCCGGCCGCGGTTCGGCCGCGGCACGGCATCAGGGAGGGTTGGCGGCCGGCCTGGTCGTCGCGCAAATCGCGCTCTCGATGGTGCTCGTCGCGACGGCGGCGCTGCTCGTCCGCTCGGTCCGCAACCTGCAGCACGTCGAGCTTGGGTTCAACCCGCGCAACGTTCTTCTCTTGCGCCTCGATCCGGCGCTCAACGGGTACGACGAGGCGCGCATCCGCGCCACCTATGCGCGCCTTCTCGAGCGCCTTCGCGCTGCGCCCGGCGTGCGCGGCGCAACGCTGACGGATCACATGCTGATCAGCAACTCCGCGTCCATCAGCGTCTCTGCGCGGCCGGAGGAACCGCTGCCTGATCTCGGCAGCGAGCTCGCCTCATCGTTCATGGAGACGCACCGGACGTGGCGTCTCGCGGTCGACACGCAGTTTTTTGCAACGATGGAGATTCCAATCGTGCACGGGCGAGCGTTCGTGGATGCGGACGTGAGCGGCTCTCAGCCGATCGTTGTCATCAACCAGTCGCTCGCGCGCCGCCTCTTCGCGACCGACGATGCGATCGGCCAGCAGCTCAGAATCGGCATGCGAAGGAATGCGCCGCTGTATGAGGTGATCGGCGTGTCGGCAGACGCGCGCTACACGTCACTCCGCCAGCCTGTGCCGCCAACGGTGTACTTGCTTCATCAGCGGTGGCCGCCGGGCCAGGCCACCCTCGAGGTGCGAACGTCGGGAGACCCGCTGACGTTTGCCGCAGCGGCCCGCGAGATCGTGCGCGAGGTCGATCCCAACCTGCCGGTCTTCATCATGCGATCGCAGGACGAACAGATCGCTGCCTCGCTCGATCGCGAACGGCTGTTCGCGCGGCTCGCGGCGCTGCTCGGAAGCGTCACGCTTGCGCTCTCCGCCATCGGCTTGTATGCGCTGCTCGCCTTTACCGTCACCCGCCGGACGCCGGAGATCGGCGTCCGCATGGCGCTGGGCGCCGATCGATCGGCCGTCGCATGGATGATCCTGAGGCAGTCCCTCGTGCTCGCCGCAATCGGCCTGCTGCTCGGCATCGCAGGCGCCGCCGCCGGGACCAGGGCGATTGAGTCGCTGCTGTACGGGCTCCCCGCACGCGATCCCGCGACGCTCGCGGGTGCCGCCGCGATGATGCTCGCGGTCTCCGCCGTGGCGGCCTACTTGCCCGCGAGACGGGCGTCGCGGGTCGATCCGCTGGTGGCCCTGCGGGACCAGTAGGCCCGACCTTTACGTCGGGCCTACTGGTGATAATTCAGTTCCCCCGCGCGGATGGCGATGGGGAGCTGGTTCTGTTTCGTCGGCAGAGGGCAGGTGGCAAACGCGGTGAACGCGCAGGGCGGGTTATAGGCTTTGTTGAAATCGAGATCGACGCTGCCGTTCTTCGGAAGCGGCGTGTGGAGGAAGCGGCCGGCGCCGTAGGTTTCCTTGCCGCTCGTCTGGTCCTTGAAGATGAAGAACAGATCTTCGCGCTTGTCGCTCTCGTAGACGGGTTCCAGCCGATACGACCTGCCGTTCATGGTGAACGTCACATATCCCGGACTCTCCATCGGGACCGTCATGCCGAGCACGTTCGGCACGGGCACCTGCTTCGGTTTGCTGTACGGCGTGAACGCGGCGCGCACGCGGTAGGCACGCTGAACAGGAAAGTAGCGGAGGCCGTTGAACCGCCGGCGCTGCTCGCTCTCCGGATCGAGCAGACGCACGCCGTAACGATCTCCTCTCTTGATCACGAACAGCGTCAAACCGGCAATCGCGATGGCCGACTCTTCGCCCTTGGCCGGCTCGAAGGTGAACTGGTTCACGGGCTTTCCGCCTGCGGTCAACCGCACACCCGCGTCGGCGGTGAACGTGACGGTGCCCTGTTTGAGCTCGAACGCACCGAGCGTCTTCGGCACTCTCGCGGGCAGACGAATCGTTTTGTCGGGATCGCTGCCCGCAGTGTTCATACCCTCGCGCAGCCAGAACAGGCCCGCAACCGCGAGCCAGCCGTTCGGCGCAATCAGTTCCGCGACGCGTTCGTCCCGATGCTTCTGAATCTCCGCAGGGTAGTCGGAGCGGAGCGGCGCCTGAACACTCAAGAGGGCGATGATCGCGACGGCGAGTGCCCGCATGGGCCTACCTTACAATGCGCGCATGTTCATCGGCCACTTCGCCGCAGGGCTCGCCGGCCGGCGCCTCACCCCGACCGTTTCGCTCGCCGTGTGGTTCCTCGCGGTGCAATTGCTCGACGTGCTGTGGCCGTTTTTCGTTCTCGCCGGGATCGAGCACGTCCGAATCGATCCAGGCAACACCGCCTTCACGCCGCTCGATTTCACCGACTACCCGGTCTCGCACAGTCTCGTCGGCGCGCTGATTTGGGCCACGCTGTTTGCCGGCGGCTGGATGCTGCGCCGCGGCCGGAGCGCTGCGGCATGGCTGCTGTTCATGGGCGTCGTCAGCCACTGGGTGCTGGACGTGATCTCGCATCGCTCCGACGTGCCCGTCCTGCCTCACGGTCCGTATCTGGGTCTGGGCTTGTGGAACTCCGTGCCGCTCACGCTTCTCGTCGAGAGCTCGATGTTCGCGGCGGCGATCGTATTCTACGCGCGCGGACTCAAGCCGCGCGTGTCGTTCTGGATTTTGATGGCCGTGCTGTTCGCGCTGTATCTCGCCGCCGCATTCGGCCCGCCGCCGCCCAGCGTGACCGCGCTCGCATGGACGTCAATCGCCGGTCTCTTCATCATGCCGTGGGCATGGTGGGCGGATCGAAGGGCAGGAGGCTGGAGTGAGAAGTTAGGAGCTAGGAGCTAGAGCGATTCTTGTCTCGGGAGTCAGGAGCTGGACGATTCTTGGCTCGTTCGCTCCAGCTCCCAGCTCCCAGCTCCTTACCGCAGCAGTGCGTCCAACTGCCGCCTGAATTCCGCAAACGCGGCGGCCGCGTGATGCGTCGGAGCCACGTCCGCCGTATCGACGACGGACAGGAGGTCTGTGAGCGCATCGTGCAACCGCGCGAGCGTCGCCTTCTTCTTCTGCTCGGTCTCCGCCGGGCTCACGCCGGGAGCAGCGAGCGTGTCGAGCGCCCGTGCGCTGTCCTCGATGGCGGCGGCGATCTGCCGCTCCAGCGTGAGCAGTCTGGACAGATCCGCCGGGCTCGTCTTCACGCGCGGATCCATTTTGATGACGAGCGGCTGCGTAAGGGCTCGACCGCCAACGGTCAGCTTCACGTGATACGTGCCGGGCGCGACTTGAGGACCGAGCGGCAGGGCCGGCGTATCGCCGGGAAGCGCGGCGATCGTGTAATCAGGATGCTTCGCGGGCGGCGACGGATACCGCAGATTCCACACGAACCGGTTCATCCCGGCATTCGCTGTCGGCAGGCGCGGCAGGCTCAACCAGTAGGACGGGAACTGCGTGTTGCGATCGACGGGCGACGGCGTGTCGCTGCTCGAGAACCGCCTCACGAGCTCTCCGGAGGCATCGAAGAACTCGATCGTGACCGAAGCCTGTTGAGCGTCTTCTAGCGCGTAATCGATGACGGCGCCGTCAGGCGGATTCTCTCCCATCGGCGTTTCGGGAGGGAGCGGCGTGTCCGTATTCACGCTGCGCCGGATGCGCGTCGCGGTGGCCGGCTTGAGGAGTCGCGTCCCGGCGTTGACGTCGAACTGCCGGAGCGGCGAGAGGTCGTCGAGCGCCCAGAACGATCGGCCGTGCGTCGCGACGACGAGATCGTTCTCGTGGACCACGAGATCGTGAATCGGCGCGCGCGGCAGGTTCAGCTGCAGAGACGACCAGTGATCGCCGGCGTCAAACGAGACATAGACGCCGAACTCGGTGCCCGCGTACAGCAGACTCTTCCTGACAGGATCCTCGCGAACGGCGCGCACGAACGTGCCGCGCGGAAGGCCGTTGACGATCTCGGTCCACGTCGCGCCGGAGTCGAACGTCCGATAGACATGCGGCGTGTAATCATCGAGTCGGTGCCGATCAATGGCGGCGTACGCTGTCCCGGCATCGTGCGGCGACGCCTCGATCATGCTGACCTTGCTCCATGCCGTCAGCTCCGTTGGAGTCACGTTTTTCCACGTCGATCCGTCGTCGCGCGTCATGTGCACCAGCCCATCGTCGGTGCCGACCCAGATCAGTCCGGGCCGGACCTTGGACGCCGCAATCGCGTAAACCACGCCGAAAGCTTCGTCCTTCGCGAGATCCTGGACCATGCGGCCACCGCTCGCGGGTGTCGCATCGACGCCGCGTCTCGACAAGTCGTCGCTGATCGGAATCCAGCTCTGGCCGCGATCGACGCTGCGAAGCACGCGTTGCGATCCGAAATACATCGGACGCGGCGTGCCGGCAGCGCCGCGACGGACGCCAAAAGCAATCGGTGACGTCCACGTATAGCGGAATGTCGCATTACGGCGGAAGATGCCGATGTCGCGCGCATCGCGCGGCGCGATGTCGTGCGACTGACCTGCCGCTCGCTCGAAGCGGAACAATCCGCCGTTGGTGCTGCCTCCATAAATGACGTCGCTATCGTCAGGATCCGGGACGATGTAGCCGCTTTCGCCGCCGCCGACGGTTTCCCAGTCGCGCGGCGTGATTGCGCCATAGTTGCCGCGACTGACGATGCCGACCGTTCCGCTGTCCTGCTGCGCTCCATAGATGCGATACGGGAACGCGTTGTCGGTGGCGACGTGGTAGAACTGCGCGGTTGGCTGGTTGTACCACGTGCTCCACGTGGCGCCGCCGTCGACCGAGATCGTCGTGCCTTGATCGACGCCGGTGATCAGGCGGCCCGGATCGGCCGGGTCGATCCACAGCGCGTGGTAATCGTCACCGCCCGGAGCGCCCTTGATTGGCGTCCACGTCTTCCCGCCGTCGGTCGATCGGTTGAGGCTGACGTTCGGCGCATACACCACGTCTGCGTTGCGCGGATCGACCGCGATCTCGCTGAAGTACCACGCTCGCGCCGTGATGCGCGCGTCGGTTCCGACGAGTTGCCACGTGCCGCCGCTATCGTCCGATCGATAGAGGCCCGGCTTGTCGGCGTCGATCAGCGCATAGACGCGACTGCCGCGATCGCCATAGCCAACGGCGAGGCCAATGCGTCCGAGCGCGACGTTCGGCAGGCCGTTGCCGGCGATCTCCGTCCAGGTCGCGCCATTGTTCGTCGATTTGAAGATCCCGCCGCCGGGGCCGTTGACCGGCGGATAACGGCTCCAGGGCGGGCGACGCGCGCTCCAGAGCGCAGCATAAACGATGTCGGGATTCGAAGGCTGCCGCACGAGATCGATCGCGCCGACATCCTCATTCGTGAACAGTACTTTGTGCCACCTGCGGCCGCCGTCCTGCGAGCGGAACACGCCGCGATCGGGGTTCGCGTCATAGGCGTGCCCCATTGCGGCGACGAGCACATCGTCGGAGTTGCGCGGATCGATCGCGATGCGCGCGATATGCCGGGTGTCTTCGAGGCCAACGTGCTGCCAGGTCTGGCCTGCATCGGCGGACTTGTAGATGCCATCCCCGCTCGAGAGATCCGATCGCCAATCGGGCTCACCCGTGCCTGTATAGATGATTGCCGGATTTGACGGCGCAACCGCGATCGCGCCGATCGATTGCACCGGCTGCGCGTCGAACAACGGTGTCCACACAATGCCGCCGTCGGTGGTCTTCCAGACGCCGCCGGCGACGGCGCCGAAGTAGTAGGTATGAGGCTCGGTGGCGACGCCGGCGACGGCGACCACGCGGCCGCCGCGGAAAGGCCCGACGAGACGCCACTTCATCGCGGCTGCCGCGGGCGTCGCGGCATCGATATCCGCGCCCTGCTTCGCGCAGAGAGACATCGCGCCGAAGAGGAAGAGGACGATCGTCAACGTGCGCATGGAGAGGTATTCTTGATCGGTGCGCCGGATTCTCCACATCGACATGGACGCCTTTTACGCGTCCGTCGAGCAGCGCGACAAGCCGGCACTGCGTGGGAAGCCGGTCGCGGTCGGCGGCGATCCCGACAAGCGCGGCGTCGTGGCCGCGGCGAGCTACGAAGCGCGCGCGTTCGGCGTGCGCTCCGCGATTCCCATGGCGCGCGCGGTCCGCCTCTGTCCGGATCTCATCATCGTGCGTCCGGACTTCGCGCGATACAGGACGGCCTCGCAGGCGGTCTTTGCAATCTTTCGAGTGGTCACGCCGCTGGTCGAGCCGCTGTCGCTCGATGAAGCGTATCTGGACGTCACCGAGAACTCCTGGGGAGAGCCGCTCGGCCGCGTTGTCGCTGAGCGATTGAAGGCCGAGATTCGGAAGTCGACGGGGCTCACCGCGTCAGCAGGCGTCGCGCCCAACAAGTTTCTCGCGAAGATCGCGTCCGCGTGGAAGAAGCCTGACGGCCTCACGGTGATCGCTCCCGCGCGCGTCGAGATGTTCCTGCAGAAGCTTCCAGTCGATGCGTTGTGGGGTGTTGGACCGGTCACCGCGAGCCGCCTGCGCGAGCGCGGGATCGAACGGCTCGTCGACATCCGCGCTGCGGATACGGAGGTGCTTCGAGAGGCGGTCGGCAGCTCGGCCGACTGGCTGCGGCGGCTCGCGGACGGCATCGACGATCGCAGAGTCGAGCCGAACCGCGAAGTGAAGTCGTCAGGGACGGAGAACACGTACTCGCAGGACCTCACGGACATCTACGAGATACGGGCAGAGATCGACGAGATGGCACGCAGCGCCGCGGCTTGGCTCGAGCGGAAGGAGCTGCTCTGCCGCACCGTGACGATCAAGGTACGCTACAACGATTTCACGACCATCACGCGGAGCCATTCGAAGGCGCCCGCGACACGCAACGCGGAAGAGATCGCCGCGCGCGCGGTCTCGCTGCTCGAACGCACCGACGCCGCAACCCGCCCCGTCCGCCTGCTGGGCGTCAGCGTGCACAACCTCGAAGATCCGGCTGCGCCCTTCTCGCCGGAAGGTCCGGTGCTCCCCTTCGACCCGTAGGCCGGGTGCCACGGAATGAAGAAGCCACGGATCACACGGATTTCACGGATCTGATTCCATTAGGTTTTCAGTTCGTGCGATCGGCGGGACGCCGTGGCTCCGATGCCGTTGGATTGTTGATCCGTGAGATCCGTGTGATCCGTGGCCCGTGGGTTGGGATCGGCGGAATCCGTATGACCCGTCCGCGCGTGTTCAGGGACGCGATCAGCGCTCGCGACGCGTGGCTCGAGGTGAGCCGCTGCGCCGGCACGCAATCCGATCCACAGATCGTCGATGCGTTCCGGCGCGTGATACAAGTTACGGCGGCCACGGAATAAGGAAGCCGCGGATCACACGGATTTCACGGATCTGATTCCATAAGGTTTTCAGTCCATGCGATCGGCGGGACGGCGCGGGCTCCGATGCCGTTGGATTGTTGATCCGTCAGATCCGTGTGATCCGTGGCTCGTGGATGCTGAATGGTCAATGCCGAACACTGATTGAGATTTCAGCATTCGGCATTTGACATTCAGGCCGCGTTTTTCTTTCAGCAGCCTGCTTGACTCGGCTCACCAGGACGATTACATGCCGACCGGCACGGGCGGCTTCTTGCGCGGCGCCCGTGGACGTGCGGCCTTCTTTTCCCGTGCGGACTTTGCCGTCCCGGGCTTTGCGCCGCGCTTGCGGCGAGCGGTTCTGGCTGCGGGTTCCGGCTGCTCGCCCGCTCCCTCTTCCGTGCGCAGGGGCGCCTCCTCCGCATCGACCGGCGGCGTCAGTTCGACTTCCTGCACGACGTCACCGTCGACCACTTCCGCCTCGCGTTCGTCATGAGCGGACGCCGCTTCCAGCGTGTCCGACGTTGCCGCCTCTTCGACATCCGCCGCTTCAGCCGGCATGTCGATGGGCTCACCCTCGACCGGCTTCATCACGTTGCCCTGGAAGAAGCGCAGGACGCCCTGGCGATCGCGCTCCATCCGGAACAACCCCTCGCGCTGCGAGGCGCGCAGCAGATCGTTCAGGCTCGCGAAACCGAAGCGTCGCTCGTCGAATGACGGATCGACGTTGCGAAGGAACTGCTTCACCTGCCGCACATACATGGGCCAGCGTGGCGGATTCTGCGCGGCCTGGAAGAGTCGCCGCACTTCGCGGATGCCGTCCGCCAGCCGCGGCTCCTGCGCAGGACGTCCCTCGTGCGCAGCGCGTTGAGGGCGACGCTCGTGCTGATCCTGCGAGTCGTCGTGACGTTGACCGCCGCCGTCATGCGAAGCCGGCTGGTGAGAGCCGTGGCCGTTCTCCTTCAATTCGACGAGCACATTGCGTCCGGATTCCTTCAAAGTCACATAACCGGCGCTCGCGAGCTTCTGCGCGAAATCGCGGAAGCTGCCGACGCCGTACGTGCGTTCGGAGAACGTCGAGTCGAGCTGGAGCAGCGTGCTCTTCAAAAGTCCAAGCTGCGGCGAAACTTCCCGATCGCTCAGGACCTTCAACGCGCGGCGCACGAGCGGCATCACCTGGTCGATTCCCGATTGACCGGGTGCCGGGCCGCTCGGCCGCCCGCCACGGTCTGGACGCCGGCCGCCGGTGAGGTTCTCGTATGCGATGAACTCGTGGCAGTTGCGCTGCATCACGACGCTCGTGAACGCGCGCCCGCCGACGATGAACACCTGTTTGTCGTACTGTTTGAGCTTCTCGACGAGCGAGATGAAGTCGCTGTCGCCGCCCACGATGACATAGGCGTTGATGTGGGCGTGCGTGAACGCCATCTCGAGGGCGTCGAGCGCGAGATTGATGTCCGCGCCGTTCTTATCGCCGCCCGGCGTCAGGTTGCGCTGCACCAGTTTCGTGGCGTGCTGCGTGAGCGAACGGCTGTAATCCCCCGCCCGCGTCCAGTCTCCGTACGCCGTCTTCGAAACCACCTCGCCGCGTTCCTTGAGCGCTTCGAGCACGATGCCGATGTCGAACTGCGCATTCAGCGTGCTCTTGACTCCGATCTCGATGTTATCGAAGTCGATGAAAACTGCGATTTTCAAACGTGTGTCGGCCAAACCCTTCTTACAATCCCTTCCGGCCGTGTGGCCAAGACCACATTATCCCGCACGGCCGCGCAATCCGGCTAGTCACGTATCAAGGCTGAGGTGGCGTGACGCGGACCTTCAGCAATTGTTACGGGTGTGACGGCGCCTCTCTGCCGACCGTGGCTGCATCGAGCTGTTCGACGACCTCGAGCCGCCCACGGCACGCCGGAACAACGAATGCGTGTTATCGGCGCCGGTCTGGTGTGGATTCCGATTATGGGGGCGCGTGTCGACGCGTCAGGACCGTCAGGACGTCGTCAAGTTCGTAATGCGGTCGGCGATCCGGCGGCGTTGCGCTCGCCTGTAAATCGCTCGTCCGCTGGAGTAGCACGCATCTGTACATAGCGGTACGACGCTTGCCGATCCGGTCGCGGGTGGAAATCCGCCCGGGAGGATTACATGTCTCGCACCGCTCGCGCGATTGCCGTTTCGGCAGCGCTCATTTTCTCGCTTCACATGGTTTCGCTTCACGCGCAGCAGAAGTCCGCGACGCCCGCTCCGGCTCCGCACGCCGCGAAGACGACTACGGCAAAGCCGCAGGCATCGACACCAACGATGAAGAAACCGGCGACCGGGAAGCATGCGGTGACGAAGCCGCAGACGCGGAAAGCCGCGACCGCGAAGGCGGCGGCCCCGAAACGTACGACCGCCAAGCCTGCGACGAAGTCGGCGAAGCACATCACCGACAAGACGAAGCCCGTCGCAATGCACGCCACGAAGACCGAGAAGAAGGAAGCCACATCCGTGAAGAAGGTGGCCTCGACGAAGAAGACCGACGCGACGAAGAAGGACGCGGCGAGGGCTGAGTCCATGAAGACGAAAAAGACCGACGGCACCAAGACCGCAACGACGACCAGCACGCCGACGCCGCTCGAGAACCTGGGGCCCGTGCAGCAGAAGCTCGCAAAGAACACGAATCTCGCGAGCAAGCTGCAGGCGCGGCTGCCCGCCGGGACGAACCTGATGGAAGCCGCCGACGGCTTCCGCAACCTCGGACAGTTTGTCGCCGCGGTTAACGTGTCGAACAATCTGAACGTTCCCTTTGACAAGCTCAAGGCCGATATGGTCACGAAGAAGATGAGCCTCGGCCAGTCGATTCAGGACCTGCGGCCGGCGTCGAGCGCGTCGGTCGAGGCGCAGCACGCCGAGTACGACGCCGGCACCCTGATCGCGCAGACGGAGCAGGAAACCAGCGTGATGGCGTCGGCCGGGGTAACGACGAAGTCGACCACCAAGACGTCGACGACCGCAGCTGCCAAGCCGCATAAGTCGAGCCGCAAGACGCTGACCGGCGGCGTCTAGATGCTCGTTCGAATCGGTCGACTTCTGATCACGGGCGCGATTGCGGCGTGTGTCACCCTTTCGCCGCGATTCGCATACGCGCAGGGTCACGGTCACGCCTACGGACACGGGAAGCAGGGGGGAGTCACCGCCGGCTCCGGCAGCGCCACACCGCTGCCGGCGTCCGGCGCCGGCGCTCGCAACTTCGGCGTCTGGCTGGACGACGCGTCGGTTGCGGCGCCTGGCGGCGGATGGATGAGCGTATCATTCGGATACTACAGGACGGATTTGTTCCGCGAGTTCGACGTGCCCGTCGCGGATGCGGGCGTGGGCCTGAACAAGCGGGCTCAGTTCGGATTCACCGTGCCGGTCTACAACCTGAACATGGCTGGCGCCGCGCCGGCGCGCGGCCTCGGCGATCTCTACCTCCATTCGAAAATCCAGTTGCGTGACGCGTCGCACGGCTTCGGCTATGCGCTCGTCCCTATCGTCGAAGTCGCGAGCGGCGTGCAGGCGGAAGGACAGCGTCGCGTGAACTGGGCGCTGCCGATCAGCATGGAAGTGCAGCGCAACGAATGGCGCGTGTATGGCGCGACCGGATATTTTTCGCGGGGCTCGCTGTTTGCGAGCGGCGCGCTCGAGCGCGCCATCTCCTCGCAACTCTCGATTACCGGGACATTGAGTACGTCGTACTCGACAAAGGCTGACGTCGTGCCGGTGCCCGGATTGAGCCGCGTCAGGACAGACGTGAGCGGCGGCGCCAGCTACGCGGTTCGACCAACGTGGATTGTCTTTGGATCTTTGGGGCGCACGATCTCCGCGCACGACGAGAACACCACGATTCTGTCGCTGTCAGGTGGGGTGACGCTGAACCTCGCCGCGCCTGCCGACGTGCGCACCTCGCAAAAGAAGCGCTAGAATTCCCGGCGGCTCTTACGAAAGGATCGTAGCGCAGCCCTTTTAGGGCTGCTCGTCACGAGCAGGGCTAAAGCCCTGCGCTACGGCAACAGCGGCATCACCCACATCGCTGGGATGAGGTGCAGGTTCCCGGCGATGAACCAGGGCCAGAACCGCGACGCGCGCGTCTCGCGCGCGAGGAGCACGTTGAACCCCACCGTCAACGGCAGCATCACGCGCGTGATGGCGCCGGTGATTGGCGCCCACAGCACGGCGTCCAGGATCAGCATCAATACCACGTATCCAGCCGCCACGCGCCACCACAGTTCGCGCGGCTGCGGGCGCGCGACGATGAAAGCCGCCTCGACGACGAGCGGGAGCACGATGCACAACTGCAGGCCGGCGGCGGAAAACACGCCCATCGCTCGAAGCGTCTTCCAGACACCGCCGGCAGTCACCATCAGGGCCTCGCCCGGACGCATGATCGGATCGGCGCCGGCAAAGATGGTCGAGCGGTAAATCGACCGCAGGTAATCTTCCCAGAGCAGCAGCGGAAGCATCACGAGGAGGCCCGCGAACAGCAGGCATGCCCAACCACGCAGGTCACGCGGCACCGGCTGCGCAAGCGCGGCGAGCACGTTCGTTTCCCGTCCGAGGCCGTTGATGCCGACTGCCGCGGCAGACGCGAGCGGGTGCCCGTCTTCAATCAACTTCACGGCAAACGCAGTGAGCACCAGGCTCGGCCCGTCGAGCAGCGCGAAGCGGACGGACCAGAGCAGCCCGTGTGACAAGAGGCATGCGCACCAGAGCGCGAGCCCGCGCGGCGTGTGCGGCGGCATCCACCGGATCAACAGCACGGCCAGCAGCAGCCACGCGATCACGTTCTGCAGTGCATACGCTTCGAGAATCCACGCGGGCCGCCCGAGGCCGGCCACATAGGCAGTCCAGCTGAAGAGGATGCGACGCGCGCGGAAGGGCGCCAGATCCATCGCGTGATCGACGTGTGGATCGCGGACGAGCGGATCGAACGCGCGCTGCGCGTAGAACTGCCCGTCGTAGCTCGCCCACGCGGGATACGTGTAATGCGGCACGGCTCTGAGGTCGGGCGCCTCGTAATTGTCATTCCCTGCAGGAAACCCGATCAGGGCCGTGAAGCCGGTACCCGGGTGATAAAATCGCGCGACCGACGCAAGGAAGATGACCACGACGACGAGCGCGACGGCTCGACACGCTCGGTGCGTTCTGCTCGCGTTGCTGCTCGGCGCCTGCCGCGCGCCGGCCCCGTCAGCTCCTGTTCCAGTCGTGGATCTCATCAAGGAGTTCGATCGCGCCGAGAAGCGGCCGGCCACTGAGTACTCGATCGCCGATCACCTCGCGGCCGGCACGCGGCGACCTGCGATCATGGCGCCCGCACCAGGCCGGATTACGTGGTCGCTTCGGCTTCCCCGCCACGGTCTGCTGCGCGCCGTTGTCGCGGCGACCACACTTACGCCCGCGCGCGTTCGCATCGGCGTGAGCGATGCGCGCATCTACGAGGGCCTCAGCGAGACGATCGTGACGGAGAGCAGCGGCTGGTCGATGCTGACAGCGGATCTGTCCGCATACGCCGGATGGAAGTTCAGCCTGTTCTATCGGCCCGAGCGGCATGCGTGGAACGTCAACGTGAGCATCGACGCAATCGGCGGCGTCCCCGCGCGCATTGCGCTCGGCACACCCGAGATTGTGACGGATCGTGCCGGCGCGGCGGAATACGCCAAACGGAAGCTGCGGATTACTCGTAGTGCAGCGCCGTGACGGGATCGAGGCGCGACGCGCGGACGGCCGGATACAGGCCGAACACGATCCCGATCATCACCGACACGCCAAAGGCCAGCACGATCGATGTCGTCGTCACGATCGTCGACCAGCCGGCGAGCACGCCGATCAATTGCGAGAGGCCGACGCCGAGCAGGATGCCGGCGACGCCGCCCGACAGCGAGATGATCGTCGTCTCGATCAGGAACTGGCGGACGACGTCCCTCTGGCGGGCGCCGATGGCGCGGCGCACGCCGATCTCGCGCGTGCGCTCGAGCACGCTGGCGAGCATGATGTTCATGATCCCGATGCCGCCGACCAGCAGCGAGATCGACGCGATCGCCACCATCACCATCTCGAAGATGCGCTGCGTGCGGCGCTGCTCCGCAAGCAGCTCCGCGGGCGAGACAATCGTGAAGTCGCCGGCGCCACGATGCGCGACGTCGAGCAACCCGCGCAGCAGGGCTGCGGCGGCGGGAATGTCAGCGCCCGATTTCATCTGCAGGTAAACGCCGTCGATTTCGTCCCGATTCGCGCTCTGCGCGTCCTCGAGTCTGAAGACCGACGAGTACAACGGCACGTAGATGAGATTGTTGCGATCCTGCGCCGGAAGCCCGGCGACATCGGTCTGTACCGTGACCTGCGGGCCGGCGACGCCAATCACCTGGAACCATTGTTCGTTGATCTTCACGTAGCGCCCGACCGGATCATCCGTGCCAAAGAGCGTCGCGGCGGCGGCTTCGCCAAGCACCGCAACCGGCGCCGCGGCTGCCGCCTCTGCCTCCTCGAAGAATCGTCCGGCGGCGACGCGCAGGTTGCCAATGGCCGTGTACGACGGGCTGACGCCGTACACGACAGGCATGTCGCCGCCGATGGGACGCGGCGATATCTTCGTCGGCGTAAAGCGCTTCCGCGCGCTGACGGCGCTGATGTTCTCCAGGTTCGCCTGGATGACGCGCAGGTCCTTGAACGAGAGCCCCGCGGAAAGCTGGCGGATCTTCTGCAGCGCCTGCTCGTCGGCCGCCTCGCGAGCTTCGACGATCAGGTTGCGCACGCCGAGCTGCTCGATGAACGCCATTACTTCCTGCTGCGCGCCGGCGCCGATCGACAGCATCGCGACGACGGCGGCGACGCCAAAGATCATGCCCAGCATGGTGAGCAATGAGCGAAGCTTGTGGGCGCGGAGGTTCTCGAGGCCGAGCATCAGCTCGGGAAGGAAATCGGTGGACCAGAGGTGGGTGCGGGAGCTCACTTCGCGGCCCCGGACGGCCCGGCGATCGGCGATGATGACTTCGATCGCTTCGCGGCGATCTCTGGATCGATGAGTGCGATGACGTCCCCTTCATTGACGCCGGTGACCACGACCCGGCTCTCGGTGCTGTTGGTGACCTTCACCTCACGCCGTTCGTAGCGATCGCCGGCGCGCGCGTAGACGAACGTTTTCCCCGCCTTCTCGAACACGCACTGGCGCGGCACCTGCAGCGCATCCTTGATCCCGCGTCCGTCGATCATCAGCCGGACGGTCGAGCCCGCGCGAAGGCGCGGGTCCGGATTGTCGAAGGCGAACGAGACGTCGAACTGGCGTATGGCCGTCACTTCCCACCAGTTGCCCTTCGAGGCGAGCCCGCTGAGCGCGCCGACTTTCGCGGTAAACGTCTCGCCCGGGAGTGCGTCGGACTGCACCTTCGCAACCTGGCCCGCCTGCAGGTTGTCGCGATCCGTTTCGTTGATCTTCGCGCGCACCTCCATGCGACCCGCTTCGATAACGTCGACAATCGCGCGGCCGGCGGACGTCGTGTCTCCCTGCCGGTACTCGGGCAGGGTCTGGCCAAAGAAGAAGTTGCCCGCCGCGTCGCGGTTTTCCTTTGCGGCCACGACGCCATCGAATGGCGCCTTCAACACCAGGCCATCGATAATTGATTGGGCGCGCTGCATGGCGAGCTGTGCCTTGTTGCGCTGCTCGAGCACGACGGCCAGCGCGGCCTGGTTTGTCACAGACCGCTCTTTGACGTCCGCTTCGAGCTGCGCGAGCCGGCCCCGCGCTTCCCGCAGCGTCAACACGTTCTTCTGCGCGTCGATGGCGCCGATCAGGTCGTTGGCGACCGTATCGAGCTCTCCGCGGCGGACGTCGTAGCGTGCCGTCAGCAGCGCCACCTGGTCTTCGGCCGCCTTGACCGCGGTGTCCGCTTTCATTTTCACGATCTGCTGCTCGGCCTCGGCCACCTCCGATTTCGCCTGCGCGAGCGCGAACTCCTGGTCGGACGGATCGATCTCGAAGACCACTTCGTCCTTCTTCACCGACGCGCCGGTCGGGACCAGTTTGACGAGGCGAAGCGTGCCACCTGCGGGCGGTGCGACGAGCGTAGCGGTCCGGCCTGCGCGCAGCTCGCCCGTTGCGTAAACGGTGAGCTTCAACGGGCCGCGAACCACACGCGTCGAAGGGATGTCGGGCTTGCGATCGGGCAGCGCGGGCACCGCCAGGGCAAGAGTCGCTCCGATGGCCAGCACCAGGATGACGGCGCCGCCCCACAGCACGCGGCGCCCCTTCATGGCTGCCTTCGAATCTGATCGGGCTCCGGCCGGCGCGTGGCGAGCTTGTTGCCGGTCTCGACGCCGGCGGCGATTATCACCTGCTCGCGCCCGCGGCGCGCCACGTCGATGTGCTGCTCGTCGAAGAGCGATCCGCGGAGCTTGTAGACGACGGAACGGCCGTCGCGCTGGAACACCGCTTCGGACGGCGCGAGCAGCACCGACGGCACGCGATCGGTTGCAATGCGCGCTGTGGCCGTCATCCCCGGACGGATCCGCGGATCGGGATCCTTCAGCACCAGACCGAGATCGAAATTCTTCAGCGGCGGCCAGCCCGCGCTGAAGTCCATTTTCGCGAGAACGGAGATGAGGTCGACCGTCGCGGCAAAATCCTTGCCGGGCACCGCTTCGATCTTGACGGTCGCGTTCTGGCCGACCTTGAGCCGGCCTCGATCGGACTCGTCGAGCCGCGCTTCGAGATGAATCGACGACAGATCCGGCAGCTCGATGATGTTGGCGCCGGGCCACGCCCGATCGCCTTCGCGGAACTCCACCTGGCCGCCGAACATCCCGCCGCTGCGCCAGTTCGGCATGACATTGACGACGCCGCCGGTGGGCGCCTTGATCGAGAGCGCGTCGAGGCCGCGCTGCGCGCGCTCGAGATCGAACCGCGCCTTGTCTTTCTTGCGCTGCTTGCCGACGATGTCCGCCTCAGCCGCGGTCTTGTTCGATTTCGCCTTTTCCTCCGCCTCGTGAAGCCGCTGCTCCGCGTCTGCGACAGCGAGCTTCGCCTGCTCGTATTCGAGCTTCGAGACGAGATCGCGCTTGCCGAGATCGAGCCTCGCGCGGTCCAGGTCGTATTTCGCCTTCATCACCGCCGCCTGGTCCTGCTCCTCGGTGATGCGCAGCTGCGCCTGCATCTGCGCGATTTCGGCGTCAGCCTGCTTCAGCTCCGACTGCTTTTCCTGCGTGCGCTGCCGCAACGTCGTGGCGTCGAACTGCACCACGACCTCTCCCGCCTTCACCGCCCCGCCGTTCTTCGCGAGCTTCAGGATCTGCAGGTCGCCGGCGTCCGTCGGCGCCGACAGCACAATCGACTTCGCGGGGCGAATGTCGCCGCGAAGCTGCACGTAATCAACGAAATCTCCCCGCGTCACGTCCGCCATCGGCACGTCGGGCACGGCGTCGGCGCGCGTCGCAATCGCGAACCCGGCGGCCCCGATGCACCCGACCGCGGCGACGATGCCCAGGATGCGCACACGGCGGCGGCGCGCCGGCGTCATCACTGCGCTCCCCGTGCGACATTGCGCGCGATGACGGACCCTTCTGAGAGGCCGTTCGCGATGACGATTTCATGCGCGTTCATGCCGCCCAGTGACACACCCTGGCGTTCGAAACGACTCCCGCGCCGCACGCTGACATAGGCCTGCTCGCCGTCGAATGCGACGGCATCGCGCGGCACCACGAGCGCGCCGGGAGCGCGCCCAAGCTCCACGTCGAGCGAGGCGGAGAGGTCCGGCATCAGGTTCGGGTGCGAGCCGTTGACGTCGACGAGCACGATGAAGTTGCGCACCTTGGGCGACAGGTTCGATTGCACGCCGATAGGCGAAATCTGATTGATTCGCCCAGCGAACGACAGGTCCGGGTATGCATCGAGCCCCACGTGCACCGGTTGGCCGACGCGCAGTTCCTCGATATCGGCCTGATTCACCCTCGCCCGCACGCGCATGGTCGAGGGGTTGACGACGTCGACAACGGGAAGGCCGGAACGCATTTCGTCCCCTTCCTGGATCTCGGCCATGTTCCGGCCTTTCCATGTCGACTTGATGACCGCGATGCCGTCGAGCGTAGACCTGATGAGCATGCGCTCGGCATTCGACGCGGCCTGCCGCATGGCGGTGTCGGCGCGGTCGCGCCGAATCTCGAGCACCTGCACGTCCGCTTCGGCGGCGCGACGCTTCAAGTCGTACGTCTGCTGCAGCTGCTTGAGACGCGCCTCGGCCTCTTCGAGCGCGAGCGCGTTCTTCTCAGCCTGAATCTTCGGCAGCATCTCGTTCTTGAGCATCTCGAGCTTCGCGCGCTGCAGCGTCGTCTCGCCCTGCTTCATCGTGCTGTCGTCGGCGGCGCGCGCGGCCGCTTCCTGTGCGCGACGCTTGCGGATCTGTTGTTCAAGATCGTTGAGCTCGGCCTGCTTGTCGAGCGCGTTGCGCATCTGATCCTGCCGGTCGAACTCGACGAGGAGATCTCCCGGACGAACGGTCTGTCCGGCCTTCACCAGGGCCGTGACAATCAGTGAATTCTGGTTCTGGCCCGCGAGCCGTGGCACGAAGATCGTGGAGGCCTGGACGGCTTCCACGGTGCCGCTCAACCGCACACCCCGCACGAAGTCGCGCCGGCCGACCTTGTACGTCTGGCTCGCCCGGTCGGCGGACTGCGGCTGCGGCGGCCGGGCACTCACGTACAGTCCGGCAGCCACAATCGCTCCGCCAGCGAACGCGACGATCAGGGGTCTGGATTTCACCATGTAATAACGCGACTTGGCCCCGGATATCAGACGGCATCGGAGCCCCGATGGTTGGTTCGAAGCACTTCAGGATACCGCACCTGAAAGCCGCCAGCCACCAGCCCCCAGCCTTTTCAGCTCTCAGCTTCTAGCTGGGAGCTGGTGGCTGGTGGCGTCTACGAGCATTTGACCCCGAACTCCGCCGGTTCGTACGACAGGTTCGGCGAGAGCCACCTCTCTACCTCTTCAATGCTGATGCCGCGGCGCTGCGCGTACGACTCGGCCTGGTCGCGCCCGATGCGGCCGACGTTGAAGTACTTGGCTGACGGATGTGAGAAGTACAGCCCACTGACGCTGGCCGCCGGCGTCATCGCAGCGCTCTCCGTCAGCGCGAGCCCCTGCCGTTCGGCATCCAGGAGCTTGAAGAGTTGGAACTTGCCGCTGTGATCCGGGCACGCAGGATAGCCGTACGCGGGCCTGATGCCGCGGTGCTTCTCGACGAAGAGGTCGTCGATGTTGCGCGGCCCGACGTCGGGATGTCCCCAGTCGTCGCGCGCGTGCGCGTGCAGCCAGGTGGCGAACGCCTCCGCGAATCGATCCGCGAGCGCCTTCACGATAATCGCTTTGTAGTCGTCGTGATCCGCTTCGTAACGCCTCACCAGTTCGTGAGCCCCGAGTCCCGCGGTCACGGCGAACATGCCGATGTAGTCGGGGATGCCGCTGCCGCGCGGCGCCACGTAGTCTGCGAGCGACAGGTTCGCCCGCGCATCGGGCTGCGCCTCCTGCTGACGGAGCATCGGGAGCCGCGCGAGCACCGTCCGGCGATCCTCATCCTTGTAAACGAGGATGTCGTCGCCATCTGCCGTCGCCGGCCAGAATGCGTAGACGCCGCGCGCCTGGAGCAGGCGCCCGTCGACGATCTCTTTCAACAGTGCCTGTGCGTGTTCGTAGAGCTCGCGTGCCGCGGGACCGTACTGCGGGTGATCGAGAATCGCCGGGAAGCGTCCCTTCAGTTCCCATGCGGAGAAGAAATATGTCCAGTCGATGAACTTCGCGAGGTCCGAGAGCGGCACGTCATCGAGGTACCGTCGTCCCACGAATGCCGGCGTCGCCGTTTCGTGATCGTCCCAGTCGTACTTCAAGCGGTTCGCGCGCGCCTGCTCGTAGGTGAGCAGCGGCTTCTCGCTTCGCGCCTTGTACCGTTCGCGGATGTCTTCCTGATTGTCGCGATTGCGGCGATCGAAGGCGGCGCGGCGGTCATTACTTAAAAGGTGGGCCACCACATCGACAACGCGCGACGCGTCGAGCACGTGCACGACGGGCGGCGTGTACTCCGGCGCGATCTTCACCGCCGTGTGCTGACGGCTCGTCGTGGCTCCGCCAATCAGCAGCGGCAGCTGCATGTGACGGCGTTCCATTTCGCGCGCGACCATCACCATTTCATCGAGTGACGGCGTGATGAGGCCGCTCAGGCCGATCATGTCCGCCTTGCGCTCGATCGCAGTCTCCAGGATCTTCGCCGCCGGCACCATGACCCCGAGGTCGATCACCTCGTAGTTGTTGCACCCGAGCACCACGCCGACGATGTTCTTGCCGATGTCGTGAACGTCCCCCTTCACGGTGGCCATCACGATCCGGCCCTGCGCCGCCGAGGCGGTGGGGTCGGCCTCCATGAACGGCTCGAGATATGCGACGGCCTTCTTCATCGCGCGCGCGCTCTTGACGACCTGCGGCAGGAACATCTTGCCGGAGCCGAACAGCTCGCCGACGATCTTCATGCCGTCCATCAGCGGCCCTTCGATGATGTCGAGCGGACGCGCGTACTTCTGGCGCGCCTCCTCGACGTCCTGCTCGATGTATTCGACCGTGCCGTGCACGAGCGCATGCGCGAGCCGCTTCTCGACCGTTCCGTTCCGCCACGCGATGTCGATGTCTTTTTTCGTCCCGGCGCCTTTCACGGTATCGGCAAACTGCACGAGACGCTCGGTCGCGTCCGCACGCCGATTGAAAATTACGTCCTCCACGCGCTCGAGCAGGTCCTTTGGGATGTCCTCATAGACGATGAGCTGACCAGCGTTGACGATGCCCATGTCCATGCCGGCGTGGATCGCGTGGAACAGGAACGCGGAGTGCATTGCCTCGCGCACCCGGTCGTTACCGCGGAAGGAGAACGACAGGTTGCTGACGCCGCCGCTGATCTTCGCGCCCGGGCATGTCGCTTTGATGATGCGCGTCGCCTCGATGTAGTTCACGGCGTAATCGTTGTGCTCTTCGAGCCCCGTGGCAATCGCGAGGATGTTCGGGTCGAAGATGATGTCGCTCGGATCGAAGCCTGCCTGCTCCGTCAGCAGCCTGTACGCGCGCTGGCAGATCTGCACCTTACGCCCGATCGTGTCGGCCTGGCCCGTTTCGTCGAATGCCATCACGATCACCGCTGCGCCGTACCGCCGTACGACGCGCGCCTTGTCGAGGAAGTCGGCTTCTCCCTCCTTCAAGCTGATCGAGTTGACGACGCCCTTCCCCTGGACGCACTTGAGGCCGGCTTCGATCACCGACCATTTCGAACTGTCGATCATCACGGGCACGCGCGCGATCTCGGGCTCCGTCGCGATGTAGTTGAGGAACGTCGTCATCGCGCGCTCGGAGTCGAGCATGCCTTCGTCCATGTTGACGTCGACGATGTTGGCGCCGCCGCGGACCTGGTCGAGCGCCACGTGCGCCGCCGCGGCCCAGTTGCCCGCCTTGATCAGCCGCGCGAATCGCACCGAGCCCGTCACGTTCGTCCGCTCGCCGATCATCTGGAAGTTACTGTCGGGACGGATGACAAGGGGCTCGAGGCCGGAGAGCTGCGTGAACGTATCGGGGTGCGGGGTGCGGGATCCGGGGTGCGCCGGGTTCTGGGGTCCTAGGTCGGTGAGCGTCCCGGATTTCGCGCCCCGCACCCCGCGCCCCGCGTCCCGGGGGCTTACACCTTCCACCGCCCGTGCTATCGCGGCGATGTGATCGGGCGTCGTCCCGCAGCAGCCGCCGACAATGTTCACGAAGCCGCTCTCGGCGAAGTCGCGGACGAGCGCGCCGGTCTCCTCCGGGTGCTCGTCGTACTGGCCGAATGCGTTTGGAAGCCCCGCGTTCGGGTAGCTGCTCACATAGCACCCGGCGATGCGCGAGAGCTCCGCGAGGTAGGGACGCATATCGCGCGCGCCGAGCGCGCAGTTGATTCCGATGCTGAACGGCCGCGCGTGGTGCACGGAGACATAGAACGCGTCGAGCGTCTGGCCCGACAGCGTCCGCCCGCTCTTGTCGGTGATCGTGAACGAGATCATCAGGGGCAGGCCGACGCCGCGCTCCTCGAAGACGTTCTCGATCGCGACGATACCGGCCTTCGCGTTGAGCGTATCGAAGATCGTTTCCAGGAGGAGAATCTGCGCGCCGCCATCGACGAGTCCCCTGACCTGCTCTTCATATGCCGCGCGCAGCGCGTCGAAGGTCGTCGCCCTGAAGGCCGGGTCGTTGACGTCCGGCGAGATGGACAAGGTGCGGTTCGCGGGGCCGATCGCGCCTGCGACGAAACGCGGCCGGTCCGGCGTCTTCGCGGTCCACGCCTCGCAGGCAGCGCGCGCGAGCCGCGCGCCTTCGACGTTCAGCTCGTAGGCGAGCGATTCGAGCGCGTAGTCCGACTGCACGAGCGACGTGCTGCTGAACGTGTTCGTCTCGATGATGTCGGCGCCCGCGGCGAGATACTGATGATGAATGTCGCTGATGACGTCAGGCCGCGTCAGGATCAGCAGGTCGTTGTTTCCCTGCACATCCTTCTGGTGCTGCTTCAGCCGCTCGCCGCGGAAATCCTCCTCGGCCAGCTTGCGCCTCTGAATCATCGTGCCCATTGCGCCATCGAGCACGAGGATGCGGCGCGATAGGAGGCGGTCGAGAATGGCCAACGTGTCAGGCATGTCGTGTCCTCTTCGTTCCGCTCGCGACGAGGACCGTGAACGGATCGCGGGCGCGCCTCGCGCCCACTGCTACCTTCACGTCCTTCAGTCCGGATGCTTCGAGAAGCCGCTCGAGCTCCGCGTCTTCGAATCCGAGCCATCGATCGCCGAGGCGCTCCCGCACCCACTGCTCGTCGTGCCGCCGCAGGTCGAGGAGCAGCACGCGGCCGCCGGGACGCACGATCCGCACGGCTTCGGCCAGCGCTTTCGACGGATGCTCCGCGTGGTGCAGCGCCTGGGAGAGCAGCGCGACGTCGACGCTGGCGTCCCTGAGCGGCAGCTTCTCCAGTTCGCCGCGCTTCCATTGAATATTCGTGCGGCGCCGGCGCCGCGCGAGCTCCTTCGCGCGCGCCAGGACCGCCTCCGATCGATCGACGGCAATCACCTTGCGCGCAAAGCGGCTCGCTTCGAGCGTCAGGTATCCTTCGCCGCATCCGAGATCCGCGACGTCGATCGGGGGCAGGAGCTGCCCGAGCGCGCGCCCCCACGCGGCCCAGCTCCGGCCGGGCACGATTTGCCGCCGCTCCTCGCCGGCACCGTGCTCGTCGAAATTCTCCTTGCGAAGCCGCCGCACTTCCTCCAGCCGGGCATGGTCCGCGCGGCCGGCAGGCGTTGCGGCCGCGGCTGCGAACTCCTGCTCGAGGAGCGGCCACAGGTGGCCGAAGCCGTTGACGCCCTCACGCGCGTCGACGGTGATGCGATAGTAGGTGAAGCCTCCGGTCCTCGACTCGGCCACGAGCCCCGCGTCCTTCAGCAGCCCGAGGTGACGCGACACGCCCGATTGCGCCAGGCCCAGGATGCCGGTCAGCTCCGTCACGTTCAGCTGCTCGAGCGACAACACGCGCAGCAGCCGGAGACGCACTTCATCGCCGAGAAGGCGGAACAGCGCTGCTGTCCGGGCCGTCGTCTTGACCATCGGCTCGGCCGCTCCCGGCCGATGCCGGGAGATCGTGGCACGCGAGCGCAGACCGGCTGCCGTCATATCCATGAATCTACATTAATTGATGGGTATTTGGCCAGCGGCGGAGCGTATACTGGGGTTTTCTCCCACGAACGGAGCTTTCCATGCTCATCCGCACCGTCGCCGGCGCTGCGCTGGCCTCGCTGATCCTCTCGTCGGCCCCGTCCGCGCAGCAGGCGGCGCCGCCTGCGCAGCCGCGCTCGACCCAGGAACAGAACGAGGAGATGATCAAGGAGCTGCGCGCGATCCGTCAGCTGCTCGAGCGCCTGACACAGCCCCAGGGACCCGCACAGCCGCAGGTCGCGAAGGTGTCGAATCTCACAGGCTATGCGCTGGGCCGTCCCGATGCTCCGCTGACGATGGTGGAATTCACCGATCTTCAGTGCCCGTACTGCCGCCAGTTCGCGACGACTACATTCGACGAGCTCAAACGCAACTGGATCGACACCGGCAAGCTTCGCTACGTCAGCCGCGACTTCCCGCTCGAGTTCCACCAGCAGGCCATGAATGCCGCGCGCGCCGCGCGCTGCGGCGGCGAGCAGGGGAAGTTCTGGGAGATGCGGTGGGCGCTGATGCGCAACGCCAACTTGCTCTCGCCGGCCTTCATTACGAAGACGGCGTCTGATCTGAAGCTGGATACGCAGGCGTTCGCCGCCTGCACCGCAACCACGAAGTTCGATGCAGCGATCCAGGCGGACATGGTGGAAGCCGTGAATCTCGGCCTCACCGGCACGCCGACGTTCGTCGTCGGCCGCACGAGGCCGTCCGGTATCGAGGGATCCCTCATAGTCGGTGCGGTGCCGTACGCGAAATTCGACGCGACGCTCAAACAGCTGCTAACTCAGTAGCCTGACGTCACCACACTCGACAAATCGGCTGGTTCACCATCTTCGCCGTCGCCTGACAGCTGAAGGCCTTGTGAAATTCCGCGAAGTTCGACACGACTCCGTTCGTCCGGTACTTGCCGGGCGAATGCGGGTTCACCGCTGCGTGGAGGCGCGCCACTTCGTCGGTGCGGTTCTCGCACCACATCTGCGCCCATCCGAGAAAGAAGCGCTGCTCCGGTGAAAAGCCATCGGCCCCTCCGAGCGCCTTCGCCCTGAGCTGCTCCATCAGCGCCATCCACGCGAGGCGCAGGCCGCCGTTGTCTGCGACGTTTTCGCCGAGCGTGAGCTTGCCATTCACCTTCACGTCGGCGACGGCGGTGTAGCCGCCGTACTGGTTCGCAACGCAGGCCGCGCGCTCTTCGAAGGCCTGGCCGTCCGCCGCGGTCCACCACTCACGCAGATTTCCCTGGGCGTCGAAACGGCGTCCCTGGTCATCGAATCCGTGGGTCAACTCGTGGCCCACAACGGCTCCAGCCGCACCGAAGTTCACCGCATCGTCGGCGGCCTTGATGAAGAACGGCGGCTGCAGGATGCCGGCCGGAAAGTTGATGTTGTTCTCCAGCGGATTGTAGTACGCATTGACGGTTGGCGGCGTCATCAGCCATTCCGTCTTGTCGACGGGCTTGCCGATCTTCGCGAGCTGCCGGCGATACGCGAACGTGTTCGATCGCTGCGAATTCCCGAGCGCATCGCCGCGGACGATGCGAAGCGACGAGTAGTCGCGCCAGCGATCGGGATATCCAATCTTGTTGGCGACCGCGCGCAGCTTCAATTCAGCCTGGCGCTTCGTCTCGTCCGACATCCAGGTGATCTGCTTGATGTCCTCGCCGAGCGACGCCTCAATCGCCTGGACCATCTGCAGCGTGCGCTGCTTGCCCTCGACGCCAAACGTGCGGTCGACGTAGATCTTGCCCAGCGCCTCGCCGAGATCCGAATCGACCGCGTCGACGCAGCGCTTCCAGCGCGGCCGCTGCTGCTGCGCGCCGGTCAGCGTCTTGCCGTAAAAAGCAAAGTTCTCCTCGTCGAACGCCTTCGGCAGCACGTGCGAGTTGCCGTGCACGGTGTGCCAGCGTATGTAGGTCTTTAGATCGTCGAGTGAGGAGGAGGCTATCACCTCGTCGACTCCTTTCAAGAACTCCGGCTCGGTCACGTTGGCGGCAGTGACCGCCGGGGCCTCGGCCTTCTCGAGATATGCGGGCAGGTTCACGGAAGGCATCAGCCTACGGACTTCGTCCATGCCCATCCGGTGATAGACATTGGTCGGGTTCCGCCGCTCTTCGCGCTTGAGCGCGTGCTTCGCCAGCGTCGTCTCGATCTGTACAACTGCCTTGGCGCCGGCCGCGGCCCGCTCCGGCGTGTCGCCCGCGAGCTCCAGCATCTTCGTCACATGCTGGGCGTACTGCTCGCGCAGCTTCGCCGAGTTCGCGTCGTCCTTGACGTAGTAGTCGCGATCTGGGAGCCCGAGACCACCCTGGCCAAACGTCGCGATCACCTGCGAGGCGTCCTTGAAGTCCGGGGCTGCGCCAAAGCCGAAGAACGGACCAACGCCGATCGTGTGCAGGAATCCGACGACGGCGGGGATGTCGTTCTTGGTCCTGATGGCTGCGACACGCGCGAGCTCCGGCTCGAGCGGCTGCAGGCGGTTCGACTCGATCGTCGCTTCGTCCATGCAGCTCGCGTAGTAGTCGCCGATCTGGCGCACGTCCGCACCGCTCGTTGACTTGGCGGCATCCTCCAGAATGTTCTTGAGGATCTCGTTATTGCGATCCTGCAATTCTTCGAATCGGCCGTAGCGTGCCTGATCCGGCGGCGTGGGATGCTTCGCGAGCCATCCGCCGCACGCGAACTGGTAGAAATCGCTGCAGGGATCCGCCGACCGATCCAGGGCCGCAAGGTCGATGCCGGACCGGCTGACCATCGGCTGGTCGGTTGGTTCCTGTGCCCCGACCCGCGCGGCCGCAAGCGCTATCAGCGCCGCGACGGGAACCGCCAGCGTCCAAAACGCCTGCTTTCTCATCGTCATATGGAATGCGCCCTCTGGCGGAAGTTCATCCAACGACTGCGCGATAATGCAGCGATGCCTCGCCGCGACGTTTCAGTCTATCCCAGCGAGAAGCCGCGGGCCGCGCTGATCCTCGCGCACGGCGCGGGTGCCGGACAGAAAAGCGCGTTCATGGTTGCCGCCGCGCGAGCGCTCTCCGCGCGCGGGGTCGCGACCGCCACGTTCGACTTTCCATACATGGCTGAAGGACGGAAGCTGCCCGACAAAGCGCCGGTGCTGGAGGAAGCGTGGCGCGATGCGATCGGCGACGTCTCGTCCCGTGCCCTCTTTGCCGGGCTGCCGCTGTTCATTGGCGGCAAGTCCATGGGCGGCCGCATCGCATCGCAGGCAGCGGCCGAGCGGCCGCTTCCGATCTCCGGGCTCGTCTTTCTCGGTTACCCGTTACATCCGCCGGGAAAGCCCGGACAGCGTCGAGACGCACATCTTCCGAACATCCACGTGCCAATGCTGTTCGTGCAGGGGAGCCGCGATGCGTTTGGCACCGCCGACGAGATCCGCGCCCTGGTCCCACGCCTGGCGTCCGCGACCGAACTCTACGAAGTCGAAGCCGGCGATCATTCGTTCAAAGTCCCCGCGCGTATCGGCAAGCCTTCCGTCGTCATGGAGAGGATTTTCGATCGGGTAGTGGCATTCATTCGGTCCGCAGCACGCTCATAGGATCCGATCGCCGGGCGCGGCAGGCAGGCATGTAGAGGACACCGTCGCGCATGGCAAGCGACACAATAAGCGCGGATGTGCGCCGAGCGCCAGTCGTAGTCTGCTACGGCTTTTCTGGCGGCCGGCGCGATGTCGCCTTGCTCGAGTGCCGCTGGTCCGCCTCCTCGATCGAATGCGAATGCGTCAGGCTGAGGTCCTTCTTGGCCATGACGACAAGACGCTGATAATGCTTGTGCAGCAACGCCAGCTCCTCCTCAGATAGATCCTCGACGTCGATCAGCCGATTGCTCGCGCCTTCAACCGCGGCAACCAGCTCGTTCAGCTTCAACTGCAGCGCGAGCGAATCCTTGTTCTGCGATCGTTGGATCAGGAAAACCATCAGGAAGGTGACGATGGTCGTACCCGTGTTGATGACCAGTTGCCAGGTGTCTGAGAACCGGAAGGCAGGACCGAGCGCTGCCCACGCAACGATGATCGCGCACGCGATGCCGAACGCCGTGCTGCTCCCGGTCCACCGTGTGACCGTCGAGGAGAAATGTTCGAACCCTGGACCGAACACGCCCTGCCTCCATCGGTGCATTGCCACCTCCAGGAGGCAACACTATTACACGCGTCGGTGCTCCTGGGACGAGTTCGACGAATCGCGTGATGGATTGATTGCGCAGTCGAATGAATAGAGCATCGATGTCCCCGATGACCCGATTGGATGCACGCGTCGATCAACGTTTGAAAAGGATGTTCCGAAAGTTCTCGCCCGCGTGACCTGCGGCTGAGAAAAATCCGCGCAATACGTTCTATAGTTGGGAGATGGGCCCCCAGGCACTTGCGCAGCCGCGCAGCCGGCGGCGCGATGAAATACCCGACCGCTTCAAATGGAATCTCAACGACATCTACCCGGATTGGGAGGCGTGGGAGGGCGCGTACAGACAGCTCGACGCCGGCATCGATCGCTACGCCGCGCTCAGGGGCACGCTGTCCCAGGGACCGCATCGGCTTCTTGAAACCTTCCAGCTGTCCGAGGAGCTGGACCAGCTCGCGTATCGCGTGTGGTACTACCCCTCGCTGCAATACGACCAGGACCAGCGCGACAACACGGTCAACGCGAAAAAGCAGCAGGTACAGCTCCTGTTCGCCAGGTTGAGCCAGGCGGGCTCGTGGTTCAACCCTGAACTGCTCGCGATTCCCCTCGAGACAGTACGCGGGTGGATGCGCGACAACACGGCGCTTCGTCTTTACGAATTCGCGATCGAAAACCTGTACCGCCAGCAGGAACACGTCCTCGACGAGTCCGGCGAGCGATTGATGTCGCTGGCGAGCCGGCTCGCCGCGTCGCCGAACGAAGCTTACTGGGCACTCTCCACGGCGGACGCGAAGTTCCCGTCGATCACGCTCTCGACCGGCGAGACCGTCACCGTGTCCTATGGGCAATACCGGGCGATTCTCGCCACGCGGCGTGAACAGCCGGACCGCGAAAAGGCCTTTACCGCGCTGCACGAGACTTACAAGGGCAGCCTCAATACATACGCGACGCTCTACAACGCCGTCTGCCAGCGCGACTGGTTCCAGGCGCGGGCACGCGGCTACAAGAGCACGCTTGAAGCCGCCCTCCACGGCGACAACATCCCCACCTCGGTCGTCGAGAATCTGATCGAGACCACGCGGGCGGGGGTCGCGCCGCTTCGGCGTTATCACCAGCTGCGGCGTCGGGTGCTCGAGGTGCCTTCGTACCAGGTGTACGACTTCTCGATCCCGCTCGTCACGTTCGATAAGAAATACAACTACGAGGACGTCCTCGACTGGATCACGGCGTCGGTCGCGCCGCTCGGCACCGACTACCAGGCGCGCATGTGCACCGGCTTCAGCGGCGGATGGATCGACGTATACGAGAATGAAGGCAAACGCTCCGGCGCCTACTCCGCCCCCGTGTACGGCACGCACCCCTACATGCTGCTGAACTACACCGACACGCTCGACGACGTGTTCACGACAGCGCACGAGATGGGGCACTCGATGCACACCATCCTGTCGCACGAGACGCAGCCCTTCATCTATTCGAGCTATACGATCTTCGTGGCGGAAGTGCCATCGACGCTCTCCGAGGCGCTGCTGCTCGAATACATGCTCGCGCACTCGACCGATCCCGTCGAGCGGATCGTGCTTTTGCAGCATGCGATCGACAACATCACCGGCACGTTCTATACGCAGGTGCTGTTCGCCGATTACGAGCTGCGCGCGCATCGCCTCGCCGAACAGGATCAGCCGATCACGGCGGAGATCCTGACCGAGATCTACACGCAGCTGCTGAAGGACTATTATGGCGACTCGCTCGATCTCAATCCGCTGACGGGCCTCACTTGGGCCCGCATCCCCCATTTTTTCAACTCGCCGTACTACGTCTACCAGTACGCGACGTGCTTCGCATCGGCGGCGCGACTCGCGCGAGAGATCATGGGACGCGGCCCGGCCGCCGCGGAGGCGCGCGAGCGCTATCTCACGCTCCTGCAGGCAGGGGGCAACGATTATCCGATGGAGCAGTTGCGCAAGGCCGGCGTGGATCTCAGTCAGCCGGACACGGTTCGCGCGATCGTCGATCAACTCGACGATCTGGTCTCCAGACTTGAGCGAGAACTCGCGAACGTCCGCTAGCCTGGGTGAGTTGGTCCGCGGCTGTGTGTGCGTGCCGTGCGGAGAAGACGATCTCACGCAAAGCTGGACTCTTGCCCGAGGACGCCGAGGAGGCTGCATCTCCGCGCATTCGCCGCGCCCGCCTTCGGCGGCCAATGCGGCTGCGCAGCCGCTTCTCCAATGGTCTTCTCCGCGCGTATGCAGCGGCAGCCACTGCAATGTCCGTGTCTGTGTGGACGACTCGTTCTTTTCTGCCGTTCGCCCTGCTCTGCGCGCTCGGCGCCCTCTGCGTGAGTCGTGCGTGACAAGCGGACCGTATCAGCTCGTTGGCTGGTCTTCCGGATGTCGTCACCGTGTATCGGCGGCCACGGCGCCCGGCGGCTTGTGATATCTCGCCGCGAGCGCCGCGGCACCGACGAGCACTGCAGCGGCTGACCCGTACGCCGCACCCTCCCCCATCCACTGCAGCACGCCGTTCCCCCAGACCGGGCCCAGCGTGCGGCCGAGACTCTCGAGCGCGCCAGCCGCTCCCTGCACTCTTCCCTGCTCGTGACGTCCGCCCGCCGCGCTGACGAGTGAGATGAGGGACGGGTTCGTGAGGCCTATGCCGATCGCGCCGGGCACCAGCATCGCGACGAACAGCCAGAACGTATGTGTCACGGCGCTGCCGCCCCATCCGGCCGCGGCAAACAGCAGCCCGATCGTCAGCGTCCGCCGCTCGCCGATGGCGCGCACGATCGGACCGACCATCGCCGCCTGTACGATCACACCGAGAAATCCGAACGTGGCGAGAAGATACCCGATGTGCGTTGCGTCGAAGCCGAAGCGGCGCTGCCCGAACAACGCGAAGGTCGTCTGGTAGACCGCAAACGACGCCCAATAGAGAAAGTCGATCGTGAAGAGCACGCGCAACCCCGGACGCCCGCCGACTTCGCGCAGGGCGCGCCAGGGCGATCCAACGGCTGCGCTCGTCCGGTGAACCGTCTCAGGCAGCCAGAACCATGCGAGCAGCATGGCGGCGACGGTGATCACGGCCGCGGCCCAGATCGGTGCGGTATAACTGATTCGCGCGAAGAGTCCGCCAAGCCCGGGACCGATGATGAACCCGACGCCAAAGGCGGCGCCGAGCATGCCGAACGATCGGGCGCGGTTCTCGTCGGTGGCAATGTCGCCAATGTAGGCGCGCGCCGTCGTGATGTTGCCGCCCGACAGACCGTCGACGATACGCGCGGCGAACAGCATCAGCAGGCTGTGCGCGAGCGCGAGCATGACGAAGCTGACGACCGTGCCGAGCAGGCTGAAGATCAGAATCGGCCGCCGTCCCCACCTGTCGGACCACTCACCCAGCACTGGCGACGCGATCAACTGGCTCAGCGAAAACGAAGCGAACAGCAGCCCGATGGCGAGCGGAGATGCACCGAACGTCTCCGCGTAGAACGGCAGCAGCGGAATGATGATGCCAAATCCAATCAGGTTGACGAGAATCGTCAGGAAGATGACGAGGAGCGGCCGGCTCACTGCTTCACCGTCACGCCTTTGATGAACACCGGCGTGACTGGCACGTTTGCCATTCCGCCCCGGTCCGCCGTCGGTGTGGCGGCAATGCGCTCGACGACGTCCATGCCGGCGATGACGCGGCCGAACACCGCGTACCCGAACTCCTCCGGAGAATAGCCGGTGAAATCGAGCGACGCGTTGTTCGCGAGATTGATGTAGAACTGCGACGTTGCGCTGCGCAGGGCGCGCGTGCGCGCCATCGCCACGGTCCCGCGCCGGTTGGCAATCTTGTTGTCGGCCTCGTTCTGAATCGGCGGGCGTGTGCGCTTTTCGGTCAGATCCTCGGCATAACCGCCACCCTGAATCACATAACCGGAGACGACACGGTGAAAGATCGTCCCGGGGTAAAAGCCGTCCTTCACGTACTGCAGGAAGTTTTCAACCGACACCGGCGCCTGTTCCTTGAATAGTTCGATGGTGATGGATCCGGCAGAGGTCTCGACCACGACGACGGGGTTGCCCGCGGCGGGTTGAAGAGCGGAAGTCTGCGTTCCGGGTGGCGTCTGCAGCGCGGCGAACGCCAGGCACACGATCCAGGTCATCGCGGTCCCTCCTTCGGTCACTGGCGTTTTCAGTGTACTCGCGTCGGCTGGCACGCCGGTAGCAATGCGCCTCACGCACGGCTACGCGACAGTTGTGACGCGTCAGTGACACGGCGGGCGGTGACGAGTCTCTCGCCTGCATTTCCGGCGCACTTCGGGCCACACGACGGGTCGGAGCCCCGCGCATCCTGGCGCCGGTCCCGGACGGAGAATGTCCGCATGCGGGCGATTGAATGTCCGCGATGGATCGGATTCAAAAGGGTGGATCGCGTCGGAAAGGATTGGGCGTCCGCCACCCGAAGCGACCTGAACGGGTGGACTACAATAATGTGGTCTTCACCGGAGGCAATCCATGGTGACGGAGCTCGAGAGCGAACAAAAGGAGCTCGCGGACTTCATTCGAGCGGGCTCGACACGCGGACCGCAATGCTTCGGCAGCTACTTCGACGAGAAGGGCGGATCGTGTGCGCTCGGGGCGGTGTACGACGGCGTGTACCACCTCCCGCGCAAGCACGGCAAGCTCGTTCCGGATCATCTCGAGCGGCTGTTCCGCTGTCTCGACGAAGTAACGAAACGGTGCCCGCACGAACAGTGCGCCAAGCGGCTGCCGCTGGCCCCGTTGATCGTGCACCTGAACGACGATCACCGCTGGACGCGCGAGCAGATCGCCGACTGGTTGTCGCAGGAGTCAACGACCACGTAAACGTGTCTATTTGGCAATCGGGTAATTGGGTAATCCGGTAATCGGGTAATTGCAATTACTCAATTACCCGATTGCTCAATTGCCAAATGAGGTAAGGCTCCCCAACATGTCTTTCCTCGACCGGTTCAAGCTCCAACCCAAGCACAAGTCCGCCGATCCGGACGTGCGCGTCGCGGGCGTGCAGGAGTTGAGCGACTCCGCGGAGGACATGGCGGTATTGGCTGCGCTGGCGCGTGAAGACGCCGATGCACGCGTCCGTCGGGCCGCCGCGGCGCGCGTCAGCGACGTGCCCGTCCTCGCCTCGATTGCGGGCGACACTGACGATGAGCTGCGTTCGGAGGTGCTCGATCGGCTGGCCCGCTTCGCGGCATCGAGCGATCAGCCGGAATATGCCACTCAGGCGTTGGGAGTATTGACGGATCAAAAGCAGATTGGGACGGTGGCGAAGACGTCGCCGGTGGAATCGATTCGGCTCGAGGCTGTGGGACGCCTCACGGATCTCAAGGTGCTGAGCTCGGTGGCGCGCAACGGCACCGATGCGCGGGTTGCGGCAACCGCCGCCGAGCGCATCCAGGATCCGCTGGAGCTGCTGAACGTAGCGGCGAGAACGGAGCACAAGGAGGCGGGCGTCGGCGCGTTGGAACGAGCCGTGCAAATAGCCGCCCCCGATCGCGCGACGCTGGACGACCTCGCGTCACGCGCCAAGAACAAATCGGTCGCGAAGAGGGCACGTGCGATGGTGCAGGCGATAGACGAGGCAGAGGCGGCGCGGCGTGCCGCACTGGAACAGCATCAGCAGCGGCTTGCGGGCGTGCTCGCCCGCGCCGAGGCGCTCGCGGGCGCCGCGTCCTCGGCGGATGCGGCTTCGGCGCTCGCCGATGCCGAAGCCGAGTGGCGAGAGCTGTCGTCGCACGCGCCGATCGAGCTGAGCGCCGATGACCACGCGCGCTTCGGTGCCGCAGTGACCGCCGCGCGCGACGGCATCGGCCGTGCGGAACGCGAAGCGGCGGCCGAACGCGAGCGCGCAGAACTGGTCGCGACCGATCGTCAGTCCCGCGTCAGCTTGTGCGAGCGCGTCGAGGTGTTGCGGGGCGAGGAGACGCTCGACGAGGTGGCGAAGGCACGCGGTGAGTGGGAAGGGCTGCCGGCGATTGAAGGAGAGACGCCGTCGATCGATCCCGAGCTGCTCGCTCGATTTGCCGAGGCGTGCCGCCGCGCTGAGGAACGTCACGCGAACCGGCAGGAGCTCGATCGCGCCGCCGGCCGGCTCGCGGAGGTCGCAAAGGAAGCCGAGGACGCCGCCGCACTCGAGGATAGTCCTGCATACATCTGGGACTCGATCTCGCGCGAGTGGAATGATCTGCGGTCACGCGTCGAGCAGGTCGACGAGGCGGTCGCCGAACGGTTCGCCAATGCCGCAACCATCATCCGCGAGCGCGCCGAGGCGAAGCGCGCCGCCGCCGAGAAAGTGCTCCGCCAGCAGGTGCAGCGACTCGAGCAGTTGATCGATCGCGCGCAGAAGCGGGCGGCGGCGGAAGATCTCACGTTAAAAGAAGCGGACAAGGCCGCGCGCGATCTGCGCGCCGCGATCGAGGCGCCGCCGGCCATCCCGCCGGGCGAACGCGACGCGCTCGTCGAACGGCTCAAGGGCGCGCTGTCCACGCTCGCGCCGAAGCTCCACGAGCTGCGCGAGATGGACGAGTGGAAGCGATTCTCCAACGCTGCCGTCCAGGAAGAGCTGATCGCGCAGACCGAGGCGCTGAAGACGAAATACGATTTCGAAAGACCGGAGGATCTCGAAAAAGCTGCCAAGGAGCTGCACGAGATCCAGGAGCGCTGGAAGCAGGCCGCCGAGGCGCCGCGCGCCCAGGCCCAGACGCTCTGGCATCGATACCGCCAGGCGGCCGACCCGATCCAGGCGAAGGCGCGCGAGTTCTTCGCGCACCGCGCGGAGGAGCGTCAGGGAAATCTCGAAAAGAAGCTGGCGCTCTGCGAGCGTGCCGAAGCGCTCGCCGACTCCACTGACTGGATCAAGACGGCCGACGAGCTGAAGAAGCTCCAGGCCGAATGGCAGGCGATCGGACCCGTCCCGCGCCCCGACACGCGCATCGTCTGGAAGCGATTCCGTGATGCGTGCGATCACTTCTTCACTCGCCGCAACGAAGATCTCGCCCAGCGGAAGGAAGTCTGGGCCGCCAATCAGGCGCGCAAGGAGACGCTGTGCGCCCGGGCGGAGGAGCTCGCCGACTCACGCGAGTGGGAACGGAGCGCGTCGGAGATCCGCCGGCTGCAGGCGGAGTGGAAGACGATCGGACCGGTGCGCCGCAGCAAGTCCGAGGCGCTCTGGCAACGCTTCCGGGGCGCCGCCGATCATTTCTTCGATCGCTACAAGCGGCGCGACGAGATCGAGCTGGAAGCGCGGCAGGCGGATCGCGAGGCGCTCGCGGTGGAGCTGGAATCGTTGTTCCCGGCAGAGGGCGCCGACGCAGGCGCCCCCCCCTCGGATCTGCTCGAGCGGGTGCGCTCGCTGCGCTCGCGCTGGAACCAATCGACCACCGCCGTGCGGCATGGCGCCGACCCGCTCAGCGGCCGATTCGTCAGCGCGATGGAACGGTTGCTCACGATATATCCCGATGCGTTCCGTGGCACCGAGCTCGACGTCGAGGGCAGCCGGCAGCGAATGGAAAAGCTCGTGACACGGGTCGAGAGCTTCGTGTCTGAAAAGGACGCCACGGCCTCCTCGTCGCAGGATCTCGCCGCGCGTCTCCGCGAGGCACTCGCCGCAAATACGATTGGCGGCCGCGCAGGCGAGGAGAGCAAGTGGCGCACGATGGCCGAGGAAGTGCGCCAGGCGCAGGCATCGTGGGCGCGGCTGGTGCCGGTCCCCGGCGAGACGGGCCGCCAGCTGTCGGAGCGGTTCCACAAGGCATGCAATCGCTTCTTCGATCAGTATCGACGCCGCGTGCCGCAGCAGCAGGATTCGCCGCGGCGCGGCGGCCGAACCGCGTCCGTACGCTAGTTCCCGCCTTGCGCGCGAAGCGCTTCGGCGTGGCGCGCCGTAGCCTTGGCGGAGGCGGCAGGTCGGGCCTACTTGGGAACTCGATACAGGATCCGTCCGGCCACGATCGTGTAAACGATCTTCGCCGTGGGGATCTCGTCCTCCGGCACCTTCAGAATATCTTTCGACAGGACCGTGATGTCGGCATACTTGCCCGGCTTCAATGAGCCGCGGTTCGTCTCCTCGAACGCCGCGTACGCGCCGTTGATCGTGTACGACTTCAACGCCTCCATGCGCGTCATCCGCTGATCCGGATAAAAGACGCTGCCGTCTTTCAGCTTGCGGCTGACGCTCGCGTAATAGCTCGCGATAGGATCGACGTCTTCAACAGGCGCGTCGGTGCCGTTGGCAATCGTGGCGCCGGACTTCATCAGCTTCTGCCAGACGTATGCCCCTTCCTCCGCGCGCTTCGCGCCGAGGCGTTCCGTCACGTATGGCGCATCCGACGTGCAGTGCACTCCCTGCATGGACGCGATCACTCCGAGCGTGCCGAAGCGCGGGATGTCCGCGGCGCTGAGGTGCTGCGCGTGCTCCACGCGCCAGCGCAGGTCCTTCTTTGACGGGTGCGCCTTGAACGCGCGCTCGAAGATGTCGAGCGTTTCGCGATTGGCGCGGTCGCCGATCGCGTGCACGCACAGCTGGTAGCCATGCTGAATCGCGAGACGCGCCGTCTCGTCGATTTCCGCGATCGGCGTCGTCTGGAGCCCGGTGCTTTCAGGTTTGTCGGTGTAAGGTTCCAGCAGCCAGGCTCCCCGCGAGCCGAGCGCGCCATCGATCTGCTTCTTGATCGCGCGCACGGTCAGGTGCCCGTTGGCGTAATCGATCATTCGGTACTGGGCGAGCTTCGGCGCGATGATTGCGTTCGGCTGCCGCACCATGACCCACAGGCGCACCCCCAGCTTTCCCTCGTCGACCATCTGCTTGATGCGATCGATCGTTAGCAGGGGAGATCCGGCGTCCTCGAACGTGGTGATGCCTTTCGACAGCGATTCCTCCCCCGCGAGCTCGAGCACGTGGCGGTCGCGCGCCAGCGCATCCTCGGGTGTCGGTTTGGGTTCGCCCGCGCCGCGCTTGATCAGGCCGGACGCCGTCTCACGCAGCAGGCCGGTCGCATCGCCGCTGGCGTCGCGCAGGATCTCGCCGCCGCGCGGGCTCTCGGTCGGCCGGCGAATCCCCGACAGCTCCATCGCCTTTCGGTTCGCGAAGCTCGCGTGGCCGCTGGCGTGTACCAGAAACACGGGATTGTCCGGCGACACTTTGTCGAGCGACGCGTGCGTCGGAAACCCCTCGACGTTGGGCTGCGGACGCGCGGTCCATTTCTCCTGGTGCCAGCCGCGGCCGTAGATCCATTGTCCGGGCTTTGCCTGTTTCACCGCCTCCGCCACCATGGCGACGATCTCATCCCACGAGCGCGCCGTCATCAGGTTCAGCTGCAGCCGCGACTCGCCGAC
>Ga0066677_10000013_pt1 | contig 50422 bp, 35 predicted proteins | sample GraSoiAngelo_126_FD_62299 | JGI IMG/M metagenome (GOLD analysis project Ga0066677, IMG submission 62299) | Grasslands soil microbial communities from the Angelo Coastal Reserve, California, USA - 14_0927_09_20cm | ecosystem: Environmental > Terrestrial > Soil > Grasslands | place: USA... | reverse complement strand
TCTTCGGGCGTGCTCGTCAGCGAGCCGCCACCGCCGCCGTCTGGCCGGCCAGCGCCGCCCGTTCCGGCCTCCGCGACCTTCGAGGAGGACGGCATCAACCGCGTCATCGTGCGCGCCGGACTGCCTGCCGAGGGCTACCTCGCGCTGCTCGATTCGTACGATCCGGACTGGAAGGTCGACGTGGACGGCGCGTCGGCGCCGATGATGCGCGCGAACGGGCTCTTTCGTGCCGTCCATCTCGCGCCGGGCACCCACGTCGTGACGTTCATGTACCGGCCGCTGCCGTTCTATGCAGGCGCGTCGACGACGGCCGCCGCGGCGCTGGGACTGGGGCTGTGGTGCGCAATTGACGTCGGTGGCCGTCGCCGGGCCCGACGCGCCGCTCGCGCGCCGGTATCGTGAACCGCGTTCCGCCTCGTGCCGCCTGGCCGGCGCTCGTCGTCGCCATCGCGCTTACTCCCGTTCTTGGCGTGTTCACGCTGTCGAGAATCTTCTACGTCCGCGACCTGTCGTTCTTCTTCTGGTCGCGTCACCTCTGGCTGCGGCATACGCTGTTGTCCGGCACGTTTCCGCTGTGGGATCCGTACGTCGCCGGCGGCCAGTCCATGATTGCCGACGCGCTGAACCAGGTGCTGATGCCCATCACGATCGCGATCCGCCTGCTGCCGTCAGACATTGTCTCGTTCAATCTCTGGGTCGCCCTTCCGCTGCCGATTGCGGCAATCGGAACGTATGCGTTTCTGCGCCACGCAAACAGCGAGGCGGCGTCGGGTGTCGGTGCGATCGCGTTCGGATTGTCAGGTCCGATCGTCTCGATGCTCAACACGCCGAACCTCGCGTGGTCCGTCGCGGTGCTGCCCTACGTCATGCTCGCGACCGAGCGTGTGATCGCTGCGCCGTCCGCGCGGCGGATGTCGCTGCTTGCCGTCACGGTCGCGCTGCAGGCGCTCTGCGGAGAGCCGGTCACGCTTGCGGCAACCGGTGTGATGGCGTGCGCTTTTGCGTTGTGGACCGGTCTCGCCGGGTCTGAAGATCCGGCCTACCGCGCGAGGGCGGTTGGGTGGGTCGCTGCCGGACTCGTGTTCGGCGCGCTGCTCGCCTCGGCGCAGTTGTGGCCGACGATGATGGCGGGCGTGAGGGCACATCGGGGCAATATGGGGGTGCCCGACTTCTGGTCGCTGCACCCGCTCGGCGCGCTCGAGCTCATCGCGCCACATCTCTTCGGCAACTACTACGACGCGTTTCTGGCAGACATGCCGTGGATGTCTCCCCTCAACAGCGGACGTGACCCCTTCTACTACTCGATCTACCTGGGGCCGATTGTTCTCGCGCTGGCCGGGGCCGGACTCGCCGCGCGTCCTCGGCGCAACGTGGGCTGGGCGCTCGTCGCCCTCGTGTTTTTCATCGCCTCGATGGGCGGCTACACGGCCGTCTATCCGTTGATCCGCAAGCTGCTGCCGCCGCTGGCGTATTTCCGTTTCCCGGTGAAATATCTCGTCGTCACGACGTTTGCGACAGCGGTACTTGCCGCCGACGGCTGGTCCGCTCTATCGGACCCGTTGATGCGCACGCGTATCAAGCGCGTCGCCATCATCTGTGTGCTGATGGCCGTGGTGTTTGGGATCGCGATCGGCTTTGCGGAGGGTGCGCCACAATCGGCTGAGCGCGCGCTTGCCGCACTGGCCAGGCGCGTGCCCGTGGACCCGTTGATCGGTGCGGAATTCCTGCTGCGCGTCGGCCCGGCGCTCGCCGCGCGCGCGGCAGCGCTCCTGCTCGCGGCGGCGGCACTGATCGCCATCGCGGCATCCCCGCGCTCACGCGCGGGCACGGCGTCCTACCTGCTCCTCGTCGCGATGTGCGCTGATCTCGCCGTCACGAACGCGGAGCTGAACCTGACCTCGTCGGTGGCGAAGCTCACGCCGCCGGATTGGTACCAGGCGATGGCGGCCGAGCAGCGCGTGTACATCGGCGGACGCGTGCGGGGCTACATGAACACGGACGATCCGGATGCAACGAGCAAGTGGGAGGTTCCCGCCGAAGACACCGCGATCGAGGGTCGTATGGAGCTGAACGCGGAGCTCCCGATGGCGCCTTCGGGCTGGCGCGTGCGCGAGGCCCTGTCGTACGACCTTCCAGTCCTCTGGCCCTCGGAGTACGAAGCGCTCGTGCGCCGTTTCGAGAAGGCGACCGCTGGGGAACGTGACCTGTTCTTGAGTCGATCCGGCGTGCGCTGGTGCGCCTTACCGGAGAACGCACGGCCCTGGCTCAAACCGATTGCGCAGGTGCCGCACTGGAAGATGTCGGTCGTCGAGTGCCATCCGACCGCGAAGCGCGTGTTCATCACGGCGACGGCGCGTCAGGGAAACGACGCGGCGTGGCAGCGCAACGCGCTCTTCGATGCCACCGTGCCGGACGAGGAGCTGCGGCTTTCGGAGGTGCCGCCCTTGGCGGGCAAGCCTGGCGAGCCTGCGGCCGCGTCCGCGCGCATTGTCGTTGACGGAACAAACGAAGTCGTGGTCGATGCGACCCTGCCGGCGGACGGGTTCGTCGTGCTGCGCGACTCATACGATCCGTCCTGGACGGTTGACGTTGACGGCGTCCACGCGCAAATAGCTCGTGCCAACAGCGCCTACCGGGCCGTGCACGTCGCGGCAGGACATCACGTGATACGGTTCCGGTTCAGACCGCGCGACCTGTTCGTTGGTCTAACAATGTCATTGATGGCTGGGCTCATGCTGATCGGGGTGTCCGTCCGGAGGAGGGATCTTCCGCCTTCCGCCGTCGCGCGAAGCGCTTCGGCGGACCGCCGTAGCCTTGGCGGAGGCTGGTTAGGCGAAAGGACTCGTGAGCGAGAATCTGGCTTCACGCTCATCGAGCTGATGATCGTGATGGCGATCATCGGCATCATCCTCGCGATTGCGTTCGGGCAGTATCGGAATATGCAGTCGAAAGGCAACGAAGCCTCGGCGATCGCATCGCTGCGTTCGATTGCGGCGGCCGAGTGGCAGTTCGCGCAGACGTGCGGCAACCAGAAATATGCGACCACGCTGCCGGGATTGGGGCAGCCGATCCCGACGACCGGACACGCCTTTCTCAGCCCCGATCTCACCGGCGGCGACCAGGTGGAAAAGTCCGGCTACCTGTTCAAGATCACGGCGAAGCCACTCGATGGTGTCGCCCAGGCCTGCAACGGAACCCCGGTTGCAGACGGCTATGCGGCCACGGCGGATCCGGCCAGGCCCGGTATGAGTGGCGATCGTTTTTTTGCGGTCAACGCCGATCGCGTCCTGTACGAAGACAGCGAGACGTTCACGGAAAAGATGCCGGAGGAGGGGAACCCGGGCAAGGGAACGGAAATCAAGTAGAATGATGCATCTCAATGTCAGCGCTCGCGCGTAAGCTCCTGCTCGGCTTCGGGCTGCTCGGACTCGTGGCGTCCGGGGCATCGACGTACGTCCATTACAACCTGCTCGAGAATCCGGGCTACACCAGCTTCTGCGACATCAACGCGACGGTCAGTTGCGGACAGGCATATCTGAGCCGTTATGGCTCAATCGCCGGCGTCCCCGTCGCGATTGGCGGTCTGGCGTTCTTCCTGCTCGTCCTGATGCTCGTGTGGGGAGGCGGCGGCAAGAGCCGCATTGCCGACAGCGCGCCCGGCTATATCTTTGCGGCCTCGACGCTGGCCCTCGCCGTCGTGCTGTATCTCGCGTATGCGTCATTTTTCATTCTCAGGGCGGTCTGTCCGTTGTGCGTGGCAACGTACATCGCGGTGGCCGGCATTTTCGTGATTTCGGGAGGAGCCAGTTCCTTGCCTATGACCAGTCTTCCGAAACGTGCGTCACGCGACCTGCGCGTGCTCGTCACGACGCCGGTGGCCTTCATCATCGCGCTCCTGTTCCTTGGCGGGGCGACATCGGCCGTTGCACTGTTCCCCCGTGAAGAAGCGCGATCGATCAGAGCGCAGCAGGCGACGCCGATTACGGAGCAGCAGCGCAGCGAGTTCGAGAAATGGTGGGAGATGCAGCCGCGCGTGCAGGTGCCCTATACGGCCGAGGGGGCCAAAGTGGTCGTCGTGAAGTTCAACGACTATCAGTGCCCGCCGTGCAAGCAGACCTACGAGGCGTACGAGCCGATCCTGGCCAAGTACGAGCCGCGCGGGGTCAAGTATGTCATGCGGCACTTCCCGTTGAATCCGCAGTGTAACTCCGCGGTGAAGGCCATGGTCCACACGGCCGCGTGCGACGCGGCCGCCGCCGCCGTCATGGCGAAATCGAAAGGGACGTACGACAAGCTCAGCGCCTGGTTCTTTACGAACCAGGAGACGCTCAGCCCCGCAACCGTGCGCGAGGCGGCGAAGACCGTCGGCGGGATCACCGACTTCGATACGCAGTACGAGAAGGCGATACAGGAAGTGAAGACTGACGCCTCCACCGGCGCCGTGCTCGGCGTCACCTCAACGCCCACGTTCTTCGTGAACGGCCGCATGCTCAAGGGGGGCCTGCCGGCGCAGTACTTCGAAGCCGCGATCGAGCTCGAACTGCAACACGGCAACGGATCGAAATGAGTCATGGCTCACCGCTCATGGGTCATGGCGGATCGAGACTCGCCGGCTCAGGGCACGAGACAGCTGAGCCCTAAGAGTGCGTTTCAAAACTACCGTAGCGCAGCCCTTCAGGGCTGCCCGGCGGCCGTCAAGCAGGCCTGAAGGCCTGCGCTACGCAAGGCCGTCAAGCAGGGCCTGAAGGCCTGCGCTACGCAAGGCCGCCGTTTATTTTGAAGCGCCCTCTGACCTGTCTAAGCCGTGAGCCAGCCTGAGCCTTGAACCTTAAGCCTGCGTGACTCCCGCCATTCGCACTCGTGAGCTGACGAAAGATTTTCCCGTCGGGTTCTGGCGTCCGCGGCCCTACCGCGCGCTCGATCGCCTGTCGATCGAGGTCGCTCCTGGCGACGTCTTCGGGTTCCTTGGGCCGAACGGCGCCGGGAAAACGACGACGCTCAAGCTGCTCATGCAGCTCGTGTTTCCGACGAGCGGCGACGCCGAAATCCTCGGTCGGCCGGTCGGCGACGTGGGGATCCGCCGGCGGATCGGGTACCTTCCCGAGAATCCGTACTTCTACGACCATCTCACCGCCGAAGAACTCCTCGGGTATTACGCGCGCCTTTTCCGGATGGCGCCGGTCGAGCGGCGGCAGCGCGTGACCGCGGTGCTCGATCGTCTGGGCATTGGCGCGGAACGGCGGCTGCAGCTCCGGAAGTTTTCGAAAGGCATGCTCCAGCGCGTCGGGCTTGCGCAGGCACTCCTGAACGAGCCTGAGGTGATCGTGCTCGACGAACCGATGTCGGGTCTCGATCCGCTTGGCCGTCGCGACGTTCGCGCATTGATTCTCGAGCTGCGCGACCAGGGCAGGACCGTCTTCTTCAGTTCTCACATCCTTTCCGATGCCGAGGCGCTTTGCAGTCAGGTCGCGATCCTCGCGAAAGGCCGGCTCGCGGCCGCTGGACGCCTGTCGGATCTGCAGGAGTTCGCTGTGCATGGCTGGGAGCTCGTGGTCTCCGGCGTGCCGCCGCACGTGCTCGATCGCGTCCGCTCACGCGTCCGATCCGTGACGGCGATTACCGGCGACCGCTACGCGATAGACCTGCCCGCGGACGCGCGTCCCGAGCAGTGGCTCGCGGAGCTCGCCGCGGCCGGCGCGACGCTCGTCGCGCTGAATCCAATCCGCGAGACGCTCGAGGACCTGTTCGTCCGCCGCGTCTCCGAAATGGGCGACGGCGGGCGTCCCGCCACCGCGACGCGGGTGCCGCGTCGGGGGCCTGGCCCGGGGAGTGCCGCATGAACGCGGCGCGCTCAGTCGCCATCGCCGTGTTCAAAGAATCGGTCCGCGATCGGATCTTCTACAACCTCGTGCTGTTTGCCGTGCTGCTGGTGGGCGCTTCGATTCTCATGGGCCAGTTGACGGCGGGGCAGGACGTCAAGATCATCAAGGACCTCGGCCTGACGGCCACGTCGGTCTTCGGCCTGTTCATCTCGATCTTCGTCGGCATCAATCTCGTCTCCAAGGAAGTCGAGCGCCGCAGCGTGTATCCGCTGTTCGCCAAGCCGATCCGCCGCTCCGAGTTCATCATCGGCAAATACGCCGGTCTCCTCCTCACGCTGATGGTGAACGTCGTCGTGATGACGGTGGCGCTGTACACCGTCCTGTTCTTCCTCTCGCGCGGCGTGTCGCCGAACGTGCAGCGCGCCTGGGACGCGCCGCCGATTGACCCGGCGCTGCTGAAGGCGATCGGGCTCATCTACGTCGACCTCGCGCTCGTCACCGCGGTCGCGGTGCTGTTCTCCACGTACTCCAGCCCGATGCTGTCAGCGGTGTTCACGTTCGGCCTTTACGTAGTGGGGCAGTTCAACGAGGACCTGCGGCGCCTTGACCAGATCGTGGGCGGACCCGCGGCAGGGATCGTCGGCAAGGCGTGCTACTACCTGCTCCCCGACTTCGCACGGTTCGACATCAAGCTCGCGGTCGTGCACGGCATTCCGGTGAGCGCCGGATACATGCTGTGGACCACTGCGTACGCGGCAGCCTATGTCGCGGCACTGCTGCTCGGCGCCTGCGTGATCTTTTCGCGGAGAGACTTCAAGTGACGCGTGCCGGCGCAGGCGCTGCGGCCACGGTCTGTCTTGGCGCAGCCGTGGCGCTGCACGCGGCGCAGGACGCACGATATCCTTCGCCTGCCATCGATCGTCCCGAGCTTCTCTACGTGCGATCGGGTGACACGATCAAGCGGCTCGCGCTCGATTACGACGCGTTCGCGGCGGACGTGTACTGGATCCGCGCCCTGCAGCATTTCGGCGGCGAGCGGACCGCGCCGCCCGATCACGTGCGTGACTACGCGCTCCTCTACCCACTGCTCGATTTGACGACGACGCTCGATCCGTACTTCAGCATCGCGTATCGCTTCGGCGCGATTTACCTTGGCGAGCCGTATCCCGGCGGGCCGGGGCGCGCGGATCTTGCGATGACGCTGCTGCGGAAGGGGCTCGCGGCACAGCCGCAGAAGTGGCAGTACATGCAGGATATCGGCTTCGTCTACTACTGGCATTTGCAGGACTACAAGTCCGCGGCGACATGGTTCCAGCGCGCCTCGGAGATCCAGGGGGCTCCATCCTGGCTGCGGCCGCTGGCCGCTGTGACGCTGGCCGAAGGCGGGCATCGGAGCGCGTCGCGCGCGCTCTTCGGGCAGCTTGCCGAATCCGAGGAGCCGTGGCTGCGCGACGCGGCCCGGTTGCGGCTCCGGCAGCTCGATGCGATGGACGTCATCGACGCGCTCCAGGCGCGCGTGGCGCTGTATCAGCGCGAGCACCCCGGCGAGCCCGTCACGTGGCAGAAGCTCGTCGCCGCTCGTCTCGTGCCGAGCGTACCGGTGGATTCCGCCGGCGTGCCTTTCATCATCGAGGCCACCGGACGCGTGACGGTGGCGCGGGAATCGCCGCTCTTTCCGCTCCCCGGGCAGAAACCGGACAACTCGTCGTGATGGACGTGCCGGTCGGCTTTGTGTTCGCCGTGCTCATCGCGACCGGGCTCATCGTCGGCAGCTTTCTCAACGTCTGCATCTACCGCATTCCGCGCAAGCGATCGATCGTGTGGCCGGCCTCGCGCTGCGCGTCCTGCGAACGTCCGCTCGCGTGGTTCGAAAACCTGCCCGTGCTCAGCTACGCCGCGCTACGGGGGCGCTGCCGCACGTGCGGCACGCGCATCTCGATCCGATATCCGATTGTGGAGCTCGTGACGGCCGCCGCCTTCGCACTCGATTTCCTGGCGTTCGGGCTCACGCCGCTTTTTGCCGTGCGGGTGTTGTTCGCCTGCGCGATGATCGTGCTGTTCGCGATCGATCTGGAGCATCAGCTGCTGCCGAACGTGATCACCGTGCCCGGCAGCCTCATCGGCTTTCTCGCGAGCCTCTTTCTTCCGCCGGGGCCGGCGATGTCGCTTGCGGGGATCGCGGCCGGCGGAGGATTGTTGTGGCTGATTATCGAGGTGTGGCTCCGGCTTCGCGGCGTCGAGGCGATGGGCTTCGGCGATGTGAAGATGCTGGCAATGATCGGCGCGTTTCTCGGGCTCAAGCTGGCGATCCTGACGTTCATCCTGTCGTCGCTCATGGGCGGGGTGATCGGCCTCTTCGTGATCGCGACGCGCCGCGGCGGGATGGCGACTGCGCTGCCGTATGGGACGATGCTCGCCGTCGCGGCGTTCATCGCGAGCGTCGCGGGAGAGCGGCTCATTGATTGGTATGTGCATCTGTATCTGTAGGCAGGAGGCAGACTCCTGACTTCTGACTCCTGACTTCTGACTACTCGTCCTTATGACTCGTAGCGGCTACTTGCTCCTCGGCCTCACGGCGATCGTCGGCATGCTGGCGGCGGTGCTGGCGTTCGCCGTGCTGCGGTTGTTTGCCGCCGCGCGCGCGGCGGCGAAAGCGGAGAAGACCGAAGGGACGGAGACGGCCTTCATGGCCGCGGCCATGGAAGACGCGGTGCAGCGCCTGCGCGACCAGGAGCGCGCGATGAAGGCGCGCGCGGAAGCATCCGAGCGGTTGAGCAGCGAGATCATCGCGAGCATGACGTCGGGGCTGCTCGTCGTCAGCGAGGATCGTCACGTGCGCTCGCTGAATCCCGCGGGACGCAAGATGCTGGCCCTTCCCGAAGCGGACTGGTCGGGTGAATTCCGGGAGGTGCTCGTCGGCGCGGCACCACTTGCCGATGTCGTCGAAGAATGCCTCACATCCGCGCGTCCAATCGTGCGGCGCACGATCGCGCTCAAAGGAGCCGGCGCGGCGCATCTTGGCGTGACCGCATCGCCCATTCGCGACGAAACGGGGCGCGCGCACGGCGCGATGTGTCTCTTCAGCGATCTGAGTGAAATCGTCGAGCTCGAAGATCAGCTGCGCCTGAAAGACAGCCTCGCGCGCCTTGGCGAGCTGACGGCGGGCATCGCGCACGAATTCCGGAACGGCCTCGCGACGATCCACGGATACGCGCGGCTGCTGGACCTCGAGCGGCTGCCTGCCGACTTCCGTCCGTACGTGCAGGGCATTCGCGACGAGACCGAGGCGCTCGGCCAGGTCGTCACGAACTTTCTGAACTTCGCGCGGCCAACCGAGCTGGCGCTGGCGCCGGTGGACATGGCCGCGATCGCGGACCGTGCGGCGGAGGAAATCCGCGGCGAGGCGCGCTCACGCGGCGGCGACGTGAACGTGCGCGGCGAGTTCGTCCCCGTCGATGGTGATGAAGTGCTCCTGCGCCAGGCCTTCAGCAACTTGTGCCGCAACGCGCTCGAAGCGTGCGCCGACGCGCGAATCAAGCCGCACATCACAATCGAGGGAGTCCGCGACGAGGCGCAGGGCGTGCTGCGCGTCAGCGTGATCGACAACGGCCCGGGCATCAACGAGACAATCGCGCCGCGGATGTTCCGCCCGTTCGTCACCACCAAGGCCCGCGGCACCGGTCTCGGACTCGCCCTCGTTCAGAAGATCATCGTCACGCACAACGGGCGCGTGGCCGCGCAGCCCGAGACGGGTGGCGGCGCGCGCTTCGTGGTCACGCTGCCGCTCCGCGACCCGACGCTTCCATAATTGTTACGAACCGTAACAAAAGCGGGCATCCAGCCCGCATACGGCCCTGTAATCGGCCGTTCGGCGCGACAGGTAAGCCTCCACAATCAAATAAGTTAGCTGGTTCCGGACAACCGCTGGTCCGGCTGTGGCAACGCCATTGCTCAGATTGAAGGCATGCGGCGGATGTTGAACCACGACGCGCGCGGGTTTTCACTCATCGAGCTGGTGCTGACGTTGGCAATAGCTGCAACCCTGGCGGCTATCGCGGTGCCTGCGTTCAGCTCCGTGAGCGATTCTACAAAGCTTTCCAATGCCGCCCAGCAGGTGGAGCGCGAGTTGCAAAAGGCGCGAATGAAAGCGGTCGCGAACAACACACCGCTTCGATTCCGCACCAACTGTCCGTCCACAGGCTATTTCCGGATCGTGGAGCTGCTCGGCACGAGCGCCGATACGCCCACGACGCGGTGTGACGCGGCGACCTATACATGGCCCGCCGCCGACACCGACTTGTCGACGACACCGAATTTCGACGGACCGGTGCGGCAGATGTTGAACAGCGCAACGGTCACCACAGCCTCGATCGAATTCCGTCCCGACGGCACGGCGTGGGATACGTCGAGCGGTACGGCCACCGCGATCACCTCATCGATCACGATCACGGTGACGCGCAGCGGCAAAACGAAAGCGATTACGGTGAATAACCTTGGCAAAGTCTTACTCCAGTGAACGGGGCTTCAGCCTTGCGGAAGTAGCCGTCGCGACCGGCATGCTGGCGGTCGTGTCGCTCGGCGTCGCGCAGATGTTCGCGCTGTCGACCGAGAAGAATCTTGCCGCGAAGCACCAGGTGTCGACCACAACGATGGCGACGCAGAAGATGGAGCAGTTGCGCGGGTTGACGTTCTCTTACGACGGCGGCGGGCTCGGGTTGCCTGTCACCGACACGACAACGAACCTGACGCTGTGCACTCCCGACACGACCGGCCACGGCCTCGACCCGTCACCAGCGACGCCGACCGCGAATGCGTCGCTCGAATCGAACACCCGGGGATACGTCGACTTTCTCGACGGGCGCGGCACCTGCGTCTCCGCGAGCGGAGGCACCACGGCGCCGTCGGGCTCGGTGTATACGCGCCGCTGGGCGATTCAGCCGCTGCCGACCAACCCGAACAACTCGCTGGTCTTGACGGTCCTCGTCACGCCGACTGCCAAGGAAAGCCGCCGGACTATTTCATCGGACGGCCGCACGCGGCTCGTCGAGGACGCGATGCTCATCAGCGTGCGCACGAGGAAGGCACCATGACGCGCGAACACGGCTACTCGCTGATCGAGGTGCTCGTGTCGATGGCGATCATGATGGTCATCACCGGCGCGATCTTTCAGCTGGTGAACCCGTCGCAGTCCACCGCGCAAATCCAGCCGGAAGTACAGGACATGCAACAGCGGATGCGTGTCGGGGCCGACACGCTCTTCAAGGATCTCGTCATGGCCGGCGCCGGCCCCTACCAGGGCGCGGTGACCGGCTCGTTGATGGGATTCTTTGCCCCGATCATTCCACGACGCACGGGCAAGACGTCGCCGGACTCGTACACCGCCGCATTCGACGACCGCCTCACGATCACGTACGTGCCGAACACGTACTCGCAGACCTCGATTACCGATCCCATGCCGTCGCCATCAGCCGAACTCAAGGTTGCCAATCAGGCGAACTGCCCCGCCGGGCAGGAGCTCTGTGGCTTCCACGAAGGCGACGAGGTCATCATTTTTGACTCGAGCGGCCACTTCGATACGTTCACGATCACCCAGGTGCAGGACTCAGCCGGTCACCTGCAGCATCGCGGGCAGGACTTCAGCTACGGGTATCAGCCCGGCGCCTCGATCACGCAGGTGAAGTCGCACACGTATTATTTCGACTCAACCAATCGTCAGCTCCGCGATTACGACGGTGACGATGGCGACTACCCGGTCGTCGACAACGTAGTCGGCTTGAAATTCGAGTACTTCGGCGACCCCAGTCCACCGACCGTCCCGAAGCCTCCGTCAGGTGTCGCGAACTGTCTTTACGATTCGCTCGGGAACTACACCGCCAGCAGCATGACCACGCTGACGACGGGTGGCGGATCTCTTTCGCCGCTGCCCGTTTCGATGTTCGCGGACGGTCCATGGTGCGGCGGCGGCTCGAACCAGTTCGACGCCGATCTCTACCGCGTGCGGAAGGTCAAGGTGACGCTCCGGATCCAGACGCCGCTCGCGGCGTTGCGCGGCCGCGATAGCACGCTCTTCGCGAATCCCGGCACCAGCGTGTCCGGTCAGAAGTTCATTCCAGACCTCGTGACGTCGTTCGAGATTGCGCCGCGCAACATGAATCTGGGCCGCTGATCATGACTCACCAACCTGCGACGATCGATCGGCTCAAGCGCGAAGAAGGTACAGCCCTCATCATTGCCCTGATGGCGACGATGCTGCTCACTGCGCTCGGGATGACGCTCGTGCTCACGAGCAACACCGAGACGATGATCTCGGGCAACTACCGCAACAGCCAGGAGGCGCTGTACGCCGCAGATGCAGCGGTCGAGCGCGTCATGCAGGATCTGCTGCTCATCCCGCGCTGGAACGACATCCTCACGGGCAACTCGACGATCACTCCGGCATGTGCCGGCGTCTCGACGTTCACGCCGGTATCGTCGACGCTCTCGGGTTTCATCGACAGCACGACGACGCCGACGATTCCGGACAGCGGTCAGTCGATCAATCTGCTGAACGCCACGTGCACGCTGCAGAAGAGCACTGACACGCTGAACCTGTGGGGAGCGAACAATCCCGCGTGGCGGCTATTCGCGTACGGCCGCATGCAGTCCATGCTGCCGAACAACACTATCGACAGTCAGATGTATATGGCGGTGTGGGTTGCTGACGATCCGGCGGACAACGACGGGAATCCCTCGACCGACGCGAATGGAACGCTCACGCTACATGCGGAAGCCTACGGACCCTCGGGAACGCGGAAGGTGATTGAAGTCACGGTGGCGAAGACGTCTGGCACGGAAATCGAGCGCGGTCAGATCGCACAGCGCGGGCAGGACGAACTCAATCAGCGCGCCCGCAAGGCGGCCGTGCAGACGCCCGGCAAAGCGCTGTCCAACATGCAGATGGGTGTCCGCCCGGGCGGAATGGTGGTGCAGTGATGCGACGCTTGCGGCATTTCTTGACTCCGCTCGGTGGGGCCTCTCTAGATTCCCTACCTCCCGCCTTCGCTCCAGCGTTTCGACGGAGCTACGGCGCGGCAGGCCGCTGCGCGCCCGCGGCCACCTTCGGCGACTTCGCTCCGCCGCGGGCTCGCGGCCGCAGGCGCGTGCGCGCGGCGAAAGGGATTCTCTCGGTCCTGGCAGTCCTGTGCTGGACGGTCAGCGCCTCGGCGCAGCTCGATCCGCTGACGATCCTGCGCCGCGTTCCGCCAACCGTCATCGTCGTGTTCGACACGTCGCTCGAAATGCTGACCGACGGCGCCGACACCTTCTACGATCCCGGATTCTATTCCTCCACCGCGGATCCAACAGTGATGAACGCGTTCGCGGCGGCGTCGCCGCCGATCGGAGCCGCGAAGACCTACCGTCGCGTCTTCCGGAATTTCCACTACGCGGTATCGCCCGGCAAGTACCAGGCCGATCGCATCGCGCCCGTCGCGGCGACGTGGGATCCGTCGAATGCGCTGACATCCAACGCGGTCGCCGATACGACAACGTACTTCGCGAACACGCGGTGGCAGGTCGCGCGCAACGGCCTCGCGCAGGCGCTGACGGAAACGAATACCTCCGCCGCGCGCTGGGGTCTGCTGCGTCTGCGCCAGAAGAGTCCCGCGTGGCGCTCGACTCCGGGGGGCACGGCCGCGGGCGGCAGCGACTGCGACAAGCCGGTCACCATCCTGACAGACCCGACGCAGGCGCTCTACGGCGACACGACCCCCTGCAACGCAGGAGGCCTCGGCAAGTACGCGACCTACGCGCCGCTCCTCGGCGCCGGCGCCGCAGCAGATGCGGGATATGCGCAGTCCACCGCGCCGAGCGGCACTGTCGTCGTGACGCCGGGCGCGAACAACGCGACCGCGATGTACAACGTCGTCGCGGCGCAGGCCGGTAACCCCTCGGGAATCATTCCCGCGAGCGTGGGCGGTCGGACAGGGACGACCGACTACGCCGATCGTCCGCTGAGCTATGCGCTGGACGACGCGAAGGCTGCGGTGATGTCGGCAATGACGGGAGACTCCGCGGCAAACCGCACCTGCCGGAACTACATAATCGTGCTGGTGACGGGCGGACAGGATTCCGGCGACGCGACGTACGTCGGCGCGAACAACGCCGCGACACGCGCGACCCAGTTTCTGACGATCACGTCGTCCGGCACGACGCGCAGCGTGCCGATTCACGTCATCGGCATCAAGGTCAAGGCTGCCGAGGAGGCGCAGCTGCAAAGCATCGCAACCAACAGCCGCGGCGTGTATCACAACGTCACGACGGAATCGGAAGTGACGCGCTGGGTGAACTACGCCGTGCAATCCGGCTACGCCCGCCAGGCCGACATCGATGCGGGGAACCCGAGCGAGTACGTGACGGTCAGCCCGATTGTCGGCACCGTCAATCTGACCGCCGGCAAGGACTCGGCGGGCGCGGCGCTGCCGAACGATGTGGTGCACATCGGCGGCGTGTCGACGAATGCGATCGTGCCTCAGCGCAGCAACGTGCTGATTTCCGCCGGCTTCGAGATGCCCGGCTTCTACGGCCGGTTGCGCGCGTTCCGGACCTACAAGCCGGTCACCGACGCCACCAAGTCGAGCGGCTACAAGTTCGTCAACGACGGCACGAAGCTCTGGCCGGATCTCGACAGCCGGCCGTCGCTGGCGGGCCAGGCGCGGACCCCGTCGAGCGCGTCCAGCCGGAATGTCTACACGTACATCCCGAATGGTGCCGGCGGCGGGTCGATCGTGGCCTTCACGACGACGAACGCGTCGACGCTGGCGCCGGCCATGAACCTCACCGCGACCGCCGCAACGACCTTGATCGACTACGTGCGGCAGCAGCCTCTTGGCGCACCGATCGGATCGACACCCGCGCTCATGGATCCTCCCTCGCTGGATCCGCCGCCGGACAACGATTACGGACGCGCGGGCTCGACCGGCACCTTCGCGGGCGATCACGAGAACCGCCGCAGCATCCTCTTCGTTGGCCTGAACGACGGCATGATGCACGCGATCGACGCGCGCACGGGCTATGAAGTGTGGGCTTTCATTCCCTACAACCTGCTGCCGAAGCTGCGGACTCTGTACGATGGTCAGTCGGTGGAGCAGTTCGAGTACTTCGTCGACAGTTCACCGAAGCTCGCCGAAGTCAAAATCAGCGGGGTGTGGCATTCTCTGCTCCTCTTCGGGCAGGGTCCCGGCGGGATCTTCTACCAGTGCTTCGACGTCAGTGAAGCGGGTATGGGCGTGGCTCCGGACAAGGACACGCTGAGCGACGTGAACAACCTGCTGCAGAAGTTCGATTCGCCCGACGAGTCGATCGTGTTCAGGTGGGCGTTCCCGAATTACGGACATTTCGATCCGGCGATTAAGCAGACGTTCACACTGAGCGACGGCACCCCGGGTAACAAGCTTGTTCTCTGGGGCGATCTGAGCGCGAGCGCCACCTATGCGGAGAAGACCGTCGGGTATACCTGGTCCGATCCTGCGGTCGGCCCGCTCGACTCCACGCGCTCGGTGAACGGCGTCGTCGTCGGCTCGGGATATTTCCCCGACATCGAGTCAGCCATCACCAACCGTGGCGTATCGGGGCCAAAGGCAGGCACCACGATGTTCGTGCTCAACGCGGACACGGGAGTGTTGGTGGGGAATTCGACGGGCGCGACGTGCGGCACCGTCAGTGGCACGAGCGGCAGCGGCACCGGGTGTCTGTCGGTCGGTGACGTCAGCAACGCGCGCAAGAACGCGCTGCACGCGGACCCGACGGCGGCCGGCGATTATGGATCGCCCGTAGTCAACAAGGCCTACATCGGCGACATCGATGGCAAGTACTGGAAGTTCGGCTTCGACAGCACGGGCGCGCTGACCGCGAACCTGATGGTCGACACCGGTGTGCCGATTTACGCATCGTCCGCGCTGTTGTTCGTGGGCAGCACCGACGTCTACATGTTCTTTGCGACGGGCAGCGACTCGCTCCCGACGTCGACGTCGGGAGGAACGGGCACGTTCAGGCTGTACGGTCTGAAGGACAATTCGCCCGCGTCGGGAGCGACGACCAAGTTCACGATCGATCTGGCGAGCGTCACGCAGTCCGGCGGGCTGGCGAACGGCGAGCGGCCGTCGACATCTCCGACGGTCGCAGGTGACATCGTTTTCTACACGTCGACGACCGAAGTCGCCGCAACGCCCTGCGTCGACTTCACGGCGAATCTGTATGCCGTGACCTACTCGGGCAGCGCCGCATACGATGCGAACAATAACGGGCGGCTGGACAACAACGAGAGCAACATCGTCAGGACGGCCACGGGCCGGGCGACCGCGCCCTTCATCGTCGACCAGCATCTGTATTTCGCGACGTCGGCCGGAAGCGGCGGTGCCGGCAGCGGCAACGGTGGCAGCACCGGCGATCGCAACGGCGCGAAGATCGAGGCGTTCGGGGATCCTGAAGACTTCAACAACGGCGTGGGCCAGGTCGGCGTGCGCATTCTCTCGTGGCGGGAAATCAGGTAGTGGCTCAGGCAAGCGTCTGCGCGTCCTGCGGTTCGAAATTCAGCGCGGAACGCGACCGGTGCCCGCGCTGCCGTGCGCTCGTCAAGGTCGTCGATCACGTTGGGGTGGCGGCGCGGAGCCGTCGCCTGCAGAAGATTGGTGGCAGCCTGCTGTCGGTCGCCCTCGTCGCGCTGACAGCCGTCTGGCTCCTCGCGCCGAAGAAGGAGCCGACGGCGGCGACTCCTGGGGGCCAAGATCCGCTTGCCGCACGGCGCCCGGCCGTCTCCGCACGTCCCGCCGAGGCGCCGGCGCCCGCCGAGCGCCCGTACATGGATCCAAGCGGTCGCGCGCACGAGTCGTACGCGGCGGGCGACTACGAAGCGGCGCTCAAGCAGCTGCAGCAGGCGATCGAGAAGAACCCGCGGGACGCCGAGTCGCTCAGCAACCTTGGGCAGATCCTGGTGCGGCTCGGACGTCCACAAGAGGCGCTGCCCTATTTCGACAGGGCGATCGCGTTGAACGGCGATCGATGGGCCTACGTGTTCAATCGCGCGCGTGCCGCGAGGCTGCTCGAGCGGTGGCCCGAGAGCATCGAGGGTTACCGTCGCGCGCAGGCGTTATTCCCCAATGATTACGTGACGACCTACAACCTCGCGCTGACGCTGCACAAAGCGGGCAACGAAGAGGCCGCCGTCACCGAGTACCAAAAGGCCATAGCGCTCGCGCCGGAAGACGGCGGGTTCCGGCGCGCGCTGGGTATCAGTCTCGAGAAGCTGAACCGGCCCGCCGATGCTGCCGCGGCCTACACCGAGTACCTCAAACTGTCCCCGAACGCGCCCGATGCCGATAAGGTCCGGCAGCGCATCGCCCTGTTGACGTCTGGTAAACTGACCTCTGAGAGTTCCTCATGAAGCGCATGTTTTCGGTCTCTATCATGCTCATGTTCGTGGCCGGCACTGTTCCGGCGCGCGCGCAGTCGCTCGCAGACGTTGCCAAGAAGGAAGCCGATCGCCGCAAGGCTGCGGGCACGGCGCCGAAGGCGGCTCCCAAGAGGGTCTACACGAACGACGATCTGAAGCCCGCCCCCTCGCCGTCGCCGGGCTCGATTACGACGCCCGCCGCGTCCGACGCCAAGGACGCGTCGAAGGAGAAGGATGCGGCCCAGAAAGATGCGGCGAAAAAGCCCGAGGAAGAAAAAGGGGAAGAGTACTGGCGCGGGCGCATGTCTCAGGCGCGTGAAGCGCTCCGGCGAAACGAGATGTTCCGCGAGGCGCTCCAGACCCGCATCAACTCCCTGACGAGCGACTTTTCCGCGCGCGACGATCCGTACCAGCGCGCGCAGCTTGCGGACGATCGCCAGAAAGCCGTGGCCGAGATGGCGCGAGTGACGCAGGAGATCGACGCGCTCAAGAAGCAGATCGCGGATATCGAAGAAGAAGCGCGACAGGCCGGCGTCCCGCCGGGCTGGCTCCGCTGAACGCAATCGTTCGCGTGCCTGCTCCCGCCCAGATTCTTATCGTCGAAGACAAGGATTCGCTGCGGACGATGCTTCGGCACGCACTCGAGCGGCAGGGCCATGCCGTGCTCGAAGCTGCGGACCAGCCCGCCGCGATGCGCCTCTTACAGCAGGCGCTTCCCGCCGTCGTCTTGTCCGATCTCCGCCTCCCTGAAGGTGACGGCTTCGGTGTGCTGCGCGCCGCCAAGGAGATCGACGCGGACATCCCGGTCATCGTCATGACGGCCTACGGCAGCATCGAGGACGCCGTCGCGGCGATGAAGGAAGGCGCCATGGACTTCCTCGCGAAGCCCATCGATCCCGATCACCTGCTGCTGCTCGTCTCCCGCGCGCTGGAGCAGCGACGCATCGTCACCGAGAACTTGCTGATGAAGGAGGAGCTCGCCGTGCGGCGCGGCGCGCCGCAGCTCGTGGGTGAGGATCCGTCGCTCCGGAAGGTGTTCGCGTCGATGCAGCGCGCCGCGGCCACGGATACAACGGTCCTGCTCGAAGGCGAAAGCGGCACCGGAAAGGAGCTCTTCGCGCGATCGCTGCACGCGCTCAGTCCTCGCACGGACCAGCCGTTTGTCGCCATCAACTGCGCGGCAATTCCCGAAACGCTTCTCGAGACGGAGCTTTTCGGCCACGAGAAAGGGGCGTTTACGGGCGCGGTTGCCCGCAAGCCAGGCAAGTTCGAGGTGGCGCATCGAGGCACGCTGTTCCTCGACGAGATTGGCGATCTGCCGCTCTCGCTGCAGGCGAAGATCCTGCGCGCGCTCGAAGAGAAGCGCTTCGAGCGCGTGGGCGGGACGGCCTCAGTCCAGGTCGACGTGCGGCTCGTGGCGGCGACCAACAAAGGCCTGCGCGCGGCGGTGGCGGCGCGCCGCTTCCGTGAAGATCTCTACTTTCGCTTGTCGGTGTTCCCGATCACAGTACCGCCGCTCAGGGAGCGTCCCGGCGATATCCCGACGCTGGCGCGATTCTTCGTCGATCGCTTCTGTCGCGATCTGAAGAAAAAACCGCTGGTGCTCTCGCCCGCGGCGCTGGAGCACCTGCAGAAGTATCGCTGGCCGGGAAACGTGCGCGAACTGCAGAACTGCATCGAACGCGCCGTCATCCTCGCCGATGGCGACACGATCCTGCCGCGGCATTTGAATCTGTCGTTTGCCGAGCCGCCGGTCGACGAGGCAGTGTCGCCGTGGTCGCAGATCGATCTCTCCGGCAGCCTCGCGGAAGTCACGCGCCGGGTTACGGCGGAAGTCGAACGACGCAAGATCGAAGAGATCCTCCGCGAAGCGGGCAACAACAAAGGACGGGCCGCGGAACTGCTGCAGGTGAGCTACAAGACGCTGCTGGTCAAGCTGAAAGAGCACGGGATCGAGTAGCACGCGTCGGGATGCGGGGTGCGGGGTGCGGGGTGCGGGGTGCGGGGTGCGGGCTGCGGGGTGCGGGGTGCGGGGTGCGAAGGCACCAGCTCGTTGTGCGCGTCGCGCTCGTGGCTTCCGCCTTTGAGGCGGAAGATCGCTGCTAGGCCGCCGTTAGGCCGAGATTTTCCAGCGCCCGCAGGATCTCCTCCTCGGTTACGTCGCTCACGACCTCACAGGTACCAATCGATCGCGGCAGGACGAAGTGCAGCTTGCCCGCCACAATCTTCTTATCGCGTCCGATGGCTTCCATCGTTTGCGACAGCGAGAGATCGGTGACGGCCGGCAGCGGGCCCATCTGCGTAATCAAGGCGGCGAGCGCCGATCGATCGTCCTCGAGCATGGTGCCGCGCGTCACGGCGATGTCGGCCGCCAGCAGCATTCCGTACGCGACCGCTTCACCGTGACGGAAGCGGCGGTAGCGCGTCACCGCTTCGAGCGCATGGCCAGCAGTGTGGCCGAAGTTCAGCGTCCGGCGAAGGCCTGTTTCCCGCTCGTCCTGCTCGACGACGGACGCTTTGATCGCGCATGAGTCGGCGATCACCGGCACCAGCGACGCCGGGTCGCGCGCGAAGAGCGCCGCCATGGAGGCCGACACGCGATCGAAGAGCGGCCGGCTTGCAATCACGCCGTACTTGATCACCTCGTAGAGTCCCGCGCGGAATTCGCGCCGCGGCAGCGTCGCGAGCAGTTCCGGATCGATGGCGACCATCGCCGGCGCATGAAATGCCCCGATCAGGTTCTTGCCCATCGAGTGATTGACGCCGACCTTGCCGCCGATGGCGCTATCGACCTGCGCCAGCAACGTCGTCGGTACCTGGACCACGGGGATTCCGCGAAGATAGGTGGCCGCGGCGAAGCCGCCAATGTCGCCAACGACACCGCCGCCGACCGCGACGATCGCACTCGCCCGATCGGCGCGCGCGCGCAGCAGCGCATCGTAGATGCGCGAGACCGTCTGCAGCTGCTTGAATCGCTCCCCGTCCGGAATCAGGATCGGCTCCTCGCCGGAGACGTCGGCGAACGCCGATGAATGGAAGCGCCAGACGGTCGGGTTCGAGACGATGAATCGACGCTGCGGCAGCCGCACTTCGTCGAGGAGCGCGGGCAACCGCGCCGCCGTCGCGACGGCGATCTGCACGGGGTACGTGCCGGTGCGGCTCCCGACGTCGATCCGCACGGGGGCCACGTCTGGAACGGATGGGGACATGCGCTAGCCGTGCTTGCACGGCGTGAATATGAACGATGTGTCCAATTCGCCGTGCAACCACGGCTTAGCCGCGGCCGCAACAGCGGCCGCGGACTCTAGTAACGAAGCTCCGCCTCTCCATTCGTTGGTTTGAGGCGGAGCTTCGTTACTGGATGGTAGGATAACAGGATCGGCGAGCGCGTGGATCTGCACGGCGATTACTTGATCATCGGCAGCGGCATCGCGGCGCTTCGCGCGGCGGCGTCGCTGGGCGGCGCGGGCGACGTCCTTATCCTCACGAAGGGCGGTCGGCGCGAGGGGAATACCGGGTACGCGCAGGGGGGCATCGCCGCCGCGATGGGCGCGGACGACAGTCCCGCGCGTCACCTTGCCGACACGATGGCCGCCGGTGACGGGCTGTGCAACGAGCGTGCGGTTGCCGTGCTCGTGGAAGAAGGCCCCCGGTACGTGCGCGAGCTGATCGATTGGGGGGCGGAGTTCGATCGTGCCGCTGACGGATCGCCGGCACTCGCCATCGAGGGGGCGCACAGCGTCCGCCGCGTGCTGCACGCACGCGACGCGACGGGACGCGAGATCGGACGCGTGTTGTGGACCCGCGTGTCGCCGATGTCGAACGTCCGTGTGCTCGAGTACGCGCGCGCGGTCAGCGTGATCGTCGAGGATGGCCGCTGCGTTGGCGTCAGGTTTTTACAGGAAGACGGCGGGCTCGCCGTCGCGCGGGCACCTTGCACGCTGCTCGCGACGGGAGGCGCGGGACAGGTTTACCGGGAGACGACGAATCCACCGGTCGCGACCGGCGATGGCGTGGCGGTCGCGTATCTGGCGGGCGCCGCGATCATGGACATGGAGTTCGTCCAGTTCCACCCGACGGCGCTGGACGTCGCGGGGCAGCCGCGCTTCCTCTTATCGGAAGCGTTGCGCGGAGAAGGCGCGCGGCTCGTGAACGCGGACGGCGAGCCGTTCATGCTGCGATACGATCCCGCGGGGGATCTCGCCCCCCGCGATCGCGTCTCGCGCGGTATCGCGCGCGAGGCTCAGCGCACGGGAAAGCCGGTGTATCTGACGCTCGCGCATCTGCATCCGGCGTTCGTGCGCGAGCGCTTTCCGTTGATCTCGGCGGCGTGCCGGCAGGCCGGCCTCGATCTCGCGACCGATCGAATTCCGATCGGTCCCGCCGCGCATTACGTCATGGGAGGCGTCATCACGGACCTCGACGGCCGAACGACGATCACGGGGCTGCTCGCCGCGGGAGAAGCGGCGTGCACCGGCGTGCACGGCGCGAACCGCCTCGCGAGCAATTCGCTGCTCGAAGGGCTCGTGTTCGGTGCGCGCGCGGGCGCCGCAATGCGGCGCTGGACGGAGCAGCCGATCGACCCAGTCAGCCTCCGTGGCTTCGACGATGGCGCAACACATAAAAAGAGGGGACAGCCCGCTTTTTTTGCGAACAAAGGGGACGGCCTGGCGGCGGCGGCAGTGCAGGACCTCATGTGGCGGAATGTGGGCCTGTTCCGCGATGCGGATGGCTTGAAGGCCGCGCTCTCAGAGATCGACCCGGCATGGAACGCGCTGGCCGAGCGGCTCGATGACGGCGAGTCGCTGGCAGCTCTCGCGCCGCAGGACTGGCAGGCCGCCAGCCTGCTGACCGTCGGACTCTTGATCGCGCGCGCCGCGCTCCGCCGGGAGGAGAGCCGCGGCGGCCACTTCCGCCTCGATTTTCCGGAACGTGACGACCGGCGATGGCGGCGCCGCACCATGGAAAGACGTGGGGAGTAAGCGGCCCCGGAGAACGAAAGGCGCGCCACAACACTATGGCCGACAAGGTGGACACCAAGGGCAGCGTGACCGAGATCACGCCCCAGTCAGAGAATTTTTCCCAGTGGTACCTCGACGTGGTGCGCCGCGCGGAGCTCGCGGATTACACCGAGGTCAAAGGCTGCATGGCCATCAGGCCGTACGGCTATGCGATCTGGGAGCTGATTCAACAGGCGTTCGATCGCCGCTTCAAGGCGACCGGCCACGTCAACGCGTACTTCCCGCTGTTCATTCCTGCCAGCCTGCTGATGAAGGAGAAGGAGCACGTGAAAGGCTTCGCGCCGCAGGTCGCGTGGGTCACCAAGGGAGGCGACGAGGAGCTCGCCGAGCCGCTCGTCGTGCGGCCCACATCGGAAGCGATCATCGGCACGCTGTACGCGAAGTGGATCCAGTCGTGGCGCGATCTTCCCGTGCTCATCAACCAGTGGGCCAACGTCGTGCGCTGGGAAAAGGTCACGCGGCCGTTCCTGCGGACGACGGAATTCCTGTGGCAGGAGGGGCACACGGCGCACGAGACCGCCGAGGAAGCGCAGGAAGAAACGCTGAAGATCCTGGCGCTCTACAAGGAGTGCGCTGAAACGGAGCTCGGTATGCCTGTCATCGACGGGCAGAAGAGCGAGAGCGAGAAGTTCGCCGGCGCGTCGCGGACGTATTCGATCGAGGCGCTGATGGGCGACGGCCGCGCGCTGCAGGCGGGAACGTCGCACAACCTCGGACAGAACTTCGCGAAGGCGTTCGGCATCCAGTTCCAGGGACGCGACAAGACGCTGCAGCACGCGTGGACCACCTCGTGGGGCGTGTCGACGCGGCTCATCGGCGGCGTGATCATGACGCACGGCGACGACAACGGGTTGATCCTGCCGCCCCGCATCGCGCCGTACCAGGTCGTCATCGTGCCGATCCCGCGCGGCAACTGGCAGGAGACGGTGCTGCCGAAGGCGCGCGAGATCCGCGACACGCTGCAGGCGGCCGGCGTGCGCGTGATGCTCGACGATCGCGACTCGTACACGCCCGGATGGAAATTCGCGGAGTGGGAACTGCGCGGCGTGCCGATCAGGATCGAGATCGGCCCGAAGGACATCGAGAAGTCTGCCGTGATGGTCGCGCGTCGCGACACACGCGAGAAGCACTCGATGCCGGTGGACGGCCTCGCGCCGGCGATCGTCTCGCGGCTCGAAGAAATCCAGCGGGCGCTCGTCGCGCGCGCGCGCACGTTCCGCGAGGAGCACACCACGCGCGTCACGAGTTACGACGAGTTCAAGAGCGTCATGGAAGGGCGCCCCGGCTTCGTCATTGCCGGCTGGTGCGGCAGCGAGGAGTGCGAGGGCCAGATCAAGGCCGACACGCAGGCGACGCTGCGCAATATCCCATTCGGCGGCGCGCACACGACCGGGACGTGCGTGAAGTGCGGCAAGCCCTCGCCCGCCGAGGCCTGGTTCGCCAAGGCGTACTGACGCGCGTTCAATGCTCGGCACTCGCGGCTCAACGCTCAGGGCGGCGGACCTGAAGGTCCGCCCTACATTACCGGTGGCTGCACTCAGGGCGGCGGACCTGAAGGTCCGCCCTACATACCCGTGGCTGCGCCGTAGGCCGGGTCTTTAGACCCGGCGCCATGAGCCATGAGTCATAAGCCATGAGCCGATCTCTTCGTCGTCCCGCGCGTGCGCGAGAGAAGAGCCGCCTCCGCGGCTCGTCGCGCTTGGTGCGGACGATCCTCGGCGTCGCGGCGGTGGCACTGGCGATTGCCGCATATCTCAACGCGCTCGACAATCCGTTCGTGTACGACGACACGGACACGGTGCTGTTGAACCGATCGCTCGTCGATCTGTCGAACATCCGCTTCATCCTGCTCTACAGCCTGTTCAGGCCCATCGTGAACGTGTCGTATGCCGTCGACCGTGCGATCTGGGGCTACACGTCGTTCGGGTTCCATGTGACCAATGTCGCGCTGCACGCGGTTGCGGTCGGATTGTTCTTCGGCTGGTGCACACGCGCGTTTGCGGATGCGTATCGCGCAGACCCGACCCTTCAGCCAGAATGGCCGGCGTTCTTCGCAGCGGCGACCTTCGCCGTGCACCCGATGCTGACGGAAGGGGCGGGCTACATCTCGGGGCGCTCCGAGGTGCTCTGCTCGATTGGCTTTCTCGGATGCCTGATCCTGGCGCGGCGCGCGATCCGGACGGGCGCCCTCCTGCCGGCGGCCGGCGCAGTGATTGCCGCCGTGTTCGCGCTCGCGTCCAAGGAAACAGCCATCGCCGTGCCGGTCGTTCTCCTGGCGTACGACGCGTGGGTCTTGTCACCCTCCGAATCAGGCGGCGGTGACGCGCAGGACGGTTGGAGGCGTCGCCTCTGGCGCGTGTACGTGTCCGCATTCGTGGTGCTCGCCGTCGGCGCAGTGATTCGGCTGCGGACGCTCGTGTCGGCCGGCGCGTTGATCGGGCGCGGCCCGATCGACAACCTGCTGACGCAAGCGATCGTCGTCTGGCGCTACATCGGCCTGCTCGTGTTACCGGTCGGCCAGACGATCATGCACGACGCGCGGTTCGTCACATCGATTCTCGATCCCGCGGCGCTCCTCGCGCTTGCCGGTCTCGCCGCACTCGTGGCATTCGCGCTTCGTATGCGCGCGCGCGATCCTCTGGTGACCGTCGGGGCGGTATGGTTTCTCGCCGCGCTCGCGCCGTCGTCCAGCATCCTTCCGCTGCGCGAAGGGATGGCGGAGCACCGCGTGTATCTGGCGAGCAGCGGATTCTTTCTGGCGATTGCGGCGCTCTTCGCGCGGCTGCTCGCTACGCGCGCGAGCACGCGGCTGGCCGCGAGTTGCGTGCTCATCGTGTGCGTGTTCCTGACCGCGCAGCGCAACCGCGTCTGGTCCGACGCGACGACGCTCTGGGCGGAGGCGGCTGAGGCCGCGCCCGCGACGTGGGAACCGCACTATGCCTATGCGGATGCGCTGCGCGAGGCGGGGCAGTGCGATCGCGCGATTGCGGAATACCGCGTCGTCCTGAATTTGCGTCCGCGTCACCGAGAGGCTGTCACGAACATGGGGATTTGCCTCGCGCAGTCGGGTGACGCCGCGGGCGCGGAACGCGCGTTCCGGACCGCGCTCGACATCGATCCCTCATGGCCGCGCGGCTATACGAACCTCGCGGCGCTCGCAATCACGCGCGGGGAGCACGAGCAGGCGCGCGACCTGTACCGGGAAGCGATTGCGCGCGACGCGAAGAACGTTCTCGCGCGGATGCAGCTCGCCAGGCTGTACGAATCCGTCTTTCACGAGTACGGCCGGGCCGCCGAGATGTGCGAGCAGGTGCTCGGCATCGAGCCGGCGACCAGCGGCGCTGCCGAGTGCGCGGATCGCAATCGCCGGCGCGCCGCCGCCGGCCCTGAGGGGAAGTAGCGTGGCGCGCTGGCGCGTGCTGCATGCGATCCACGACTTCCTGCCGCGGCACCGCGCCGGTTCGGAGATCTACGCCTACGATCTCGCGTCTGCGCTCGCCGCTCGGCACGACGTCTGGGTGCTGAGCGCGGAGTACGATCCGTCAGCGAACCACGGCGCGCTGCGGTGGCGAACGGAAGGGACGCTGCCGGTCATCGAGATTGTCAATAACTGGGAATTCCGCAGCTTCGACGAGAGCTATGCGTCGGCGCGGCTGAACGATCGCATCACGCACGTCCTTGACGCGGTCCGCCCCGACATCGTGCATGTTCACAACCTGCTGAACCTGTCGCTGGACCTCCCGCGACTGGCGCGCGGGCGCGGCGTTCCCACCGTCGCCACGCTTCACGACTACACGATGGTCTGCATCTCCGGCGGGCAACGGGTTCACCGCGCGGAGCAGCACGTGTGCGATACGATCGATGCCGATCGGTGTGCGCGCTGTTTCGGCGAATCGCCGTTCGGTCCACAGTTGACGGCGGGTCGCATCGCCGCGGTGACACGCGGGAGGCCGCTGCTGAAGGTCGCCGCCGCAGCGCGGCGGCGGGTGCCGGCGCTCGCGACCTCCCTTGGAAATCGCGCGGCGCGCGGATCAATCGAACCGTCTGACGTCCGCCGCCGGCTTGCCTACGTGCGCCATGTCTTCGACACCATCGATCTGTTCGTTGCGCCATCCGCGTCGCTGGCAGGAGAGTACATCCGGCTCGGCGTGCCGGCCGACCGTATGATTGTTTCGGAGAACGGCTGTGGTGCGCACGTCGAGCACAGCCCGCGAGACCGCGACGCGGTCCTCAGCATCGGCTACGTTGGTTCACTCGTCTGGCACAAGGGGATCCACGTGCTGCTCCAGGCGGCGCGCGGCCTTGGCGGACCTTTCCGAATCACGATCCATGGCGATACCACCGTCTCGCCTGAGTACACCCGCGACCTCGAGCGTCTCGCGTCGGGCCTTCCCGTCACATTCGCCGGTCCGTTCGATCGCGCCGACGTTAATAAGATTTATGGCGCGATGGACGTACTGGTCGTGCCATCGCTCTGGCCCGAGAACGCGCCTGTCGTTCTCCAGGAGGCATTCCTCAACGATGTGACCGTCGTCGCCGCCGCCGTGGGCGGCATTCCGGAGACGGTACGCGACGGAGAGAATGGGCGATTGTTCGACCCTCGATCGCCGGGCACGCTCGGCGCGATCCTGCAATCGTTCATCGACGATCCTTCCAGGCGTATGCGGCTCGCGCCTGGCGCGACGCCCGTCAAGACGATCGCGGCTGACGCGATCGACTGGGAAGCACGGTATGCGGGCGTGCTCGCGGCGGCGCGAAGTCAGAACGCGGTCAGACCGGGGTCAGACCAGGGTCAGACCCCGAAATCGATTGCGCCACGGAGGAAGGACCGCGCTATCAGCGTTCGGCCGGCGGTGTCGATCGTGACGCTCACGCGAAACGGCATGCGCACATTGCCGCGCTGGATCACCGCGATCGAGGCCCAGACCGCGACAGAGACACGTGAAGTCATTGCCGCAGATTCCGCGTCGACCGACGGCACGCGCGAGTTTCTCGAGTCGTCCGGCGTGCGCGTTCTCGGCGTAGACCCGCGGAGCTTCAACCATGGCGAGACGCGCAACTATGCCGTCGAACACGCCCGCGGCGATCTGATCGTCCTGATCGTCCAGGACGCGGTGCCGATCGGCACGGAATGGCTTCAGGCGCTCGTCGCGCCGGTGGCCGCTGACGCTTCGGTCGCGGGGGCATTTGCGAGGCAGGTGCCCGCCGGCGACTCCAGCGCGCTGACGCGCTGGAGCCTCGAGCGCTGGCTGGCCTGCGGTCTCGAACCGCGCCGTAGCGACCCGTTGTCGCGTCGCGAATTCGACGCGCTCGCGCCGTTGGCGCGCTACGAACGCTGCATCTTCGACAACGTCTGCTCGTGCATCCGTCGGTCGGCATGGCAGCGTCACCGCTTTCGTGCGGCGCCCATCGCGGAGGACCTCGAATGGGCACGCGACGTCCTGCTCGATGGATGGAGCATCCTGTACGTGCCGGACGCCGTGGTGGAGCACTCGCACGATCGCGATCCGATGTACGAGTTGCGGCGGACCTATCTCGTGCATCGGCGCCTGCAGGAACTGTTTGGCCTCTCCACGGTGCCGACCGCGCAGTCGCTGATCGGCGCAATCGCGCGCACGGTGCCGGCGCACCTGCGCGTCACGCGGTTCGAGCGTCAGCCAGCGGCAGCGTGGGCGCGGGCGGCCGCGCTCGGGATTGTGTGGCCCGCCGGACAATACTTCGGCGCGCGCGCGGCGCGCGTCGGCCGGCCGGCGCCGCGATTCAGGGACGTGTGATGCGCGTTCTCCAGATCGTGCACGGCCTGCCTCCCGCGTCCAGCGGCGGCACCGAAACCTACGTGATGGATCTCGCCGACGCGCTTGCACGGCGGCCAGATGTGCACGTGACGGTTCTGGCGCGCGAAGCAGACGCACAGCGCCCGGAGCTCGGCCTGCGTCACGAGCATCGAGGTGCGGTCGACGTCGAATTCGTCAACAACACGTTCGCCGCGTGCGAGACGTTCGAGGAGACGTATCGCCATCCCGCGCTGTGCGCGGCTCTGGCTCGTGTCGTCGACGCTGTGAATCCCGACATCGTGCATCTCCAGCACTTGACGTGCCTGTCGACCGATCTCGTGGCCGAGTTGCGGTCGCGAGGTCTCCCGACCGTCATGACGCTGAACGACTACTGGCCGATCTGTCATCGCGGCCAGTTGATCGATCTTGACGCCGCGCGCTGCGACGGACCCGGCGAGCATGGCTGCGCGAGCTGTATCCCCGCGGGTGTGATCGCGCCAGCGGGCATGTGGCGCGTGGCGCGGCGAATGCGCGAGCTGCCGGTGCCAATCGTGAGGAGCGTGCCCGCGGCCATCGAGCGGCTCGCGGCGGCAGCATTTCCCGCAGACACGCGGCAGCTCTCCAAGGCGCGCGCGGACCACATGCGCGCAGTGCTTGGCGCGGTGGACCTGCTGCTCGCGCCGTCCGCCACCCTGCGTGAACAGTACGTTCGATTCGGCGTGGCGCCGGAGCGCCTGGAACTATGCGATCAGGGCATTGAGACTGGGCGGATCATTCGGGCTCGATCCGACCGCGGTGGTCCGCTGCGAGTCATCTTCGCGGGCAGCCTCATTCTGTCGAAGGCGCCGCACCTGCTGCTCGATGCCATTGAACAGCTGCCGCCGGGCGCCGTCGTCGTCGACTTTCTCGGGAGCGTTGCGCCGTATCACGGCGACCGCCGTTACGCGGCGGCACTGCATCACCGCCTCGGGCATCCGGCCATTCGTCGGTCCGGTCCGATCGCGCACGAGCGCGTGCCCGCGGCGCTGGCAGACGCCGACGTGCTGGTGGTGCCGTCGACCTGGATTGAAAATGCGCCGTTCATCATTCGCGAGGCGTTTGCCTCGGGACTTCCGGTGATTGCCTCGCGTCTCGGCGGAATGGCGGAAATGGTGCGCGACGGCAGGGATGGACTGCTTTTCGAAACCGGCAACGCCTCGTCGCTCGCCGCGGCACTGCAGCGTCTCATCGATGAGCCATCGTTGCTCGGGCGATTACGCGGCGGGATCCGGCCGGTGTTCACGATCGACGAAGACGCCGCACGGCTTCACGCGCGCTATGCGTCGCTCGCCGCATCGCGTGGGCCGGGGCGCGCGGCGGCTGTGCCGGCCGCCTCGTCAGCATCGGCGCGCGCCATTACGGCCCTCGTGCTGGACTACCGGACACCCGCGGAGACGTTTCTCGCCGCCCGCTCGATCGAAACGTCAATCGATGCGCATGCCGAAACCTTGATTGTCGCGAATGGTGCCCGCGACAAAGGCGCGCGCCGGCTCCGATCGGCGCTGCCTCGCGCGGACGTGATCGAATCGGACGCGAATCTCGGGTTCTCCGGCGGGTGCAACGTCGGCATCCGGCACGCGCTGGCGCGCGGCGCCGAAGCGGTGCTGCTGCTCAACAGCGACGCGGTGCTGCATCCGTTCGCGCTCCGCGAATTGTCGAACGTTCTATGGAGCGACGAGCATCTCGGCATCGCGGCGGCGGTGACCGTGTCGCGCGAAGAGCCGCAAATCATTGCCAGCGCGGGCATGCGCTATGACCCGCGGACTGGACGCATGCGTCATCTGGCGGCGGGCCGGCGCTTCGCTTCCCTCGGAACCGATCTGGTGCGCCGCGTGGACGGGGCCAGCGGATGTGCCCTGCTGATCAAGCGCGCCGTGTTCGACTGTATCGGCCTGCTCGACGAGGCGTACTTCTTCTCGTTCGAGGACCTCGAGTTCTGCCTTCGCGCGCGCGCCGCAGGCTTCGATACCGTCTCGGTTTCGAGCGCCATCGTGTACCACGAAGGCGCCCGCACGATCGGTGTGAGATCGCCGAGACGGGTCTATTACGGCGTGCGCAACCACCTGCGTCTGGCGCAGCAGGTCGCGCCGCTCGGGCCAGCCGCCCGCCTGGCGCGCAGCGCCCTCATCGTGGGTCTCAGCACAGCGTACGTGGTGCTCTCGCCCGAAGTCCCGATGGCCGCGGGACTGGTCGCCATGATGCGCGGTACGTTCGACCACGCTCGTGGCCGCTACGGCGCCTGATCTCGTCCGCCTCGGCTCGATCCGCGCGCGCCGCGCACTTCGGCATCGAGCAGCGCAACCTCCTCGACCAGATGCTCGATCTGTTGTCGCTGACGCGAAATCACGACTGAGAAATAGAGCGACACAACGAACACCGCAAGAATGACGGCCAGCAGCAACAGCGCCGGTGGATAGTAGATCCCGAGCCACTTCGCTGCCAGATCGAGGCTGTTGCGCCAGATCGCAAGCGCCAGCAGCACGAGGGAACCGACGATCCACGCAAACGCGTATTCCTCGCGCAGTCGCTCTTCGCGGACGAGCGCAATGACCGTGATGAGCAGGCCCGCGCTGACCGCCACCGCGATGATCTGGACGAGGCCCGTCATTGTCGCGGTACTCGATCCGGACGGAGCGTCAACGCGATGAACGCGAATGCGGTCCGCGCGAACGCCACCGCCGCGCGCGCCGGCGTCAGCGTCGTGCGTCCCGCCAGACGCTCGCGTGCGTGCACCGCCACTTCACGGACCACCAGGCCGTGCCGCGCGAGCAGCAGGTGAATCTCCGGTTCCGGGTAGCCTCCGGGGTGGCAGTCGCCAAGCAGCTGCGCCGCCCGCGGACCGAAGATCCACAGGCCTGATGTCGGGTCGGTGATCCGCTGTCTCGCGATGGCGCTGAGGCACACCGCAAGGAGTCGCTGCGTCATACGACGCGCCGTTGCGCGATGCGTGCCTCGCAGAAAACGCGAGCCTGCAACGGCGTCCGCCTGACCCGCGACGATCGGCTTCAGCAGCCGTGCGAGATCGCGGGCCCGGTGCTGCCCGTCGCCGTCGACGCGCGCGACGATCTGAAATCCATGACGGCGCGACCACCGGACTCCCGCGCGCAGCGCGCCCCCGACACCGAGACGCTGGGGAAGCGTCAGCCACTCGACGCCAAGCGCCGGCAGGATGTCAGCCGTCGCGTCCGTGGACGCATCGTTGATGATCAACACGCGCGCATCCGGGAAGCCGGCGCGGAGGTCCGCGACGACGCGCGGCAGGTTCGCGGCCTCGTTGTAGGCGGGAACGAGGACCAGCACGCGCGCGTTGGCCGCGGCGGACGGCGCGGTCGTGCGCGGACGGCGCATGCTGTGCGCAGGATCCCGTTCGATGCGGATCAGACGCCGCGCCAGCCACACGAGAATGGCCCAGGCCCACACGAGATCGCGCAGCATGTGCGCGATTGGAAACAGCAGCGTTGCGCGGTCGCCCGTGAGCCGCCAGGCGCGAATTCCCGCGAGTGCCCGTTCCGCGGCGAGAAGTCCGATCACGACGGCTCCCGCAATGCCGAACGGAACGGCGACAAACGAGAGAAGTGCCATCGCAAGTGCCGCGAGCGTCAGCGGGCCGTGCAGCATCATGATGGACCGTGAGACGGCATCGCCGGTCGCGCGGTGCGGATGGATCCGTACCACGTCGAGGCGTCCGTACCCGACGCCGAACTGCTGCGCGCAATAGCCCGCGAACGAGTTGCGCCAGAAATGCTCGGCCGTGGCATCTCGGCAGAACGCCAGCCCGTACCCGCGTCCGACGAGTCGATAACTGAGGTCGTTGTCGTAGCCGTACCCGAGCGTTTCATCAAAGAGGCCGACCTGGTGCAGCGCGCTGGCCCGGTAGGCGGTGTTGCCCGTGCAGACATGGTCCGTACGCTCGGGAAGCCGCGCATAGCGCAGGTCGAGATCGCGTCCGGCCATGCGCGACCAGAAGCGGGCGGAGGTGGGCACCACGTAGCGTCCCTGCGCGGCCGCAACGGCCGGATCGTCGAGCGCGCGAAGCAACATGTCGAGCCACTCTGGCCGGACGACGACATCCTGATCGACTTGGCAGATGAGGGAATGACTCGCTTCCAGAATGCCAGCATTCATCGCGGCCGCTGCGCCCCGTCGCGGGCCGTCAATGATCCTGACTTCCGCCTGAAGGCGGAAGCCACGAGAACTACTCTCGAATCTTGTGGCTTCCGCCTTCAGGCGGAAGGATTCTGCAATCCGTCGCGATCCATCCGTGCTGCCGTCGTCGACAACAATGATCTCTGCCGTACGGCCGCGTGCTTCACGCGAAATCGCCGACAACACCCGCCGCAGATAGCGGCGTCCGTTCAGCACCGGGACGACGAAGCTGACGCCGCTCATGCCGCACACCCCGCGACTTCTCGATAGACCTCCTCCAGCCGCGCGCAGACCACATCAGTTCCGAAACGCTGTCGCGCGCGCGCCGCGGCGGTCGCGACGCGCGCGCGCCACAGAGCGGGGCTGCGCAGGATCGCCGCGATGGCATCCGCCAGGGTGATCGCATCGCCGACCGGCACGATGTGGCCGCCGCCGAGCTGTCCGATCACCTCGCCGCACCCGCTGTCGCTCGAAACGACAACGGGCGTTCCACACAGGAGGGCCTCCACGGGCACCAGACCGAAGACTTCATCGCGCGACGGATACACTACGACGTCGGCCGCGGCGAGCGCGCCGAGTCGATCGCGTCCACGCAGGAGGCCCACGCGAATGAAACGATCGCGAAGGCCTGCATCACGTGCGAGTGCCACGATGGCGGCACTGCTTCCCATGTCGTTGCCGGCCACGACCAGACGGGCCGAGGGATCGTTCATTCGCGCGAATGCGCGGACCAGCACGTCGACACCTTTGCGGGGTGTGAGCGTGCCGAGATACAGCACGACGGGGCCGTCACCGAGCGCGTGCGCCGCGCGAAACGCGCGCGGCTCGGGCGCGATCGCGAATTCATGTTCGTCGATCGGGTTCGGAACGAGCCGTACACGCGACGCCGGAACGCCCGCGGACTGCAGTTGGCGATCCTCCGCCCGGCTGACGGCGAGCACGCGTGCCGCATGCGGTACGACGCGGCTGCCGATCGTGAGATCGAACGCGAGCTTTGCCAGGCGCCGGCGCTCGATGCGGAGCGCGGTGCCGTTCGGCGAGAGCAGATACGGCACGCCCGCGCGTCGAAGCGCCGAGGCCGCAACGGCGCCCGGCAGGTGATGGCACGCGTGGAGATGCGCGACGTCGAACTGCGCCGCGGACCTGCGCAGGAAACCCGAGAGTCCGACGGGCGTGAAGAACTGATAGCGATACGCGAGTCGATTCGAGAGATTACGAAAGACGTGTACGCTTACACCGTCGTAATCCCGTCGCGCGTGCGGGGGGACACGGTGGTCGGCGTCGGCCACGTCAGTCGTGCAGACGGTCACCTGATGGCCGCGGCGCGCGAGGCCCCGGGCGAGCGCGGATGCGAGGCGAGGAATGCCGCCGTAGCCCCAGGCGTCCTCGTAGTACGGCACCACGTGAAGGATGCGCACAGTGCCGTATAGTATGGAGCATCCATGTTCCCGCTGTCGCCTGCACGGACGCGGCGCGAGCCGTCACAGTGGCGCGACCTGGTGTGGACGCTGGTCCGCACGGATTTCAAGACGCGCTATCACGGCACGATCGGCGGCTTTCTCTGGGCGCTGCTCAAGCCGCTGTCGATGTTTCTCGTCCTGCTCGCCGTGTTCTCCTACGTCTTCGCGAGCACGCCGCAATACAAGCTCGATCTGATAATCGGTTTGTTCCTGTACGAGTTCTTCCAGGAGTCGACGAAGACCGGGCTGCTGTCGCTTCGGGCGAAGGGCTATCTCCTCACGAAGGCGCGTTTCCCAAGCTGGGTGCTGGTGGTGTCGTCAGCGTCGAACGCGGTGATCACGCTTGGTCTCTTCTCGATGGTCCTGGTGGTGTTCCTCGCGATCAGCGGCCGCGCGCCGTCGCCCGCGATGCTCGGCTTGTTTGTGGTCTACCAGGCGCATTTCCTCGCCATTGTGACCGGGTTTTCACTCGCGGCCAGCGTGCTGTTCATGCGCTATCGGGATCTCAACCAGGTCTGGGAGGTCATCACGCAGGCAGGCTTTTTCGTCGCACCGATCATTTATCCGATTGGGGTGTTGCCGGAGCGGCTGCACATTCTCTTGTATCTCTGGCCGCCGACCCCGATCGTTCTGTTTTCGCGGAGTGTGCTCGTCGATGGCCACGCGCCGTCCGCGCTCGCGCACCTCCTGCTGACCCTGGAAGCCTCCGCTATCCTTGCCGTGGGGGCGCTGATCTACCGCTGGCGTGCGCCCCGCGTCGCGGAGGAGCTCTGATGCGGCACGTCGTGCTCGAAGCACGGAACGTCGCGAAGTCGTTCGCGATTCCGTCGGTGCGGCGCGACACGGTGCGGGCGCACGCGCTGGATCTGTTCCGGAGGCGCGAGACCGAGCAGCTTCACGTCCTGTCCGACGCGACCTTCACACTGACGGCGGGTGAGAGCCTCGGTCTCATGGGCCGCAATGGCAGCGGGAAGAGCACGCTGATGAAGATCGTCTCGGGGATCTACGCCGCCGATTCCGGCCACGTGATCGCGCGCGCCCCTATCACGCCGATCCTGGAGCTGGGCATTGGATGGAATCCTGATCTCGACGCGATCGACAATATCGAGCTGCTCGGAACGATCATGGGCCTCTCGCTGCGCGAGCTGCGCCACGCGACGGCGGAGATCCTCGAGTTCGCCGGCCTCGAGCGGTTCGCGCGCCTCGAGCTGCGGCACTATTCGAGCGGCATGGCCGCGCGGCTCGCATATGCCGTCGCGTTCCGCGCGGTCCGCGAGGTCTTGATCCTCGACGAAATCTTCGCGGTCGGCGACGCCGAGTTCAAGGAGCGCTGCCAGGCCCGCTACCGCGAGCTGCATGGCGAGGGTCACGCGATGCTGCTCGTCAGCCACGAGCCACGCACCATCGCGGCATTCTGCGATCGGGCGCTGCTGCTCGAAGAGGGGCGTGTGATCATGGACGGGCCGGCCACGGACGTTGCCGCCGCGTACCTCGAACTGCTCACCGACGAGTCCGCGCGTCGCGCGACCGTCGCCGGCTAGCCGTGCCCAGGGTCTCCGTTCTCGTCCCCTGCTTCAATCACGGCGCGTTTCTCGATGACGCTGTCGACAGCGTCTTTGCGCAGACCTTCGCCGATTTCGAGATCATCATCGTTGACGATGGATCGACCGATGAGGGCACGCGGCGGAAGCTGGAGTCGTATGAGCGGCCGAAGACGCGCGTGCTGCGGACGCGCAACCGCGGGCTGCCGGCGGCGCGCAATGCTGCCGCGGCCGCCGCCGCCGGCGACGTGTTCTGCGCGCTGGACGCGGACGATCGCCTCGAGCCCACATGGCTGGCGAAGGGCATCGCCGCGCTCGACGGCGACGCGTCGATCGCATTCGTATCGCACTGGCTCGAAACCTTCGGCGACGAGCACTGGATCTGGCGTCCCGAGCGGTGCGATCTGCCGGCCATGCTCGCGCGAAACGCGGTCAACGGCGCGGCGCTGGTGAGACGCGCCGCGTTCGAGGCAGTGGGCGGATACGACGAGCGGATGCGCAACGGCTGCGAGGACTGGGATTTCTGGCTGCGGCTGATCGAGCGCGGTTTCAAAGGGACGATTCTTCCCGAGGTCCTCTTTCACTACCGCCGGACGGCGGGATCGATGAGCCGGGTGATGCTCGGCGAATCCGAATATCGCGCGCCGCTCCAGGCGCTGTTCGATCGCCATGCCGCCAGCTATCGCGCGCATGTCATCGACGTGCTCGTCGCCAAGGAGATGGAGTCGCTCGCGCTGTTGCGCGAGATGCACGGCCTGGAGCGCGACCATCTGGTCGGGACGCTGCCGGCACTGGCGCGCGCCCACGAGGAGTTGGCGTCTGCCGAGAGCGCGTCCGCGCGCGCGCGTCCGCGCGTCGCCGACCGCGAAGAGCTCGATCGGCTCAGGCACGAGACCGCGGAACTTCGTCGCGAAGTCGCCGACATCCGGCGATCGTGGAGCTGGCGTCTGACCGCCCCGCTCAGGGCCATCGTCGGTCGCATGCGGGGAAAGCACCGATGATGGATGCTCACTGGTCCGTCATCCGCGAAGGATCGCTCGTGCTCGTTGTCGAGCAGGGATATGAAATCCTTCCCGGCGCGGCGCGTCTCCTGGATGACGCGCTCGAGCCTGGTGTGCGCGCGAGCGCGGGCGCCGTGCGCATCGAAAGCCAGGACGGCGTGCACGGCGCGCGATGGGAGCCATGTGGTCGCACCGCCGTCGACGTGCTCGCGGATCCGCGATCGGTTCCGGCCGTCTGGGCCGTGCGGGACGAGACCTTCGCATCTCTCGCGATCGATTGCGAGCTGCCGGGCCTCGCGCTCGCGGACGCGTGGCTTCAGCTCGTCGCTGCCGGTCCCGTCGTCGTGCTCGACGCCAGCGTCGCGCGCCGCGATGCCGCACTCGCGACGCGGTGGGAGCGCCTCACGGCAGCCGCCGATTACCCGCGGGTATTCGAACGCTTTCTGCGCAAACATCGCGCGCTCGTCGACGCGCACATGCGCGATGTGTTGATCGCGCGGGAAGTGGCGTTCGGCACCCTGCGCGAACGCCATCAGGCGCTGCTCGTGCGTCGCGACGTGGCGCTGGCCGAGCTCGATCGCGTGCGCGCAGCCACCGCGCACCATCGCGCGTTCCTGTCGCACCATCGCCTCGACGCGCTCGAATGGGGCAGCTTCGATCAGCCGGATCCGATCGCGCGCGATTGGGGCTACGCGCGGGGAGGTCCGGTCGACCGGCGCTATATCCGCGCGTTCGTGGGCCGGCACTCGTCCGATGTTCGCGGTCGCGTTCTCGAGATCCAGGAGGACGACCTCACGAAGCTCTTCGGCGGCGGACGCGTCGAACACGCGGATGTCCTTGACGTCGATGCCGGGAATCCGCGCGCCAGCATCATCGCCGATCTGCGATCGGCACCGCAGCTTCCAGGCGATACCTACGATTGCATCATCCTGACGCAGACCGCGCACGTGATCGACGATCCGGATGCCGTGCTTCGCGAGTGTCAGCGCCTGCTCAAACCGGGTGGGATCCTCCTCGCCACGTTCCCGTGCGTCAGCAGGGTGTGCCTCGAGTACGGAGTACGTGGCGACTTCTGGCGCGTGACGCCCGCCGGCGCGCGCGTCCTCGCCGAGCGCGCGTTTGGATGCGCTGTGGACGTCGACATGTTCGGCAATGTGAAGACGACCATCGCATTTCTGCACGGGCTGGGAGAAGCAGAGCTCAGTGACGCGGATTACGACGTCACGGATCCGTACAATCCGATGCTTGTGGGAGTGCGAGCGAGGAAACTTCCGCCTGAAGGCGGAAGCCGCGGGATTGGAAGGGGCGGCACCGACGAGATTGGGAGGAGGGGAAGCCACAAGATTCCCATTCCCGTAGCTTCCGCCTTCAGGCGGAAGTCAGCCACACGGGGTCTTGTGCTCCTCTATCACCGCATCGAGACCGCGGCCCACGATCCCTTCGACTTGTCGGTGCTGCCGGAATTGTTCGAGCAGCACCTCGAGGTCATCGCGGAACGATGCACGGTTGTCGATCTGCATCGGCTGCTGACGGCCGTACCCGAGGATCTTCCTGCGCGCCCCGTCGCGGTGACGTTCGACGATGGCTACTACTCGCATCTGACGGACGTGCTCCCGATCCTGGAGCGATCGAATGTGCCGGCGACGTTCTTCATCACGTCGGCGGGCCTCGATCGCGACGTCGAGTACTGGTGGGACACGCTGGAGCGCGTCAACCCGGGGCACCTGCACGCGCTGCACGATCAGTGTGTCCGCGCGTCGCTCACGGACCGCGAACGCCTGCTGGCCCCCTACAGCTTGGGTCCTACCGCGCGAGTGCCCACTGCGTCTGGACGGGGGTCAGACCCCGGTCGTTCGGTTACACACAGCGCGCGGCGGCCGCTTCGGGCCGAGGAAGTGCGGCGCCTTGCCGCGGGACGCGGCGTCACGATCGGCGCGCACTCGGTGAACCACCTGCTACTGACGGCACAGGTGGACGAGGTACGCAAACGTGAGATGTCGGAGTGCCGGCGCGCGCTCGAAGCGCTGACCGAAAGGCCCGTGACGCTGTTCGCGTATCCCTACGGCGCGGTGGACGAGCCGACAGCCCGTGCGGCGCGCGAGCAGTTCGACTTCGCGATCGACTGCACACCCGCAACGGTCGAAGTATCGTTCGATGTGGCGCGCGTGCCGCGGGTCGATGTGAAGGAGTGGACGCGCGAGGATCTGGCGGCACGTCTCGACGCGCTCTTCGCGCCTGCGCCGAGCGACGCGCGTGTCAGCTTCTTGCCATGAGATCGGCCGTCGCCTCGGGCCACCGCGTGAGCGCGCGCTTGACCGCCGCGTGACGGCGCGTCAGCCCGTCGCGCCGAACGATCGCGCGAAACGCGGCGGCCACGTGCTCGCGCCACCACGCATCCCCGCTCCGCGACGAGACGTCGTACGCGGCGGCAAGGGGTTCGAGACAGGTGGCATCGCCGATCTCTTCGATCGCCGCGAGGAACGCGACGGGAAGCCGCTCGGGCTCGAGCAGGCTGTCGCGCAGGTCGTAGAGGGCCAACGTGCTGCCGCGCGCGGCGAGCGCCTGGTGTACGGCGCCGCGCACGGTTCGCCATTCGGCGCGCCGGCCGGCATCCGTCTCATGCGCTTCCCGCGACCGAATCGCGTCGACCACGTGCTGCAGCTCGATGAGACGCGCCGCGGGCGCGACGATCGAGACGGCGCGCTTCAGCACTGAAGGGGACGGGGGCAGTCGCCCCTCGACCGCGTCGCGCCAGACCAGCGCCGGAAGGCCCGGCTGCTCCGGGGGAAACGTGAGCCGCTCGCGCACGACGATGTTCGGATCGTTGGCGAGCGTCTGCCGCATCGGCTCGAGGACGGATGCCGGCAGATCGCGCATGGCATCGAGGGCGTCCGTCCTGGTGTCGCCGCCCCGTGCGTGATCGAGCGCCACCGTGACCAGCGCGTCGAGCGCATTCCGCGCGACAGCGGGCTCGGCCGCGCCAAGGAACGCGCGCAGGACGCCGATCGTGGCGCTGATGATCTCTGGCGATGAGGAGGGGTCGTCGAGCGACGCGCGAGCAAGGGGAACCGCGCGGGGATCGCCCGACGCCTCGAGCGCGCGCAGCATGCCCGCGCGCGCCCGAGCCGTGCTCGCTTTCGGATAATCCTGCAGCAGATGTTCGACCGCGCGCGGGCCGATGACTGCCAGGCGCGCCACCGCCGCCTCACGACGCACATCGTCAGGTCCACCGAGCGCATCGATCAGCTGGCGGATCTCGGCGGAGGACGAAGGGCGGATGGGCATGGAGGGATTTGGTGATCTGGTGATTTATTGAATTGGTGATTTCCTGATTCGAAGGTCGGTGATCTTAGATCACCAAATCACCGGATCACCAAATCACCGAATTGCCCTTTGTCACCTGGATGGTGATGGCGTCGGTGGCTGTTCCACCCTTGCCGTCCGTCACGGTAATCGCGACTGGCACCGGGCCTTCCTGCATCGGCGCCGTCCACTGCGTCTCGGCTCCTGACGGATTCGCCAGCGTGCCGCCAGGCGTTGTCCATGCGTACGAGACTTTATCGCCGTCGGGATCCGCGGCGACCGCGCGCACGGTCGCAGCCTTCCCGAGCTGCACGCTGCAGGGTTCACAGCGCGCGTGTACAGACGGCGGGTGATTCTGTTGCGCAGCAGCTGGCGAAGGCGCCGAGGCAGGGGGACGGGGATGACATGCACTGGCCGCGAGCGCGAGTGCGAGCGCCGCGACAGATCTCATGACCTTCCGCCTGAAGGCGGAAGCCACGGGAGACGGGTGCCACATCTTCAAAGCGCTTCGGCCGGACGTTTCTTGCCGAAGATGAACGCGATCGCGATGCTGATGATGTAGAGCCCCAGCATCGGGACGGCCATGATGACCTGCGACATCATGTCGGTCCCCGGGCTGATGACCGCCGCGATGATGAAGATGATGAGGAACGCGTACTTGAAATAGCGCAGCAGGAATCCGCCGGTCACCACGCCCATGCGCGCCAGGAAGAACACGAGCGTCGGCATCTCGAAGATCGCGCCGAAGCCAAGGAGCATCTTGGTGTACAGCGAGAACGCTTCGTCAACCTTCGGCATGAACATCATGTATTCGGTGCTGAAGCTGATGAAGAACTTCCACGTCCACGGGAACGCAACGTAGTGCGCGAACAATCCTCCCGTTACGAAGAAAACGGTCGAGAGGAACACGAAGGGAATCGCGAACCGCTTTTCGTGCGTGTAGAGGCCCGGCGAGATGAACTTCCAGATCTGCCAGAGGACCAGCGGCGACGCGATGAAGATCCCCGCGATGAAGCCGATCTTCACGTACAGCATGAACGGCTCGGCGCCGGCGGTGTAAATCAGCTTGTTCCCGCCGGGCAGCATGTTCTGCATCGGCTTCATGATGAAGTCGAAGACGCGCTGAATGAAGATGAACGCGACGAGACAGCCGCCGAGGATCGAGAGGCAGATGTAGATCAGGCGCTTCCGGAGCTCGTCGAGGTGCTCCAGGAACGACATCTTTCCGCCGGATTCATCGGGATCGGGAGGCTCCGGATCGTGTGCGGCGGCGGCGCCGGGAAAGGGAACGAGCGCCATTCGGGCGTTACGCGCTGCCGTTCTGTCGCGGCTCGCCGGGGTGCTGATTGTCGGAGGCCGGTTCGGACTGGCTCGGGGTGCGAACCGTGTGCGGATCGGGCGCCCGCTGCGTGGAGCGCTGGTCCTCGAGCCGGATCTCCTCGTCGAGCGTGTTCTTCAGCTCGTTGGAGGCGCGCTTGAATTCTGCCAGGCTCTTGCCGAGCGATTTGCCCAGTTCCGGCAGCTTGCGCGGGCCGAAAATGATCAGCGCGATCGTAAAAATGATGATCAGTTCGGGGACGCCGACAGAGCCAAACATTCCCGGATTATACACCTCTGGCCGGTGCCGTAATACTGCCAGGGCCTATGGCCGGATCTCGTTGCGGCGCCTGCACTTGGTCTGTTACGATGGGATCTATGCGTACTCCCCGGTTTTTGCCCGTGATGCTGCTGGCCGTCCTCTTGTCGGCCGTGGCGGGTGGCTTTTTCGGTAGCACCGCGCTCGCCACGCAGGACGAGGTGGCACAGCAATACAAGATCTTCACGTCCGCACTGTCGGCGATCGAGCGGGAGTACGTCGAGGAGGTGCCCTCCGACAGACTCGTTTACGGCGCGATTGATGGCATGCTGAAAACGCTCGATCCGCATTCGAGCTTCTTCGATCCCAAGCAGTACGCGCAGATGCGCGAGCGGCAGGAAGGGCGCTATTACGGGCTGGGCATTTCGATCCAGGTGATCGACGGCGACATCACCGTGATGTCGGTGTTCGAAGGATCGCCCGCGTATCGTGCCGGGCTGCGCCGCGGCGACGTCATCGCGCGCATCGAAGGGGAAGACACGAAGGGCTGGCTGAGCGAACAGGCCGTCAAGAAGCTGAAAGGGCCGAAAGGCACCAAGGTCAAGATCTCGATCCGCCGCCCAGGCTACGAGAAGCTGATCGACATGGACGCCGAGCGCGATGAAGTGAACATCACGACCGTGCGCGGCGCGTTCATGATCGATGCGCAGACGGGCTACATCAAGCTCGGTGATTTCTCCGAGACCTCCGACCGCGAAGTCGGCGACGCGCTCGACAAGCTGCAGGCGCAGGGGATGAAGCGGCTCGTGTTCGATCTGCGCGACAACCCGGGAGGTCCGCTGGAACAGGCGATCCGCATCGCCAACCGGTTCCTGCCGCGCGGCGACATGGTCGTTTACACGCGCGGCCGGGTGGCCAACGCGGACCAGGACTATCGCGGCACCGATAAGCCAGATTACACGGGGCCGATGATGGTGCTGGTCAGCCGCCAGAGCGCGAGCGCGTCCGAGATCGTCACCGGCGCGCTGCAGGATCACGATCGCGCGCTCGTCGTCGGTGAGACGACATTCGGGAAGGCATTGGTGCAGTCGGTCTATCGGATCAGCGAGGGGGCCGGCCTCGCGCTGACGACCGGCCGGTACTTCACGCCGAGCGGCCGGATGATTCAACGTCCGTGGGACACGGCCTTCGACGAGTACCTCACGTACACGCTGCGCGAGCAGACCCCGGAACGCGAGCACGCCGCGTCGGCGCTGAAATACACGGATGCCGGGCGCAAGGTGTACAGCGGTGGCGGCATCGATCCGGACAAGTTCTTCGCGGGACCCGTGCAGGGCTACAGTCCCACGCGGTTCGGCCGATCGCTCATCGCGCGCTCGGCGTTCGCGAACTTCGCCGAGAGCTTCGTGGCTGAAGGAGACACCCGCATGGGTAGCGCCTCCGAGGGGAAAACGCGCATGGCACGCGGGTTCACCGTCACCGACACGATGGTCGCCGACTTCAAGAAGTCGCTGCAGAAAGAGAAGGTCAAGATCGACGAAGCAGCGTTCCAGAAGGACATCGATTTCATCAAGGCGATGATCCATTACGAAATCGACGTCGCGCTCTTCGGCATCTCGGAGGCGCAGAAGAACCTGATTGCGAAGGATCCGCAGGCGCAGTTCGCGTTGACGCAATTCCCCGACGCCGTGAAGCTGACCGAGCTCGCGAGGAACCGCGTGACCTCGCGAGGAGGGAATCATTAGGGCATTCGGCCCTACATTTAGTGGCGGTAGTTTGCTGTTGCCCTAGGTATGGGGGCTTGTTAGACTGAGCGCCGTTCACCCGGCCCCAGGGGCCATCCTGCTTTGTGCAGGGTGTGGGCTGTCGGGACCAACGGCTGTTGTCGGTCATCGTTTCTCAGAAAACCTGTATCCCGTGCGCGGGCCCATGCGGGCTCGCCGAAGCGCCCCCAGCCGCTTCCCGGTCGTGCTTTGTCTGCATGGCCGGCAGCGGCTTTTTTGTTTTGTAGGGCGGGCCTTCCGCCTTCGCGCGTAGCGCTTCGGCGGACCGCCGTAGCCTTGGCGGAGGCTGGTTGGACCCGCCGGGCGATGCCGGGTCTGAAGACCCGCCAAGGATCATTTCTAATATGCGCCTCCAGCGTCTCGAGATTTCCGGCTTCAAGAGCTTCCCGGATCGATCCGAACTTGCGTTCGACCACGGCGTCACCGCCATCGTCGGCCCGAACGGCTGCGGGAAGAGCAACGTGGTCGATGCGATCACGTGGGTCCTCGGCGAGCAGAGCGCAAAGACGCTGCGCGGCGAGCACATGCAGGACGTGATCTTCGCAGGAAGCGATGCGCGCAAGGCAACCGCCGCGGCTGAAGTCCGGATTCGGCTGGGAGGGGTCGCGTCGCGCGTGCCCGGCAGCGGCAAGGTGCGGCCGCAGGACCACGCGCTTTCGACGGGGGAGCCGGCGCGACCGCTGTCCGGTGGTGAAGCCGTGGTCGCAGCGGCCGCGGGCGAGCTGCTCGGCGCGGGAGAGACCGTTGCGCTCCTCGACGAACCGCCGCTGATCGTGCGCGATGTCGAGGTCTCGCGGCGGCTGTATCGCTCCGGGGAGAGCGAGTACCTGATTGACGGCGAGGTCGTGCGGCTCAAGGACGTGCAGGACCTGCTGATGGATTCCGGTCTCGGCGTGCGCGCCTACGCCGTCATCGAGCAGGGAAAGATCGGGCAGATCCTCAGCGCGCGTCCCACGGATCGCCGTCAGCTGATCGAGGAAGCGGCGGGCGTGACGAAATACAAGAGCCGCCGCCGCGCCGCGGAACTGAAGCTGGAGGCGGCGCAGCAGAATCTCACGCGGGTCGACGACATTATCTTCGAGGTTGAGAAGCAGCGCGGCACGCTGAAGCGACAGGCCGCGAAGGCCCGCCGCTACAAGCGGCTGCGCGAAGAGCTGCGGCGCTGGGAGAAGGTGCAGTTCGCCAACCGCTATCGCGTGCTCGGCCAGACGATAGAAGCCGCGCGCGCCCGCCTTGGCGACGCGCGTGCGCGCGAGACCGCGGCGGCTGCGCGCCTCGCCGAAGTCGAAACGGTGCTGGAGCGGCTGCGCCTCGAGTTGACCGAAGCGGATGCGCGCGCCACAGCCGCGCGCGAGGCGGCGCATGCGCGCGAGCTGTCGATCGGCCGGTTGCAGCAGCAGGTCGCGTTCGACAAGCAGCAGGTGGAATCGCTGGCGGCCGCTGCGACCGCCCTTGCCGCGGAGGTCGGGACGCTCGACGCGCGCCGCGAGCCGGCGCGCGAAGAACTGGAGACCCGGAAGGGCGCGGCAGCGCGTGCCGCCGAGGAGCGCCAGCAGGCGGCGGATGCGCTCGCCATGCAGGACGAGGCGTACGACGCGGCGCATCGCAACATTGAAGGCCTCGAAGGGGATGTCGAAGCGGCGCGAAGCGAGGTGTATGCCGCGGTGAATGCCGCCACCGCCCTGCGACACGCCGTCGAGCACGCCGAGGCGGCGCGCGCGCGAATCGGCGAGCAGCTGGCGAAGCTCGATATCGAGCGACACGACCTCGAGGTCGAGGCCGAGCGGGCGGCCGACGAACGTGCCAGCGCCGAAGCCGCGCTCCGCCGCGCGCGCGAAGCGATGGAAACGCTGCACGTCGATCGGGCCGCGCGCGAGTCGGAGCTCGCCGTGGCACGCAGCAGCCGCGACACCCTCGCCCGCGAGCTGCGGACGCGCGAGCACGAGCTCGCCGGCGGCCGCGCCCGACTGCAGTCACTCGAGGAGCTCGACGCAGCGCGGGCGGAGTACGGCGAAGGTGCGCGCGCGATTCTTGCCGAATCCGGCGACGCGGTGCCCAACCTGGGTTCGGTGGCGGACTACCTCGAAGTCGATCAGGCTTACGAGCGCGCTGTCGAAGCGTGCCTGAGTGACCTGCTGCAGCACGTGGTCGTTCGGACGCGCGCCGAAGCGGATGCCGCGCTCGCGCTCGTGAAGGACCGAAACACCGGCAGGGTCGGATTCATCATCATTGAGTCGCCGGCGCTGATGGATGGCTCACCGGCGCCCGCCGGCCGGCCACCCGCGACGCCGCCGCGGCTCGATCGCGCTGTGCCGGTCTCTGCGATCGCACGTATCACCGGGCCGGCGGCGGACACGATCCGCGCTGCGGTTGCGGACGCGTGGGTCGTCGACAGCCGCGAGGATGCGTACGGCGCGTCGCAGCGGACGAACGGTCCTGTCGCGACGCTCGAGGGTGACGTGTTCCGCGGCGCGCATCGAGTCGAAGGCGGTGTGCGTGCTGAAGCTCGCAGCATCCTGACGACCAAGCGCGAGATCAAGGAACTGCGCGAGCGCGCCGAGCAGGAACAGGCCCTGCTGGGACGCATGCGCGAAGAAGTTGCGAATCTCGACATGGCGATCGCTGCGGCCGAGTCCGCGATCATGTTCCTGCAGCAGGAACTGCACCGCCAGGAGAAGGCCGTCGTCGGCTTCGACCTGCAGGTGTCCACGGCCGGCGATGCGTCCGATCGCGTCGCGCGCAAGCAGGAACAGATCGGCATCGAGCGCCGGACGGCGGAGGAGGAGCTGCGCTCGCAGGAGCGCCGGCACGAAGAGGCGCGCGAATCGATCGAGCGCATTCAGGCAGAACAGCGGGCCGCCGACGAACAACTCTCCGCGGCGCAGCGGCGCTTGTTCGAAGCGCGCGAGGCCGCCGAGACTGAGGCTCGCCGCACGTCCGAGGCGAAGGCCGCGCACGCCGCGCTCGTCGAGCGCACCAGCGCGTTGGCGATGGAGGTTGAGCGGCTCGAAGAGGCGGCACGCGAGCTCGAGGAGCGAGTCGCGACACGGACCGCCGAACTGGCGCGTAACGTCTCGCGCCGCCAGGAACTCCACGACACAATCGAACGATCGGAACGTCAGCTCGACGAGGACGTGCGTACGTTCGACGAGTTGCGCGAGCACGTGAGAGCCGCCGACGAAGCGTCGCAGGCGCTGCGATCGGAATTCGAATCGCAGGAATCGACGATTCGCGACGCGCGCAAGTCGCTGGAGGGGGTCCGCGATGAAGCGAGTCAGCTCGAGGTCGAGCGCGCGACCGCGGAGTCGGACCTCGCGCACCTCGCATCCTCCTGCGCCGACAGCGTGCAGGCCACGCTGGACGAGGTCGCTGCGGAAGTGGACCAGATGGAACGCGACGGGCTCCTGGCAAGCCCGAAGGCCGTCGAGGACGCGCCCGAACCGGCGGAGATCGAGCCCGAACTCGCGGCGGAGGCCGGCATCAGCCGGCCCGATTCGGATGAGCGAGCCGCCGAGGTCGCGTCATCCGCTGCCGCCTCGAGCCGCACGCTGACGCCGGATGAAATGGTGGCGGATCTGCGCGCCAAAATCGAGCGGATGGGCGCCGTCAACATGATGGCCATCGATCAGTTCGACGACCTCGAGTCCCGTCACACGTTCCTGACCGCGCAGCGCAAGGACCTCGTCGACTCCATCGCGGCCACGAACGAGGCGATCAAGAAGATCGACAAGACCACGCGCGAGCGCTTCCAGGACGCGTTCACCGAGATCAATCGATACTTCGAGGGGACGTTCACCACGCTGTTCGGCGGCGGGCGCGCCGGCCTTGTCCTGCTCGACGAGAACGATGCGCTCGAAAGCGGGATCGACATCATCGCGCAGCCTCCCGGCAAACGCCTCCAGAGCGTGCAGCTCCTCTCGGGCGGCGAGAAGGCGCTCACCGCGATGGCATTGATGTTCGCGATCTTCAAGTACCGTCCGAGTCCGTTCTGTCTCCTCGACGAGATCGACGCGCCGCTCGACGACGCGAACATCGGTCGGTTCGTGGACATGCTCCAGGGGATGCAGGAGCACACGCAGTTCATCCTCATCACGCACAATCGCAAGACGATGGAGATCGCCGATCGGCTCTATGGCGTGACGATGGAGGAGCCGGGCGTGTCGAAGCTGATTTCGGTGCAACTGAATTAGGCCGTTATGCGGCGTCTCACGAGAGTGTCGGTTTCGTTGCCGCATAACGGCGGCGCGCACGGCGCGCCCGCGACCCTTCGACAGGCTCAGGGTCGCCCTGAGCAAGGTCGAAGGGCGACGAGCGGAGCGGGGCGAAGGGGCCCCCGCAAGCGAGGAGCCGGGGTCCGGGGCGGAGCCCCGGATCAAAAGAAGTGAACGAGGATCGCGCGTCACGGTACCACCGCCTGCGACGGCGCGCGGTGATCGCGTCGACGATCACCGGCGCCGCATGGCTGATCGTGCTGATCGTCACCGGCGGATCGGCGGCGCTGGCGCGCACGGTGTCGGCGGCCGCGGCGGCGTGGTCGTCACCTATCGGCCGCGCCGCCGCGATCGTGCTCTTCGTGGCACTCGTCGTCGCGGGCTACGAAGCCGTCACGCTCCCGTTCACCTATTTCCGTTTTCGCCTCGAACACAAGTACGGCCTTTCATCGGAGCCGCTTCGGACGTGGGTTTCCGATCATCTGAAGGCGTTCGCGCTCGGGCTCGCCATGACCGCGGGTGCGGCAGGCATCGTGTTTCTCGCGATCGCGCTGTCGGGGCCCTGGTGGTGGCTGAGCGCTGGGGGACTTTTCGCCCTCGCCGGCATGGCGCTCGCCAACCTCGCTCCGATCGTCCTGATGCCGCTGTTCTACCGCTTCAAGCCGCTGGAGCGGGATGAGCTGCGCGACCGGCTGCTCACGCTGTCGGACCGCGCCGGCGTAAAAGTCCTGGGCGCCTTCGAATGGGGGCTGGGGGCGAAGACCTCGCGGGCCAACGCGGCGCTCGTCGGCCTCGGGCGCACCCGCCGCATCCTCGTCTCCGACACGCTCCTCAACGATTATTCGGACGACGAGATCGAAGTCATTCTGGCGCACGAAATCGCGCACCACGTCTATTACGACATCTGGTCGAGCCTCGCGATTGAAAGCGCGGTGCTCGCGGTGTCGCTCCTCGCCGCCGACGTGGCGGTGCGAACGCTCGGCGCAACGTTCGGGATCGACGGACCGTCGGATCTCGCTGCGCTGCCCCTGATGGCGGTCGCGAGCGCGCTGGTGTCGCTGCTCCTCAGGCCGATCGGCAACGCCTGGTCCCGCCACAACGAGCGCCGCGCCGATCGGTTTGCGCTTGCGCTCACGCGCCGTCCCAACGCGTTCATCTCGGCGATGCGCCGCCTCGGCGCGCAGAACCTCGCAGAGGAGCGCCCGTCGTCCGCCGTCTTCTGGTTCTTCCACACGCATCCGACGATCGACGAACGTGTTGCCGTCGCAAAGCAGTTCCCGGCGCCGTAGGGTTTGGTGATCAGGTGGCTTCCGCCTTCAGGTGGAAGGAAGCATCGTTGCTGTGACAGCTCCACCGCGATTGCAACGACGCAGCCGACCATCTTCGCCTGAAGGCGGAAGCCACAGGGTTCTTCAGTAGAATCAACGGCGTCCATGCGAACAGCCGCTGCGCTCATTCTCCTTCTGACATTCGGCATCTCCGCGTCTCCCATCGCACAGTCGCGATCGTCAGTGCTGACGCCGGCGTCGGTATTCGGCTTTGAACCAGGAGCCGACTACAAGCTGGCAACGTACGATCAGTCCATTGAGTATTTCAGGAGGCTGGCAGCATCCAGCAAGTACATCCGCCTCGTCGACGCCGGAAAGACGTCGCAGGGACGGACGATGTACTTCGCGTTGATTTCCACACCCGACAACCTTGGGCGGATCGACCGCTACCGGGAGATCTGGCAGCGGCTCGCGCATCCACAAGGCCTGACCGATGCGCAGGCCGAGCAGCTTGCACGTGACGGCAAAGCCCTCGTCCATATCGACGGCGGGCTGCACGCGACGGAAGTCGCGGGCCCGCAGCACGCACCGCTGCTCGCATATGACCTGCTGAGCACAGCGAACCAGGCCGCGACGAAGGCGCTCCTCGACAACGTCGTCGTGATGCTCTGGCCGACGATCAATCCCGACGGCCAGCAGATGGTCGCGGAGTGGTACACGAAGAACGTCGGGACGCCGTACGAGCTCTCGGGCCTGCCGCAGCTCTATCAGGAATATGTCGGCCACGACAACAACCGCGACGCGTACATGCTGAACATGATCGAGTCGCGCGTCATCGAGCACACATGGCGTCAGTGGGAACCGCAGATCATTTACGTCCATCATCAGTCCGGGCCGTTTCCAACGCGCATCTGGCTGCCCCCGTTCTCCGAGCCGGTCGGGATCGATGCGCCGTTCCTCATGTCGCGGGAAGTGAACATGATCGGCATGGCGATCGCGAAAGGGCTCGAAGAGCGAGGGCAGGTCGGCGCCACGCACATGGGCACCGCGTTCGACGCGTGGTACCCGGGCTATATCGACTACGCGCCGAACTTCAAGAACATCGCGGCGTTCTGGACGGAAACCGCGCTCTATCAATACGCCACGCCGCACGACTACACCATCGACGACTTTCCACCGGATATGCGCGACCTGCGTCCACGCAGCCTCTACGCGAGCCCGTGGCCGCCGGGGCGGTGGCGCCTGCGCGATGCGGTTGATTACATGGAGACCGCGTCGTACTCGGTCATCGAGTACGCGTCGAAGTACAAGGATTCGCTGCTGCTCAATCGTTACAAGGCGGGACGCGATCAGATTGCCCGCGGGAGACGCGAGCCGCCGTTTGCGTACTTGGTTCCGCAGGAGCAGCGCGATCCCGTCGCCGCGGTCGAGCTGCTTCGCCGGCTTGCGTTCGGCGGGGTGCGCGTGTCCCAGTTGACCGCCGCCGTCACCGTTGAAGACGTCACGTGGCCGGCCGGCACCTGGGTGGTGCCGACCGATCAGGAGTTTGCCGCGCTCGCGCGCGAGGTCCTCGACGTCCAGAAATATCCGGACCTTCGGCAATATCCGGGCGGACCGCCCGAGCGTCCGTACGACGCCGCGGGATGGACGCTGCCGCTGCAGATGGGCGTGACGGTGGTCGCGTCGAAGACGCCGCTGACCGAAGAGATGCGCGCCCGGCTGAAGCTCCTCGGCCCGATGCCCGATCTCAAAGTGAAGCCCTCCGCTTACAGCGCGGCGACGAGCGATGCGGCGCCGTTCGACAGCGTGCCAGGCGCCGGCTTCGATCAAAGTGCATCCGCCGCCGCGATCGTTCCGCCCGCGGGACGCGTCAGCGGAACTGGAACCTCGCTGACGTTCGATCCCGCGCAGAACAACGCGTATCGCGCGATCAATCGCGCGTGGAAGCTCGGCGGACAGGTGACGCTTTCAAACGGCCGCTACGGCGTGATCGGGCTGACTCCCGCCCAGGAGACAGAGCTGGTCACGTCGCTGGCACTCGTTGCGGA
>Ga0066677_10000010_pt1 | contig 53131 bp, 41 predicted proteins | sample GraSoiAngelo_126_FD_62299 | JGI IMG/M metagenome (GOLD analysis project Ga0066677, IMG submission 62299) | Grasslands soil microbial communities from the Angelo Coastal Reserve, California, USA - 14_0927_09_20cm | ecosystem: Environmental > Terrestrial > Soil > Grasslands | place: USA... | reverse complement strand
AAGAGGCGACAAGTCGTCATACACGGACAAGCAAAAACGTCAAGCGGAACACATCGAGGAGGGCTACGAGGATCGAGGCGTGACGGAAGGTGAAGCGGAGCGGCGCGCGTGGGCGACGGTGAACAAGGAGACCGGCGGAGGGAAGAAGAGCGGGTCAGGGCGCGGCAAGCGCGTGAACAAGGCGCCGTCGCGCAAAGGCGGACGCAAGGGTGGCCGCGCGGCCGCAGCCTCACGGCGCACGGCCGCCCGGAAATCGGCGTCGCCCTCCTCCTCGACGCGGCGGTCGTCGGCGCGCAAGCGCGGTTCGAGCGGCTTACGGAAGAAGCGCTGATCGCGCCTTTTCGATGTGCGGATTTGCGCGTTCCTGCAACAGCGTCACGAGCCGCGGATCGAGAAACGTGTAGTCGTCTGCGATGTCGAGATTGACGATCCGGGCGAGCGCCGGGTCGCCCGCGAATCGTTCATCGAGCCATCGTTGTTGTCCGGCGTCCATGATGAAGATGATGTCCGCCCACTCGAGCATCCGGGCGTTCACGTTGACCAGCGCGTCTGGACTCGTGCCGGCCGAGCGTACGTCGAGCCCAGGATCCTTGCAGAAAACACGTTCGGCGGTCGCGCTGCGGCTTCGGTTGTACTGACACACGAAGAGCACCCGCACGGGCCGCGTCTCCGGGGAACTCATCTCTTCGGCTAATCTTAGCTGATGAAGATCGCTTTGATCGCCTCACTGGGCGTGTGCGCGGGGCTTACTGTTGCGTCCCGCTCGCCGGCCCCCTTCTCAGCTGAGCATCACCTTCGCAACATTCGACAGCTCACCTTCGGCGGAGAGAACGCCGAGGCGTACTTCTCGCCCGATGGCACGCGCCTCATCTTCCAGTCCACACGCGACGGCTACCCGTGCGACCAGATCTACACCATGAAGATGGACGGCACCGACGTGCGTCGAGTCAGCACGGGGAAGGGGCGCACGACGTGCGGTTATTACTATCCTGGTGCGAACGAGATTCTCTTCGCGTCGACGCACCGCGCCGGAGATGCGTGTCCGCCGAAGCCGAGCTACGAGCGCGGCTACGTCTGGCCGATTTACGAGGGCTACGACATTTACCGCTCTGATCCCGACGGCGCGAACGTGAAGCCGCTCACGACAACGCCTGGCTACGATGCGGAAGCGACGATCGCGCCGGACGGGCTCATCGCCTTCACCAGCGTGCGCGACGGCGACTTGGAGATCTACACGATGAAGCATGACGGCGCCGACGTGCGCCGATTGACTCATCGTCTGGGTCCCGACGGCGGCCCGTTCTTTTCATGGGATGGACGGCGTATTGCGTATCGCGGACGTCCGCTGAAGCCGGGACGCGAGCTCGACGACTACCTGGCGCTGTTGAAGGAACACTTGTGGCGGCCGACTCAGCTCGAGCTCTACGTGATGGATCGCGACGGCGGGAACAATCGGCAGCTGACAACGCTCGGCGCCGCCAGCTTTGCGCCGTCGTGGCACCCTGACGGCAAGCGGCTCGTATTCGCGTCGAATAAGAATGATCCGAAGCAGCGCAACTTCGACGTGTACTTGATCAATCTGGACGGCTCTGGCCTCGAGCAAGTCACGTTCAACGAAACATTCGATGGCTTCCCGATGTTTTCCCCCGACGCGAAGCACCTGGTCTTCTCGTCGAATCGCAATGCGAAAGTCGTAGGGGAGACGAACATCTTCACGGCCGATTGGGTCGATTGAGGCCGATCGATTACAATTGCGGTCCTTCATGGCCAGTTCGTGGAAGGGTGGCCTGCCGACGCTCCGGCAAGGGCGCGTATCGCTGCGCGAGATCCAGCCGGAAGACGAGGATCCGATTGTCGCGCTGTTCCGCGATCCGCGGGTCAGCAGACACCTCGCCGATCCGCCGCGAAGCCGAAAAGCTTTTCGCCAGTTCGTCAAGTGGTCTGCCGGCACGCGCCTCGCGGGGAGGTACACCGGCTTTGCCGTGCGCCAGGGCGCTCGAACGGTCGGCATGATGTACGTCTGGGTCGTCGCGCCGGGCACCGCGGAGATCGGATTCGCGCTGAGCCCGCCCATGTGGGGCACGGGGCTGTTCCGCGCTGCGGGCGGCCTGCTCTGCCGCTTCGCCTTCGACGTGATGAAGCTGCATCGCCTCGAGATGCGCATCGCGGCCGAGAACACGCGAGCGCAGGTGGCGGTCTACAAGCTTGGCGCGACGCCCGAGGGCCTGCTGCGCGATTCCTTTCTCAAGGACGGCCGCTATCACGACTCCGTCATGTTCCGCCTGCTTCGCCCCGAATTCATGGCGACGCTGCGGTCCTGAATCCCGAGTCCGGTTCTTTGGAAATCCCGTGGCTTCCGCCTTCAGGCGGAAGAAACAGGTTCTGTCATGGGATAATCAATCGAGTCGGGGCGTAGCGCAGCCTGGTAGCGCATCTGGTTTGGGACCAGAGGGTCGGGGGTTCGAATCCCTCCGCCCCGACCAATTTTGGCGCTCCCGCCGGCGCTGCGCGCCGGTGCCCTCCGGCCGCTCGCTTAGGCTCGCTCCACTCGCTCCCGCTTCGCCGGGTCACTCCGTTCCGCTCGCAGTTTTACGAGATTTTTCGAAAGCTCGCGCCCCTCGCTTCTGGACCTGCCGCAATCACCGCCACAGCGACGATGAACACGACCGTCATCAACAGGCCCATCGACTGCCGATACGTGAAGAGCTCGCCCAACGCCGATTCGATGTAGGGGATGCTCGACGCGCAGAGCACGCCCAGCTGGTAGGCGAAGCCTGGGAAGAACCCGCGAATCGCACCGGGCGAGAGCTCGTTGATGTGCGCCGGAATCACGCCCCACGCGCCTTGCACGAAGAACTGCATCATGAACACGCCCGCGATCGTGGTCAGCGCGCCGACTCCGGCAATCCAGAACGGCAGCACGAAAACGGCGCATGTGCATGCCGTGATCATCGCGCGCCGGCGTCCGCGCCGATCGGAGTAGTAGCCAAAGACCAGTCCGCCGAGCATGGCGCCGACCATGGAGATCATCGTGAGGTCGGCAATCCGCGCCTTCGAGTAGCCGATCGTGGCGAGCAGCGTCGGGTACATGTCCTGCGTGCCGTGCGAGACGAAGTTCATCATTGCCATGAGCAGCACGAGATACAGGAAGCGTCGGAGATGCTGCACGAGGACGCGGCGATAGGTCACCCAATCGGTACGATGCTCGTGCCACGCCGGCGATTCCTTGACGCGCGCGCGAATGAACAGCGACAGCAGCGCGGGCAGGCCGCCGATGAAGAACATGATGCGCCAGCCGTTTCCCGGGTAGTGCGCGTTGGCGACGGGATAGATCGTGCGGAACGCGAGCGCCGCGAGCAGATTGCCGATCGCGTAGCCCTCCTGAAGGAACCCGGAGAGCACGCCGCGCAGGCGCGGCGGCGCGAATTCGAGCGCCAGCGACGCGCCGACGCCCCATTCGCCGCCCATGCCGACGCCGAAGAGCATGCGGAGCAGCAGGAACACGCCATAGCTCGGCGCCAGGCCGCACAATACGGAGATCACCGCATAGAAGATGACGTTGAGCATGAGCGGCAGACGCCGGCCGTAGCGGTCGGCCATGAGGCCGAAGACAATCGCGCCGAGGGGGCGCATCGCCAGCGTCAGCGTGATCGCGAGCGCGACCTGTGGCCGCGTCTTGCCGAATGCCGCCGCGATGTCGTCTAGAACGAGCGTCAGGATGAAGAAGTCGAAGGCATCGAGCGTCCACCCGAGAAATCCGGCAACGACGGCGTTTCGCTGATCGCGCCGCTCAGCAGTGAACATGCAGCATTGAGCAGTGACAGGCGTTAGAAAGTAAAGCCTGTGCCGAAATGGAGCCGAGTGCTGTGGCCGTCGAGCGAACGCGCGACGTCGAGGTTGAGGCGGACGAGCGGCGCAACGATGAAGAGACCGCCGCCGGCGCTGCGGTGACGTTCGGCGTCGGAGAGAGGCTGACCGTACGGCGCGTCGATGCCGGCGTCCATGAACACGTTGAATCCCACGCGGCCCGTGCTCAGCGGCGACGAGAACGGCACGCGTAATTCAACGCCGCCGAACAGCCGTTTGTCCCCGGCGAGGGTCCCGGCGCGGGTCCCGCGCAGCGAGTCTCCACCGAGCAGCCATTGCTCGTACCCGGGGAGCGGCGCGCTCGCGGTGTCGTACTGCGCGTGCAGCGCCACGACCGCTTGTCGATAAATCCGTTTGTAGCCGCGGCCATCGAGCGTGGACCGATCGATGGCCTGACCTGCCGACTGGTGCAGGCGATTCCATCCCGCGCCGAACAGCACGGCATCGCTCGGAAACGCGGGGTCGCTGCGTGTGTCGAGCGTCACATCCGCGCCCGACGTCCAGAAGTCGCCGTCAGTGCCCGCGAACGTGATGTTGGTGCGACGCGCGTCGGCTCCCAGCGTCAGCAGGCCGAACAGTCGACGTTCCACGCGGCCCGTGACCTCCGTGCGGCGATCGTCCGCGTGATAGAACGGGTTCTCGCGCTGCGAGATGCCGAACGATCCCAGCACGCGCGTGAAGGGGCCCGACTTGAACGTCCGCTCCGATTCGAGCGCCGCGCGCCGTGTAGCGCCCCACGATAGCGGAACCGACAACCGTTCTCCCATGCCAAGCAGATCCACGGCGCTCGTGCGCGCGCCGTACGTCCAGCCATATCCGTCGTCGTAATGCAGGATCGGCAGGAACATCAGGCGGCTCGTCACGCGCTTGAGAGCAGGCGGCCGCTTGCCCTCGGGGGTGACGCCCGGCCGCTCGTGCACCAGCAAGACGACCGCGACTTCGTCCATCGCAAGCGTGCGATAGCGCTTCCGCACCTGCACCTCGTCGAACCGTCCGCTGTCGCGCAGGCGCCGTTCGATCTCCGGCAGCGCGCCGGCCGCGAGCGGGGCGCCAAGCGTGAGTCCCGCCAGCTTGATCACCTCCTCGTCCTTGATCGTGGCATTGCCGTGCACGCGGATTTCCGCAATCGTGTCGGTCTGCGGCTCCCTCCACGCCTGAAGGGCCGCGCTCCAAGCGCACAGGCAGGCCGCGAGCGCGACGAACGACAGCGCGTGGCGCATCAGCGCGCCTCCTGCTTCGGGATGCTGACGCGCGAGGAGACGTCCGCCTTGCGATAGCGCGAGAAGTCACGGCGATACGCGGCCTCGAACGATCCGTTCGCGAGCGTGATGCCCGCGTGAATCGAGATGTTCCGCGGGAGCCACACGCGCTGGAATGGCTGGCCCATTTCCATGGACGCGTGCAGATCGTCGATGCGCACGAGCCACGCGGCGGGGAGGAAATCCATCCAGACATTCGCGAACGTGTACTTCACGATCTGATGGTTGGTGGGATCCACCCACAGCGTGATCTGCGCGGTCTTGTTCATCTTGCGCTCGAAATCCTGCTCGGTGCGCTGCTCGCGTTGCTCGCGCTTCGATGCGCGCTCTTCCTTTTTCGTCGACTCCCCCTTCTTCTCCTTTGAACGCTCGGCATCCCTTTCGGCGCGGCCTTCATCGTTGTCATCATCGAAGAGATGCGTCGGCAGGTAGTCAATGCGGAGGACTTCCTGCGCATCGAGCTTTTCTCGTCCGGCGAGATAGTAGTTGCCCGGCTCGAACTTGAAATCGAGGAAATACGATTCGGAGACGAATCTCGGCTCGTTGACGGGACGCAGAGCGAAGTCCGGCGCCTTGCCTTCCTTCGCCCGCTCGGCCTCGCGCTCGGTGCGGTGCTTCCGCCGCTCGTTCTCGCTGTTGATCCAACGCTCCTCGTACGCCCTGCGGTCGGACTCTGAGATCGGCACGCCGTCGTACTTGAGCGGGCTGCGCACGTGAATGCCGTCGCGTACGTACCACGTGTACTCGCGCTTGAAGCGGTTGATGGGGGCGCGTCCCGGGCCGAGGATTTCGAACGTCTCGACTTCATCGAGCACGTAGTCGCCAAGCGTCTTCCGATCCACGTCGCGGCGCTGCAGCGCCCGCGCCATGAACGCGTCGAGGTCTGTTGATGTCGACGCCGGCGCCTGCGCCAGGCCCCCGGCCGATACGACGACGAACAGCGCGAGCGCGCTCAGGAATGGAGCGGGACGAGGCACGGATCCTCCCGGGGCAGTATCGGCAGGCAGCAGCAGCGTTCTGGTGAGACGGAGCTCAACGGTCCTTTGTTCCATCGGTACGTGCGTTGCAGCCGGCAGACACTGGCCCGGTTCTGGAGGCAACGCATGAAACGAATCGTTTCGGCCGTCGTTCTGGCTCTCGGCATTTTGTTCACCGCGCCGGGACTGGTCGACGCGCAGGTTGGCTACTTCGGACAGAACAAGGTGCAGTATCGCACCTTCAAGTTCCAGGTAATGAAGACCGCTCATTTCGACGTGTATTACTACCCGGAAGAAGAGAACGCCGCGCGGATGGCGGGACGCATGGCCGAGCGATGGTACGCGCGGTTCTCGACACTGTTGAAGCATGAGCTGAAGAACCGCCAGTCGCTCATCCTTTATGGCAGCGGTTCACAGTTCCGCCAGACCAACGTCGTCGAAGGCGATCTCGGGGAAGGCACCGGCGGCGTCACGGAAGCCTACAAGCGACGTATCGTCCTGCCGTTCGCGGGACCGATTCGATCCACCGATCACGTGCTGGGCCACGAGATCGTCCACGCATTTCAGTACGACATCACGAACACGAGCGCCAGCGGAGCTGCGAACGGTTCGGCGGGCGCCTTGTCACTGCCGCTGTGGTTCATCGAGGGGATGGCGGAATACCTCTCGCTCGGTCCGGATGATCCACATACCGCAATGTGGATGCGCGAATCCGTCCGCCGTGAAAAACTTCCCGATATCGATCACCTCGACAATCCGCGGTACTTTCCTTATCGCTACGGTGAAGCGTTGTGGGCGTACATCGGCGGCCGGTACGGCGACGACATGGTGGGGCCCCTCCTCCGTGCCGCGATAGGTAGGGAAGGGTACAAAGGCGCGTTTCAGCGCGTGCTCGGCGTCACCTCGAAGGATCTTTCCACCGAGTGGCACGACGCTACTTACGCCGCATACCGACCGATCGCGGAAGCGACGCGGATGCCGGAGGCGTTCGCGCGGCCGCTCGTCACTGACGAGACCCACAAGGGGGGCATGAACGTCAGCCCCGAGCTGAGCCCTGACGGAACGAGGATCGTGTTCTTCTCCTCGCGCGATCTGTTCTCCATCGATCTCTACGTCGCTGACGCATCGACGGGCAAAGTGATCCGGAAGATCACCGACACCGCGACGAACGCGCACCTCGACAGCATCGAGTTCATCGAATCGGCCGGTGCCTGGTCGCACGACGGACGTCGATTCGCATTTCCGGGATTGGGCGGTGGCAATGCGATCGTCACGATTGTGGACATCGAGCGCGGCCGCAAGGAGCGCGAGATCGCGTTGAAGGACCTCGACGAGGTGCTGAATCCAACGTGGGCGCCGGATGGCCGGCAGCTGGCATTTTCCGCGCTCCTGGGCGGCTACAACGATTTGTTTACTTACGATCTCGAGACCAACCAGTTGCGCCGTCTGACGAACGACGCGTTCGCGGAGATCCAGCCGTCATGGTCCCCCGACGGACGTTCGATCGCGTTCAGCACGGACCGCTTCAGCACGAACGTGCGCGATCTTCGCGCGGGCAACCTCCGTCTCGCGACGATCGATCTGGAAAGCGGCCAGGTGCGCGCGCTCGACGGGTTCAACGACGGCAAGAACATCGATCCGCAGTGGACGCCGGACGGGCGCGGGCTCTACTTCGTGTCTGACCGCCGCGGCATTTCGAACATCTACCGCCTGGATATCGACACCGGGGCGACCACGCAGGTGACGAATCTTCTCACGGGTGCGAGCGGGATCACGGAGCTCAGTCCTGCCATCTCGGTCAGTGGGTCACGGCTCGCGTTCAGCGTGTACGAGGACGAGGGCTACAACATCTACGCGCTGGATACGCCTCAGCAGCTCGCGGGCGTGCCGCTCACGTCCGGCAGTGGCCGCGATGCCGGCGTCTTACCGCCGCGCACAACGGGGGAGGGATTCGTCTACTCGTCGCTCAACAACACCGCCGCGGGCCTGCCCGTCACCAATGCGTTTCCTTCCGAAGCCTACCAGCCGAAGCTTACGGTCGACTTCATCGGCCAGTCCGTTGTCGGCGTTGGCGTCGACAGCTTTGGCGCGTTTGCGGGAGGCGGCATCTCCGCGATGTTCAGCGACATCCTCGGCAATCACGTCGTCGCGGGCAGCATTCAATCGACCAACCGCTTCGACGAGACGGGCGGCAGCGTCATCTACTTGAATCGCACGCATCGGTGGAACTGGGGAACCTCGATCGACCAGACGCCTTACGTGCTCCGCGGCTTCCAACAATCGCTCGTACCGACATCCGGCGGGCAAGTCGTGGTCCAGGAGGACGAGTTCCGCAGCATCCAGACGGATCGCGGCTTCTCGGGCCTCGTCGCGTATCCCTTCAGTCGCGCACAGCGGATCGAGTTCTCCGGCGGGTTACGGCAAATCAGCGGCAAGCAGGACGTCACGACGCGTCTTTTCGACCCGAACACCGGACAGCAGTTGACCGAGGACACGCAGCGCCTCAGCACGTTCCCCACACTGAACCTCGGAATTGCCTCGTCGGCGCTCGTCTACGACACGTCGATCTTCGGTGTGACGAGCCCGATCCGCGGCGCGCGCTATCGCTTTCAGATCGACCAGACAACCGGCAGCGTCACGTACGGATCGGCGTTGGCCGATGCGCGCACGTATCTGATGCCCGTCCGTCCCGTCACGATCGCGCTGCGGGGGCTGTACTACGGCCGGTACGGCCGGAGTGCTGAAGACCCGTTGCTGACGCCGGTATTCATCGGCTACCCGGACCTCGTACGCGGCTATGACTACGGGTCATTTGAGGCGCAGGAATGCGGCGTCACGGTTGACGGATCGTGCCCGGTGATCGATCGCCTCATCGGGTCGCGCATGATCGTCGCGAACCTGGAGCTGCGCGTGCCGCTCTGGAGCCTCTTTGGCGGCGGGAATTTCTATGGGCCCCTGCCGATCGAGATGGCGGTGTTCGGCGATGCGGGCGCGGCGTGGGACCGCAGCCGCACGCTGCATCTGACGGGCGTCGATCGCAGCCTGGTGCGCAGCGTCGGGGCGGCCGCGCGGATCAACCTGCTCGGCTTCGCGGTCGCGGAGATCGACTACGTGCGTCCGCTCGATCGTCCGCTGCGCGGCTGGTTGTGGCAGTTCAATCTGAGGCCGGGCTTCTGATTGCCGATTGAAGCGTTGAGGGTCGCGGGGACTGTGTTACCGTCAGCGCCATGCACCAGAATCCATACGCCGAAGATCTCGGATCGGCCGATCCGCTGACGGCGCTTGCGGAAACCCCCGACCGCATTCGCGCGCTGGTCGAGGGCTGGTCACTCACGCAGTGGGAACAGCGCTACGCGCCGGGGAAATGGACCGCGCGGCAGGTGATCATCCATCTCGCGCAGACCGAGCTCGCTCTGACGGCGCGCGTGCGATTTGCCGCCAGCCAGGACGGCTACATCGCGCAGGCGGTCTCTCAGGACGACTGGCTCCCGCTCGACGATCACGCGGACGGCCGCACCGCGTTGGACGCCTACACGGCGCTGCGGAAGCTGAACGTCCTGATGTTTCAGAACCTGGCGCCGGCGCAGCGAACGCGCTCGTTCACGCATCCGGAATACGGGCAGCTCACACCCGAGTGGGTCGCTGCGCAGATGGCCGGCCACGACATTCACCACTTGAAGCAGTTAGAAGCAATCAAATCGGCCTAGGGCTCACGGCTCAGGGCTCATGCTGGCTCAGGGTTCATGGGCTCGACATCGAATCACGAGGCGGCAGTGCAGGTTGTCTTGCAGACGACGTTCGCCATTCTCTGGATCGCGGGATTGATTGGGCTCGTCATCGGTATCTATTATGGCGTCTCGCTGCTGGTGCTTGCCGCCGTCTCGAAACTGCTGCCGCTGACCGGGCGGCGCAGCCGTTCGCGCGATCGCGAGGCGTCTCGCGATCACAGTTGTGATGGGTAGGCTGTCTCTCCTGTAGACCGGTCTTCAGACCGGCGGTTGCGCGTGCACCCGCACACAAAAAATCTCCTCCCACGCGTCTATATCCCTGACGAGATGAGCGCGCCCGCGGACGATGCGGACCGCGGGACGATGGTCGCGCGGTGGTACGCGGAGTGCGGCCCGCGGTTATACCGCTACGCCGTCATGTTGCTGGCCAATGGCACCGATGCGGAAGACGTGCTGCAACAGGTCTTTGCGACGGCGATGGCCGATCCTCGCGTAGCGCCGGCGCAGCCCGAGGCTTATCTCCGGACGGCTGTCCGCAACGCCGCGTATTCGCTGCTGCGGCAGCGGCGGACGACGCGTGCGGCTGCGGCGCGGATCCTGCAACCTGTCGCGTCCGGGTGTTCACCAGCCGAGCAGGCGGCGCTCGAACAGGCGCTCCGACTGCTGCCGCCGGAACAACGCGAGGTGATTCACCTGCACGTCTATGAAGGGATGACGTTCCAGGAAGTGGCCCGCGCGACGGGCGAGTCGATCAACACCGTCGCAGGACGTTATCGGTATGCGCTCGCGAGGCTCCGCCGCACGCTCTCATGAGGAACGAATTGGATTGGATCTGGTGATTTGTGAACGATCAGGACCTCGAACAGCTGCTGAATCGGTATCGGCCGGCGGGCCCGGCGGACGATCTGCTCCCGCGAATCATCACCTCACCAGATCGCCAACTCAGGAAATCTCCTCGGGCGTGGCCGTGGGCGGTAGCGGCCGCCGCGTTGCTGGCGGTGACGATGGCGTTGCACGTGTCGGCGTTCGTTCCAAGTCCTGAACGGACGTCGACGGCGCAGGCAGATTTGGCGCAACAACTTGGCGGCGATCCGCTTGCGGATCGAACCGCGCAATTCATTCTTGCTTCACAGGTGGCGCGTGACGCGAGCGAGGACCAAACGCCATGGGACACCAGGTGACCGACCCGCGGGTAGCGCGACGCAGTTCGTTTCGTACGCTTGCGATTGTGGCGTTCGTCGTGCTTCTGCCGCTTGCCGCGCATGCGGTCTGGGACCAGATCGAGGCCACTCGATTGGCGCGCGTCGTGAAACAGTTGCGAGCGCGTGGTGAGATCGTCGATCGTTCTGACGAACGTCGGCCACTGGCGACCGACGAAGAGCGCCAGGCCTCGCGGCTCTATTACGCGGCTGCGATGCTCGCCGCTGACGGCATTCCAAAGGCGAAGACATCACCGTCAGGGGCGATGTCGAATCCACGGCTGGAGTTGGCAGCCGCCCTCCAGGAACTCGCGCGTGTTCCTGGCCTTGTGCATCAGGATGATCCGCGACTTCGACCGTTGAAGGCGGTGGTGCAGAACGCCGATGCGGCGTTCATCCTGCTCGATCGCGCGACACCGCTCCCTTTCGAGCGGTTCAGTCCCGAACGCGGCACCTACTCGTATCAGACGAGCGACCTGATGCAGCTGGCAAGCCTCAATGCGCTGCGCACTGACCTTTACTCGCTACAAGGGGACGTCGGGAAAGCCGCGGCCGCGCAGTTCGCATCGGTGCGCCTGCAGCGTACCCTGAAGGGTCTCCGCTGGATGCTCTACCCGGGCACTTTCGGCAGCCTGCAGCTGCTCCTGCGGCGCACGATGCCCGATCCTCAGTCGCTTGCCCGACTGCAGGACGCATACGAGCACCTTGCCAATGATGATGGCCTCGCTGACGATCTGACCGACCGTCGCGCGCAGATGATCGAAAGCGTCTGGCCCACCACAGCGCGTCCGTTTTTTGCGCAGCGTCTCGGTACGCCCTGGCAACGCCAATGGAGCAACGAGAGCCTGACGTTCGTTGCTCTGCGACCGTGGATCACGCACCAATTCATCGCGCGTTTGAAAGAGCTCGATCGAGCGATTGCGATTGCGCGAGAAGGATGGCCCGACAAGCTCAGTCACGAACTGTTGAATAGCGGTTCTTCACCCGCCGTGCACCAGGCCATGACGCCCATGCCTGGGTGGGTTTCCCGGGTGATGTCGCGCAGCGGCGTCGGGCTGCTGGTGCCGCCAGCCGGCGAAATGATCTCGGGCGGCACGATTTCGCGAGCGGGACGGACGCTTGCCCAGAATCGCACCTCGGTTGCGGCGCTGGCGATTGAACGGTGGCGCCGCGCTCACGGGGGTGCCGCCCCGCCGTCGCTCGAAGCGCTCGTGCCTGAATATGCGCGAGAGCTGCCTCGCGACCCGTTTACCGGCGTTGCGCTCAAATTCGTACGCGCAGGCGACAGTTACACCGTCTACAGCGTGGGGATCGACCGCGTGGACAACGGAGGAGACATCGACGAGTGGCGACCCGACGTGCGCAGTTACTCGCGCGCGACTGAACGTGACATCGGCATTCGGGTGCCGCTCAGGCTGCTTCAATGAAGAGAAAGGACACGACTATGTCGGCATCTGTCTTGGCGATAATGGCGCTCGTCATGACGAATGGTGCGAAGGCGACCACTTACGCGATGACCGTCGAACTGCAGAACGCTCCAGCGTGCTTGCACGACGAGAAGACGGAATCCGCGGAGCAGGCGGCGCGTAAGCGGAGCGCTCTCGGCGCCACGCGCGCGATCAACACGGCGGAATCGCGGTACGCGGCCGCGAACAAGCGCTACGGCGCGCAGGGCGATCTCGCGGGCCTCCTCGATCCGCGCTACAACCTTGGGGCTGATCCGGGCACCGAGATCGTGCCAGGGTTCACCCTCACGCTGGACGTGTCGGAGAAGGGCTACTGGTTCGAGGTTAAAGACACGACGGATCCGTGCGGCTTCAGGTTCATCAGTAACCAGCAGGGATTGATCTTCACGGCCCGGCCGATCCAGTGAACACGAGAGGTGTCAGTCAGGAGTGCTGCGTCTGAACATCCCTACACCCTCCTGAGCCAGCGTCGGCCGTGGATGCTGAAGTCCACGAGATCCTCTTCGCTCATGTTCGTGAAGCCGCGCGCCTTCAGGTCGCGCACGAGCTCCGCATCGACGTCGTGAATGCGGAACTCGACGAGGCGATCGATCTTCACGCTGCCATACCCGACCTCGCGCATCTGCCGGATGAACTCCGGCGTGACGTTGTGGATCCGCATCTTGACGAGATCATCGACATCGACATTCTTGTAGCCGAGATCGTTCAGCGCCTTGACGAACTCCGGCGTCACCCCGTGGATGCGCATGGCGACCAGATCGCTCGCACCGAGGCTCTTGTAACCGAGATCCGCGAATGCCTTGATGAACTCCGGCGAGACGCCGTGAATGCGGAACTGCACGAGTTGATCGAGATCCGCGTTCTTGAATCCGAGCTCCGCCATGCGCTTCACGAAATCCGACGACACACCGTGAATGCGGAGCTGAACGAGCTTGTCGATCGACAGATCGCGATAACCGAGATCGCGCATCTCCTTGATGAATTCCGGGCTGACGCCGTGAATGCGCATCTTGACGAGATCGTCGATGCTCGCCTGCCCGAGACCCTGCCGCTTTACTTCCTGCGCGAAGGCGGGCGTCGCGCCGTGGATGCGCGTCTTGATCAATTCGTCGCGATTGGGGTGGTAGCCGGCGTCGCGATAGCTCGTGACGTACTCACGACTGACGTCGTGGACCGCGAATCGCCAGATGTCGTCCATCGAGAGCGGTGTGTAGCCGAGGCGCGCCATGCCGGTGACGAAATCCTCGCTTCGCACGAACCGGAACTCGCCCGATCCACGGCCGTTCCTCATGCGGCCATCGAAATCGAACGTCCCTGCGTCGCGCTGCAGCGTGAAATGGACGGGGCCGTCAGCCTGTCGATCGGAGAGAGCCGGCAGCTCGCGTTCTGAAACGCCGAAGCCGGCATTGCTGTCGTCGCGCTCGAGCTGTAGGTTGATGAGCCGCTCGTTGTTGCGCGTCCAGTAATTGGCCGTGTCAGAGTGCCAGGTCCCCGTAATGGGAGCACCAGTCGTGGGCTGGTCGCCGACGGCGACTGCGGTCAGGCATGCGGCAAGAAAAAGATGCTTCATGCCTGCTTAGATGGTTGGGTCGGTCCCAGGGTTGGAACTGGCATTCAGCGGTCGAGCAACCGCGGATCGGCCATCATCCGCGCGCGGAGCTGGCGGAATGCCTGACCCCGATGGCTCACGGCCGCCTTGCGCGCCCCATCGACCTCGCCGAGTGTGCAGCCGTACGGCGGGTAATAGAAGATGGGGTCGTACCCGAATCCATGCGTGCCGCGCGGTTCCCGCGCAATCTCGCCCGCAACGATGCCAATCGCTTCCGCGAGGATCGCGCCGCGATCCGCAAGCGTCGCGTGCGCAACGAATCGTGCGGGGCTCGTCGGCAATCCGCGCGCCTGCAGCTCGCGATAGATGGCGGCGAACTTCGTCGGATAGTGTGTGCCGTGCCACCGCGCGGAGTGGACCCCGGGTCCGTTGTCGAGTGCATCGATTTCGATCCCGGAGTCGTCGGCAACCGAGGGCAGGCCCGAATGCTCCGCGTAGTACAGCGCCTTCAATCGCGCGTTTGCGGCGAACGTGCTGCCGGTCTCCTCCGGCTCCGCGATCCCCGGGAACTCCGACAGCGTCCGCAGCTCGAACGGGATGCCGTGGAGAATCTCCAGGATTTCACGCTGCTTGCCGCGATTGGTTGTCGCGATCAGGATCGGAGTGCTCATTGTGCGGCGACTGCGGAGGCTGACGAAGGCTGACGAAGGCTGACGAAGGCTGACGAAGGCTGACGAAGGCTGACGAAGGAAACGGATTCTCCAAACGGAGCAACGGAGATAACGAAGACGAACGGAGGGTGCCCCTGCAATACGGCCGCAGAGACAGGCAGACGACGCGTCCGCCACGGCCGGCCTAAGCAACGTGTGCCGGCCCCACGGAGGTCACGCGAGATCCGGATACGAGCAACCCCGAATACCACGTTGTTCGTATCCGGACTCTCGCGTGACCTCCTGCCGCGCGAAGCGCGGCGCGGCGGACGCGTCGTCTCAGTGTCTCCGCGCCTGGCGCGTCTCAGCGTGACGCGGTGTTCTTCGTTTAACTCCGTTTTCTCCGTTGCTTCGTTTTTGAGATCCGTTTCCTCCGGCCCGCTCCGTCGTCTTCATTTCTTCACGAACTCTCCGACGACGCTCTTCTGCATCGCGATCAGCTCCTTGATGCCGTTGTCCGCCAGGTCCATCAGCGCATCGAGCGCGCGCTTGTCGAACGGCTGCCCTTCGGCGGTTCCCTGCAGCTCGATGAACCGTCCGTCGCCGGTCTTGACGAAATTCATGTCGACCTCGGCCTTCGAGTCTTCGTCGTACGCCAGGTCGAGCAGCGCCGCGCCGTCGACGATCCCGACGCTCGTGGCCGCGACATAATCGACGACCGGCACGTCGCGTATGAGCGCGAGCTCGCGCATGCGCTGCAGCGCGAGCACGAGCGCGACGAAGCCGCCGGTGATCGACGCGGTCCGCGTGCCGCCGTCCGCCTGGATGACGTCGCAATCGATCCAGATCGTGCGCTCGCCCAGATCCGTCATCTTCGTCACCGACCGCAAGGAGCGGCCGATCAGCCGCTGGATCTCCTGCGTCCGCCCGCCGACCTTGCCGGCGCTCGCCTCGCGCTGCGTGCGCGTGGAAGTCGCTCGCGGCAGCATGCCGTATTCCGCCGTCACCCAGCCCTTGCCGGTGTTGCGCAGGAACGGGGGCACCCGGTCCTCAACGCTGGCCGTGCAGATGACGCGCGTCCGGCCCACCTCGATCAAGACCGATCCTTCGGCATGCGCGAGAAATCCAGGAGTGAGTTTCGTGGGGCGAAGCTCCGAGGCAGAGCGTCCGTCACTGCGTGTCATGAGCAACCCATTCGAGGCTCTTGGCGAGCGGATGCCGCAGGTCCACATGACCCGCGAGGGTGTCGGCTTCCTTGCCGTCAATCAGGATCTGCACGCGTGTGATCGCGGGCAGGTTGACGGTCAGGGCATTGACGATCGTGTAGACCGTGAAGATTTCGTCGAGCGATCCGCCGGTGTGCTTCGTGCTCACCTCGGCCGAGAGATCCACGAACGCGTCGCCGCGCTCGGTCACAAACACGTCGCGGATCTTGGTCTCCGCCGGGATCGCCGAGACCAGCGGTGCGGAAGACTCGATCTGCGCTGCGACGATGGCGCGCGCCTGCTCGGGCACCGTCGCGGCGAACGGCACTTCGCGCTGCGTCCCTATGAGCTGCATGCCGTCGTCGCTCACGTAAAACAACGTCGCCGTGATCTTTCGCGCGGCCGCCGGAGGCTGCTGCGCGGCGGGAGTGGCCAGAGCAGACGCCGCCGCCGACGCCTCCGGTTTCGGCCCGTACCAGCGCGGAAGCCCTACGAAGAGCACGAGGCCGCCGGTCAGCGCCACCAGCAGGATGCCGGCGATTGCCGCGGCCCGCGCGTTCATCGCGTACCTGCCGCGGATGCGCCGCGGAAGCGCACAATGCCGTCGACGAGCGCCTGGACGATGCCACTCTGGTACTCGTCGGTAACCAGCTGCTGTTCCTGCTGCGGGTTGGTGAGGAAGCCCATCTCGACGAGGATCGCCGGCATGTTGGCACCGCCGAGCACGCGGAACGGCGCCTGCTGGATCGCGCGCCGGCTCATTGGAATCCGCTCGCGCAGCGCCGCTTCAACGGTTCGCGCGAAGGCCGCGGACTGATCGATGTAGCGCGCCTGCGCCATCTCCCAGAGGATCACTTCGATCTCGCGGCTGCCGCCGCCGAGCACCGGTAGCGACTCGGCGCCGCCGTGCGCGACGCGCTGCGCTTCGTCGCCGTACTCGGCGAGGTTCAGGTAAAAGACCTCCGCGCCGCTCAGCCCGGAACGGACCGACGCGTTCGCGTGCAGGCTGATGAAGAGATCCGCCTTGTTGTTGTTCGCCACGGCGGCGCGCTGGTCGAGCGGTAACGTCTGATCGCCGTCGCGCGTGAGCAGCACGCGCACGCCGAGCCGTCCCTCGAGCGTCCCTTTCAGCCGACGTGCCACCGACAGCGTGACGTTCTTTTCAAGCGTGCCTTTCTCTCCGCGCGCACCGTTCTCGTCGCCCCCGTGCCCGGGATCGATCACGATCGTGCGCAGCCCGCCGGGGGGCGGAAGCTCGAGAAGCGGTGGGGTCTCCGTCGCCGGAGGAAGCGCGGGTGCGGCAGTGCCGGGCGTCGCCGCGGTGTCCGTCTGCGCGACGAGATCGATCACGATACGCGTGACGCCGCCAGGCGCGGGTTGATCGGCGGTACGGAACGATCCGAAGCGCGGGCCGAGATCGAACACGATCGTCGTCGGCTGATCGCCCGGACGGATCGCCTGCACCACATCTGCACCTGTCGGGGGTGCCGGCGGCGTGGGCAATTGCGCGTCGAGCGCGTCCGCCTCGAATCGCACCAGCAGCCGTGCGCCTTCTTGCGTGACGGCATGCGGCGTGGCGGGAGCCACATCGAGCGTGACGCGCGTGAGATTGCCAAGCACTTCGACGCGACCGGCAATCCGCGGCATGCGGACATCACCGACCAGGATCAGGCGCGACGGCTTCCGCAGCTCGAGCGGCGAGCCGAGAATCGGCGCGAGCGCGCGGCTGACGAAATCCACCGGCACGAGCCACGTGTGGCTTTCGTACACCGGCGCCGCCGGCAGCGAGATCATCCGTCCCGCCACCGACGCGAGCGGTTGCTGCGCCGTCAGCACGATCGTCTGGTTGTTGACGCTGATGGTGAGGCCGCCGGCCAGCGCGTCTTCGCGCACGGTGAGCGTGAACAGCCGTGCCAGATCATCGAGCGCGAACATCTCCTGTCCGGACACCGTGCGGACGGCAAGCGGCTGACGAGCGCTGCGCGAGAAGACGGTGTACGGAGCCGCCGGAGCCGGCGCCTGAGCCGCGAACGTTGCGATGGTGAGCACGATCGCCGCGGCCGCAACTGCCGCGGACAAGACTCTCGCATGCAAGGTAAGCAATGATCGCATGAATTTCGTCATATGATGACGCGGCCGATCATTGTGCTCACGTCGAGGTGCGTTCATGCGATCGAGGTTCAGTCTTGCGGCGGCAGCCGCAGCACTTCTTATTAGCGTCGGCGCTCGTCTCACCGCGCAAGGTCCCCCGGCACAACCACCGACTCCCGCGCCAGCAGGGCAAGCGCCCGCGACGGCTCAGCCACCCGGCGGCGGCCGCGGCCGTGGACAGGCAACGTTTCCTGCACAGCAGCGTGCGCCGGGTGATCCTGCTGTCATTCAGCGCGGCAAGACGCTGTACGAGATCAATTGCCGTCTATGCCACGGCGCCGATCTTCGCGGCGGCGACATGGGCGGCGTCAACCTGCTGCGGTCGCCGTTGGTATTGAACGACGAGGACGGCGAACTGATCCTGCCCGTCGTGCAGACCGGACGGCAGAATCCCGGCATGCCGGTGATGCCGCCATTCCCGTTGCCTCCCGACGACGTGAAGGCGATTGCCGAGTACATTCATAGCGTGGTCGCGACGGCGCGGCCACAGGGCGCACCCCCTGCCGGCGCCGAAGTCGCGCTGAATATCGTCGTGGGCGACGCGAAGGCTGGCGCGGCGTACTTCGCGTCGAAGTGCGCGTCGTGTCACTCCGCAACCGGCGATCTGCAGGGCATTGCGTCGCGCGTATCCGAGCCGATGCAGCTGCAGAATCTCTGGGTCGCGGGCATCGGCGGTGGCGGCGGACGCGGAGGCCGCGGCACTGCGGCAGGCGCTGCGCCAACAGAGGCGTCGAGTCGGCGTCCGGTCACCGTCGCGGTCACGACCGCCGATGGTCAGCGCGTGCAGGGACGCCTCGATCGCATCGATGACTTCATCGTCACGCTGACGTCTGCCGATGGCCTGCAGCGTACGTTCCGACGAGTGGGGGACGTGCCGAAGGTTGAGATCACCGATCCGCTCGACGGGCACAAGAAGCTGTTCGTGCAATACACCGATAAAGACATCCACGACGTGACCGCCTATCTGGTGACTTTGAAATGACGCGCACTGATCGCTTTCTCTTAACGGCCGCACTGGCGATTGCGCCGGTCTTCCTGTGGGCGCAGGGGCAGGCGCAACCGCAACCGCAACCGCAAACCCAAACACAGGGACAGGGCCAGGGCGGAACGCAGGTCCAGGGCGGCGCCGCCATCACCGCCCCGGGCAACGCGGCGCAGGGCGGTCTCGATCCCGCATCGCTGCTCAAGCCGCTCGGCGATTCCTGGCCGAGCTATTCGGGAGACTACACGGGACGGCGCTACAGCTCGCTCTCGCAGATCAACCAGAGCACCGTCAAGAACGTCACGCTCGCGTGGACGGCGCACCTGTCGACTGCGACCGGACCGACCGGCTTCGGCGGGTTCGGCGGGGGCCGCGGCGGCGGTTCGGCGCCTGTGATCATCGGCGGAGAAGGGACGGGCGAGTTCGCGTCGCCCGGAGGCGCGAACGTGAAGGGCGCGGTCCTGCAGATCGACGGAATCCTCTACGTCACGGCACCCGATCACGTGTGGGCGCTCGACGCGCGCGACGGCCACGAACTGTGGCATTACTTCTGGAAGACCCGCGGCGGCACCCACATCGGCAACCGCGGCGCGGCGTTGTGGCACAACTATCTGTTCTTCGAGACCCCCGACAACTACCTCGTCTCGCTCGATGCCCGCAGCGGCAGGGAGCGCTGGCACGTCGAAATCGCGAGCTTCGCCGAGCAGTATTTCTCGACGATGGCGCCGCTCATCGTCGGCGATCATTTGCTCGTCGGTACCGGCAATGACCTCGATGCGCCGGGCTTTCTCCAATCGTTCGATCCCGAGACGGGCAAGGTGAAGTGGAAGCTCTATACCGTGCCGATGAAGCCGGGCGATCCCGGACTCGACACGTGGCCGAACCTCGACGCGGCGCGACACGGCGGCGGGCAGGTCTGGATTACCGGCGTCTACGATCCCGAGACGAAGCTCTATATCTTTGGCACCGGCAATCCAACACCGGGCTACACGGGCGCGAGTCGCAAGGGGGACAACCTCTACACGTGCTCTCTCGTAGCTGTCAACGTGGATACCGGCAAGATGGCGTGGTACTACCAGACGTCGCCGCACGATACGCACGACTGGGACTCGGCGCAGACGCCGATCCTGATCGATGCGACCATCAGCGGCCGCGCGCGCAAGCTCGTCTCGACCGCGGCACGCAACGGCTTCTTCTTCACCGTCGATCGTGTCACGGGCGAGCCAGTCGCGACCGCGCAGTACGGGACGACAACGAACTGGTCGCTGGGACTCAGGAAGAACGGCGCGCCCGACCCGAATCCTGAGAAGGAAGCGACGGTCGCAGGATCCTTCGTCTCACCGGTCGAAGGCGGCGTGACCAACTGGCCGCCGCCGGCCTATTCACCCGACACGGGTCTGTTCTACGTCCACGAGCGCAACGGCTTCAACCTGGTTTACCTGACCGAACCGGATCCTCGCGGGTCCATGGGGCTCGGCGGAAAAGTCGTGGCACCGGTCGGGTCGTATCCGAGCTCTCTGACAGCGATCGATCCCAAGACCGCGAAGATCGCGTGGCGGCACCAGTTCCCCGGCGTCAACGGCGCGGCAGGCCAGGGCGGGCTGCTCGCAACGGCCGGTAAGCTCGTATTTGGAGGGGACGGCGGCGGCAACTTCGTTGCGTTCGATGCAACCAATGGCAAGCCGCTGTGGCACTCGCGCATCGGGACGATCAGCAATGCGCCCCAGACCTACGCGGTCGACGGCCAGCAGCACCTGCTCGTCGCGGTGGGTGATACGTTGTACGCCTTTGCACTGTATTGACGGAGGAGGTGGACCGGAGGATGGCAGCATTCGGGTGACTCCGACAGCCGGCAACCGCCGTCTGACCACCGTCTTAATGCCCCGCTTGCGGCCTGTCGTACAATAGAGGAGAAAAGGGGGCGAACCAGATTCGACGGGAGTACGGTTCCGTAGGATGCGTGCCGAGGACCATCAACCTCGTTAAAAGATGGAAACAACCTAACTGCGGATACGCAGCTCGCTCTCGCAGCGTAAAAACCTGTGAGCGTCCGTCCTCATCAGCCTGTGGGTGGGGAACGGATGTCATTTCAGCAGGCTGGCTGACCTCGGCCGTCCCGGACGAGAGCAGTGAGATTTTCCGGGGTTGGTTTCCGGCGGCTCTGGCCGTTTCTTTACGCCGGGAGCGACACTTCAGAAGCGGATACGCATCGTAGATTCCTGCGGGGATGTATTTTCGGACCCGGGTGCAACTCCCGGCGCCTCCACCAACCTTCGCTCGCCGGGCTATCGCAGGCGCGCGGCGAGTCGAAGGCTCACCCAACCCCTATTTGGCCTGCTGTCGTCCTGACTGCTTCCATTCGCACCGCACCTCTCATCTCGGACCTCGGACCTCGGACCTCGCGCCTCGGCAGTTTTGTCAAACTACTGTCACAGTTAAGTTTGCAGTCTTGACTTGGCTGATCCGGACCTCGATAATGCGAGGTGGATGTCCCCCGAGCAGTCCGAAAGTCCGATCGACGCGTTGCAGGCGCAGCTGCGGCAGACGCTCGACGCTCATCTAGCGTCGCTGGCCCAGCAGTACGAGCAGGCGATTGCCGATGCACGTCGCGCCGCGTCGCAGCAGGCTGAGCAGGCGGTCACCACACGGCTCGAGGCGGTCGAGGTCGAGTGGGCGAGCCGACTCGAATCGGAGGTCGCATCTGCGCGCGCCGAAGCACAGCGGCATCTCGTCACGGAGGTGACCAAGGTCCGCGTCGAAGCGGAGCAGCTGTCGGCCGAATCTGCGGCGCGTCTCCGTGAGGAACTCGAGGCCGCGCTCGCCGCCGAACGCCAGCGCGCGGAATCGCTGGTCCAGGCGGAAAGGCGCCGCGCGGAGCAGGAACTTGACGCCGCGCGTCGGGAAGCGCGTGAGGCGGCCGATCGTCTGGAGCAGGCGACGCGAGCGCGGACGCAGGCGGAGGAACAGGCACGCATGCAGGCCGAAGCCCATTTCGCGGCGCAGGCACAGCTCACGCGTGAAGCGCGCGAGGCGGCCGATCGTCTGGAGCAGGCGACGCGAGCGCGGACGCAGGCCGAGGAACAGGCACGCACGCACGCCGAGGCGCATTCCGGCGCGCAGGCACAGCTCGCGCGTGAAGCGCGCGAGGCGGCCGATCGCCTCGAGCAGGCGACACGAGCGCGGACGCAGGCGGAGGAACAGGCACGCACGCACGCCGAGGCGCATTCCGCCGCGCAGGCACAGCTCGCGCGTCACGCGGAGGAGCTGAAGCGGCAGCCGAAAACGACCGCTGGAACCGGCATCAACGTGGTCGAAGGTCTGCGTGCGATCGACGGGTCACGCACGCTGAGCGAAGCGCTCGGCACGGTGCTGCGGCACGCCTCGTCGATTGCACCGCGCGGCGCGGTATTTCTCATCAACGGCGCACGGCTGAAATCCTGGAGGACCGTCGGGTTTCCCGAGTTCGATGCGCAGCCGTTCGAGTCCGCGATCACCGGCACGGGTCTGCTCGCGCACGCGATTCAGACGGGCGAGGCTGTCGCCTCAGGCCCATCGCAGCCGCCGCCGACGTTCGCGTCGCTTCCAGGCGATCTCTCCGCGCTCGTCGTCCCCGTTGTCGTCGGCGGACGCGCGGTCGCTCTGGTGTATGCGGACAACGGCGGCAACAGCGAAATCGCGGCAGCGTGGGGCGACGCCGTCGAGAGCCTGGTGCGGCACGCGTCGACGCACCTGGCGCTGCTGACCGCGATGCGGACGGTCCAGGCCGTTGGCGCAGGTGCGCCTGTGGGCACCGGCGGCGCCGTCGCGCCCGAAGGCGACAGCCACGATCAGAGCGCGCGCCGATACGCGCGGCTCCTCGTCTCGGAAATCAAGTTGTACAACGAGGCGGCCGTCCGCGCGGGACGACAAGAGCGCGACCTGCTTCGCCGGCTGCGGCCCGAGATCGATCGCGCGCGCCGGCTTTACGAAGAACGGATCTCCGCCGCGGTCGGTGCGCGCGGCGCGTACTTCCAGCAGGAACTCGTGCAGACCCTCGCGGATGGCGACCCCGCGCTTCTCGGCAATTCCTGATGTTCTCTGCACTGCGCGCACGCAGCATCTTCATCGTGTGCTGCGCGATCGGTCTCCAGTTGCCGGTTGCCGGTTTCCAGTTGCCGGTTGGCAGTTCGCAGTTGCCGGTTGCGGGTTCCCAATCGGCAGCCGACCAGCAACCTGTCCCCACCGCTCATGCGGCGCTGCCGCAGGACGTCGACGATTACTGGCTCGTTCCGTCGGCGCGTGAACGGAAGGCAGGAGCGACCACCGCGCTCGCTGTCGCTCAGACAGCCTATGCCGGCGGCAATTACGCCGCGGCGCTGGCGTCCGCGCAGCACGCCGCGACCGGCCAGAGCGCACTCGGCGATTACGCGCTGTATTACCAAGGGCTCGGCGAACTCCGTCTTGCGCGTCCGGCCGACGCGGAGAAATCGTTCGACACGTTGATCGAGCACAAGCCAGGCGGCTATCTTGCGGTCGCCGCTGTTCTCGGCAAGGGAGAAGCGGCGGAAAGCCGTGGCGATCACGCCGCGGCGGCCGCCCTCTACGAGACGCTCACGTCGGTGAAGACGATCGCGCCTGAAGACGTGCTGGCGCGTCTGGGGCGCGCGGCGCTGGCGGCCGGCGACAAATCGCGCGCCGCGCAGGCCTACCTGCGCATCTATTACGAATTCCCCCTGAGCGAGGCCGCGGGCGGGGCCGCGACGGCGCTGAGCGGGTTGCAGGATCAAATCGTCCGCACGAGTTACAAGGCCGATCTCTCGCGCGCGCTGTTGCTCTTCGGCGCGAAACGCTATCAGGAGGCGCGGACGGCGTTCCAGGACCTGCAGAAGCAGGTCTCGGGTGATGATCGTGAAGTCGCGGAGCTTCGCATCGCCGAATGCGAGTACTTCCTGAAGCGCTACGCGGCGGCGCGCGATGGGCTGCAGCCGTATCTCGAAAACGCCTCGCGCCGCGCCGAGGCGCGGTTCTTTTATCTCAGCGCGATGCGCGAGCTCGGCGCATCGGATCAGTTCGGGTTGCTCACGCGCCAGCTCGTCGCCGATTTTCCCGACAGCTCGTGGGCGGAGGAAGCGCTCAATAATCTCGGCACGCATTACATTCTCGCCAACGAGGACGAACTCGCCGCGCAGGCGTTCCGAGAGGCGTACGAAAAATTTCCGAACGGCCAGCATGCCGAGCGCGCCGCATGGAAGTACGGCTGGTACGCGTACAAGACCGGCCACTACGACGAGACCGAGCGGATCTTCAGCGCCGCGGCGACGAGCTTCCCGCGGTCCGACTATCGGCCGTCCTGGCTCTATTGGTCCGCGCGGGCACGCGCGCGCACCGGCGATCGCGCGATGGCCGACGCGCGCATGCGTCTCGTGTTCACTGACTACATGAACTCGTACTATGGCCGCCTCGCGCGGCGGCAACTGGCGGGGCAGCAGGCCGCGCGTCTCGGGACGAATGCGTCGGACGACACGCTGGCTGTGCCGGCCGCCGCGCGCGCACCCGGTCGGCCTGCGTCGGAGCCTCCGCCGAACGCGGTCCTCATCCGGCAACTGCTCGCGGCCGGACTGCTCGAAGATGCATTGAACGAGCTGCGATATGCCCAGCGGATTTCGGGCTCCTCGCCCATCATCGACGCCACCACCGCATGGGTCTATCACGAACGAGGTGAGTTCCGCCGTGCCGTCGTACTGATGCGCCGCGCATATCCGCAGCATCTCGCGGTCGGCGGAGAAGGACTGCCTGCCGAGATCCTTCAGATCATTTTCCCGCTGACCTATTGGAGCGCGATCCAGCGCAATGCGAGGCTGCGCGGCCTCGATCCGTACGTGGTGACGGCATTGATCGCGCAGGAGTCGACCTTCGATCCCGAAGCGCACTCGTCGGCGAACGCATGGGGCCTCATGCAGATCGTTCCCGCCACCGGCCGGCGGCTGGCGCGGAGCATCGGCATCCGCCGCTTCAACACCACGATGTTGACCAATCCCGACATCAACATCCGCATGGGCACGCTGTTCTTCTCGGGACTCGTCAAGCAATTCGGCGGCGCGTACTATGCGCTGGCGAGCTACAACGCCGGCGAGAGCCGGGTTGTCCGCTGGAAGATGGAGCGCCCGGGGCTGGACGAAGACGAGTTCATCGACGACATCCCGTTCCCGGAGACGCAGAACTACGTCAAACGGATCCTCGGCACCGCGGAGGATTACCGGCGGCTTTATCGCGAGGGCGCGAGCGGGCCGGGTGCCGTCAAGGCGTCTGCAACAGCGAAGGCGGCCGTCGCGTCGAATCCCGCCGCGACGAAGAAGAAGGTCACGCCGGCGAAGAAGGCCGCGCCGAAAACGAAGAAACGCCGCCGCTGATCAGGCTCAAGACTGAGGGCTCATGACTGATGCTGGCTTAAGGCTGGGCCCTGGGCCGCCCTGAGCCCTGCGTCGTAACGCCGTGGGCCCTACGGAAACGAGATCACTTCATAAAGCGTCATCTGCGGATCGCTCGCCAGCACGCGCAGATGCCGCGCGAACGGCTCGAGCCGCGCTCGGATCTCTGCCTGCCGCGGCCCCCACATGTCCCAATGGATTGTGAGGTAACGCACATGCCGTCGCGCGAGCGCCGCGAACGCGTCTGTCGAAGGAAACGAGCTGAGCATCGGCGCCGCCTGACGGAAATCCGCCGGGATTACATCGCTGTAGCCGTTGACGAGCGGCATCCAATGTGCGGTCGAGAAGAGCATGTACTGCGCGTGGAGCGGAAAGGTGGCCCGCTCGCCGTAGAACGGGAACTCCGCGACAGGACCGCGCGGCAGCTTCGCGAGTACCGCGTACGCGGCGGGCGTTTGGGGGGCGCGTTCCCACGGAAACGGCAGCACGTTCAATTCCGCGATGGCGGCAATCGGCAGTATCGCCGCAACGAGCGACCGCCAGCGTGTCGGGGTGACGCCAAGCAGCCCCTCAATCGCGATGGCTGCGAACACCGCGAGTGAAAGCACCACCACGACTCCAAGTCGCGCTGGCGCTCTCAGGAACGCGAACAGCGGAAAGTAAAAGAGGAGGCGGTAAAGCCCCGCGTTCGGCCCGAACGACGCCCAGAACGCGAGCACCCCGATCGATCCATACAGCATCGCCGTCTCACGTGACGCCCGATCGCCGGAAGCGGCGCGCCGCATCGCGATTGCGATGCCGGCGATGCCGAAGGCGAGGACGAGCATCCCGGGGAACAGCGGCTCGGTGAATCGTTCGAAGTGCGCCGCGATGTCGAGCAGCCATCGATGCGCGTGCGCCGGCGACGCGAGGTAACTTTGCGGGTTCGCCGCCCAGCGCGCCGCATCCTGCAGCGTCCGATGGAACCCGGTCTCCTGCTGGACCCTCAGGTAGGGCAGAAAGAACGGCAGAAGGCAGACGATCGACATCAGCGCGGCCGTCACGATTGCCGTCCAGTACTCGCGCGATGCCCAGAGCCGTCGCGATCCGGCAAGGACCAGTACGCCGATTCCCGCCATCAATGCGGCGAAGATGCCGTAGTAGGCGCACGACAGCGCCTGCGCCACCAGCGCCACGCCGAGCCAGCCACCTCTCGGGATCGACGGCGCATCCGCGAGACGGTGCAGCAGCAACATCGCGAGCGGCAGGCCGCCCGTCATCAGCAATTGAATGTGAGACGAATGCGTCGTGACGTACGGACAGCACGCGTACAGGACCGCGGCGATCGCGGAGGCCCTGTTGTCCTGCGTGAGGTAGTGCATCAACAGGTACGCGCACACGAACGCGGACGCGATTGAAAACAACACGACGCTGTTGTGCGCCGCGTACGGGTTGCGCGTGACCCAGTACACGGGAGCCGCGAGCACGCCTGCAGCCAGATTTGCTTCCGAGTACGCGAGCGTCGTGCGATGCGGGTAGAAGATGTTCGCGTTGAACATGTCGCCTGGATCGACGACGAGCGTGCGCGCGACCCACGCGACATTCCAGATGCTGTACTGACCGTCGCCGCCGATCGTGCGGCCAAGATGGCCCAGGCCGGCCGTCAACGGCCAAGTCATGAGGACCGACAGGGCAGCGCCCGCGACCGAGACCAGGAACAATTCGCGCGGCCGCGCGATGGTGCCGGCGGGAACGTCCATGTAGAATTGCAGTCATTCTATCCGCAAACCTTGTTGCCGCCGTGCTCGCCGCGCTCGTCGCGGCGGCCGCCGCGTGGCTGTCGTCCGGCACGATTGCGCTGGATGCGACGGCCGCTGTGCGCATCGGCCTCCTCCCGCGAGATCCGATGCATCTGGCTGTCGCGGCGCTCATCGGTTTCGTCGTGCTCGCGATCGGTCTTCGCGGTGAGCGCGGACGCGGCGTCACCATTGCCGTATCGCCCCTGGTGCTGCTGTTCCTGCCGTGGCTGCCGTTGCGCGTGCCGGCTGCACTCCTCATCTGGTCTGGCGGGTTAGAATCGCTCGTCTGGATTGCGGCGGTGATCGCGCTCGCGGCCGTCGCGGTCGGGGATTTGCCCTACGTCGCGATCTCCGTGCCGCCGCGAACACAAGCCTGCATTGCCGCCGCGTTGTCTTTCACCGTATTCTCGCTGGCAGCCTGGTGCGCCTCGCCGGTGATTCCCGCTGGGGACGAGCCGCATTACCTCATCATCACGCAAAGCCTCCTACGCGACGGCGACATCCAGATCGAGAACAATCATCGCCGCGGCGATTACCGCGAATACTCCGCCGTCGATCTGAGGCCGGACTTCATTCGACCCGGACGTAATGGCGCGATCTATTCCATTCACGCGCCGGGGCTGCCCGCGCTCATTCTTCCGGCGTTTGCGATCGCCGGGTATCGCGGCGTTGTCGTCTTCCTGATTATGGTCGCGTCGGCAGTGTCGGGCCTCGCGTGGTGGCTCGCGTGGAGGGTGACGCACAGTAGGTCTGGGGCCTGGTTCGGGTGGGCCGCGGTCGCGCTCTCCGGTCCGTACCTCCTCGAGACGTTCACCGTGTATCCGGACGGCGCCGGCGCAGCCGTCGTGTTGACCGGTTTCTGGGCGCTGCTGCGGGCAGACTGGGACCGCGCGACGCAAGGCGTGGCGTGGCGGCCCTGGCTGCTGCACGGCGCTGCGCTGGCGACGCTCCCGTGGATCCACACGAGGTTCTCGGTGCTGGCGGCAACGCTTGGCGGCCTCGCGCTCATTCGGCTCACACGGACGCCGAACGCCGTCGCGAAAGCGATCGCTTTGCTGGCCGCCCCCGGGCTGAGCGCGATCGCGTGGTTGTGGTTCTTCCTCTATGTGTACGGCACGCCCGATCCTTCGGCGCCTTACGCCGGACAGATGCAGAACTCGTTTGCCTTCTTTCCGGACGGCTTTGGCGGCCTGCTGTTCGATCAGGGCTTCGGCCTGGTTGCGAGCGCGCCCGTCCTGATCCTTGCGTTCGGCGGTTTTTTCCGAGAGCGGCGCTTCGCTGCCGCGTGGTTCATCGTCGCGACGCCATACCTGCTCACGGTGACGACGTTCGCAATGTGGTGGGCGGGCTGGAGCGCACCGGCGCGGTTCTTCGTGCCGGTGCTGCTGCCGCTGGCCGTTCCCACCGCGTCCGCGTGGCTGATGATTCGCTCGCGCGGGCTGCGCGCTTACGCGCTCGCGCTGCTCGTCATCAGCGCGTGGATGGCGCTGGTGCTCGCCGCCGGAGGGGGCGGACACCTGGGCTACCACGCCCGCAATGAGGCGGGGATGACGCCAGCTCCCTGGCTCAAATGGGCAGCGCACGTCGTCGATCTCACGGCGGCGGTTCCGGCCTTCGTGCCGCTCCCTGTTGGAAGCGGGCTCGCCGCGCGCCAGGCGGCGGCGCGCTCCGGACTCATCATCGTCCTGCCATGGATCGTTTGCGGCGGTGCAGCGGCATTCGCGCTGCACGCCTTCGCCCGGCGGCGGCTGCGACATCACGTCGGCCTCGTTGCGACGACGACGATCATCTTCGCTGTGGCGGCGACCGTGGCCGTGTCGGCGGGATGGCGACTGCAGCGTGACGATTCCGTCGCGACCGAGCGAGGGCAAATCGAAGCACTCGCCGCCGCGGCCAGGACCGAGATCCTCGCCGTCGATCTCACCGGACGCCGGCGTCTCACGATCGACGAGCTCGTCTCGCGCATGCGGATCGAGGTTCACGTTGTCCCGACGAGCCGTCCGGGATCTCGCGTCAATCGCCCGCTCGTGACACTGTCGGGGATCCCTGCGGGTGATTATCGCCTCACGGTTCATCAGCATGGCGCCGACGGCTGGATCATGGCGTGTGTGGGCGCCGATCGCGATCCATTCGCGCTGCTGACCGAGCCCATCGCGAACATGACGGAAGCAAGCGTGCTGCGCTTTCCAGTAGACGTGCGGTCGCTCCTGGTGCGGGGCGACGAGGATGCAGCCCGTCACGTCGATGCCGTCGTGCTGCAACCGCTGCGCATCCTGCAGAGTGACAGCAAGCCGGCGGCCGGATTCGCGCGACGCGCGGTCCGCTACACGGGCATGACGGCGTTCTTCATGGACGACCGCGCGTTCCCCGAACCGAATGCGTTCTGGATTGGCGGCGCCAGGGAATCGGACGTCGTGCTGCTCCCCGACCATCCGCGCTCGTCGCAGCCGCTGCTGCTGCGCAACGCGCCCGTCGACAACGTGGTCACGCTCTCGTCGGGATCATGGCGGGAGGAATTGAGGATGACGGCCGAGGAAGAACGCCGCGTTGAGGTTCCCATCGACCCTGCTCATGAGGGAGTGCTGCTCCGCATGCGCTCCGCGGGGGGCTTCCGTCCGTCGGCTGCGGATCCAGGCAGCCGCGATACGCGGTTTCTCGGTGTTTATGTGAGAGTGCCCTGAGATGCGAGGTCCGAGGTCCGAGGTCCGAGGTCCGCGAAGCGGCGAACGCGGGCCAACCGACAACCGCTAACCGACAACCGTTAACCGTTAACCGTTAACCGTCAGTACCGGTAGACCCGCACCCGCGATCCCGTGTCTCCGGATGAAAACGTGGCGATTGCATCCGCTCCAGCGGCGATCGAGGTTGGCCGCGGAAACGACGTGACGCGGACGGCATCCCGCGTTGCGACACGGAACGCGGCGGGGTTGAATCGAGCCAGCCAGTCAACCATCCCGCGGACCGGCTGCCCGACGCTATTCAGCGCGTCCAGCGCAGAGGCGCAGCAAAACGGCACACGAATTACACTTCCGCTAGAATGCGCCGAATGAAGAAGTCGATTCTCATCCTGATGCTCGCGGCTGTGATGCCGTATTCGTATGCCGCTCAAGACACTGCGATCCTGCAGCGCACTGAGGCGCCGGAGCACGGCGTCTGGGTCGACGCGCTCGATTTGAGCAAGGCGCCGATCCGCCGGCCGCGCGGACAGCGCGGCTCAACGACTCCGCCGCCGCCGCTCACCTTCGTGCTCGGCGGTGTCACGTACCCGCACGCGCTGCCGCTCGCATCCGATGGCGACATCGCGATCGATCTCGGCGGTGCCGCCACGCGGTTCGCGTCGATGGTCGGCATCGACGACAGCATGAAGACCGGCGGCAGCGTCGTCTTCGGCATCTGGGTCGACGGAAAGAAGGTGGTGGAGACCGGCGTCATGCACGGCGGTGATGCGCCGAAGATGATCTCCGCCGATCTCACCGGCGCGAAGCGGTTGGTGCTCGCGACAATCGACGCGAACGATGGACCGGCGGGCGATACCGCGGAGTGGGGCGGCGCGCTCATCACGATGGCGACGGGTCGTCAGGAACAGCCGCGCATCGTCGCGGCAGTCGACGAACCCGCGCCGTCGATCGCCTCGAGCCGATCCGCCGTGCCGATGATCAATTATCCGCGTGTCACCGGCGCCACGCCCGGCCGTCCATTCCTGTTCAGAATTCCCGCGTCAGGTGACGGGCCGCTGACGTTCTCCGCGAGGAACCTGCCTGCGGGCCTTACCCTTGACGCGAACACGGGCATCATCGCGGGCGCACTGAAGCAGCCGGGTCGGACGGAGGTCGCCGTAACAGTGAAGGGACCCAAAGGAGAGAGCAGCAGCACCGTCATCACCATCGTTGGCGGACCCGACGCCCTCGCGCTGACGCCTCCGCTCGGCTGGAATTCCTGGAACGTGTGGGCCGCGCAGGTGGACGATGCGAAGGTGCGCGCGGCTGCGGACGCGATGGTGAACACCGGGCTCGCCGCGCAGGGCTATACCTACATCAACATCGATGATGCATGGGAAGGAAAGCGCAACGCGGCCGGAGAGATCACGTCGAACGAAAAATTCCCGGACATGAAGGCACTCACCGACTACGTCCACGGCAAGGGCCTCAAGATCGGGCTCTACTCGTCGCCGGGGCCGCGCACGTGCCAGCGGGTTTTCGAGGGCAGCTACCAGCACGAAGAACAGGATGCGCGCACGTGGGCGAAATGGGGATTCGATTACATCAAGTACGACTGGTGCTCGTATTCCGAGATCGAGACCGCGCGTGAGCAGACGCCGCTGCCCGGGTTGAAAATGCCGTATCAGGTGATGCGCGCCGCGCTCGACAAGCTCGATCGCGACTTTGTGTACTCGCTGTGTCAGTACGGCTGGGGAAACGTGTGGGAGTGGGGCGACGAGGTCGGCGGCAACCTGTGGCGCGTCACGGGCGACATCACGGATACGTGGCCGTCGATGTCGGGCATTGGATTTCAACAGACCGGGCACGAGAACTACGCGGGGCCGGGACACTGGAACGACACCGACATGCTCGTCGTGGGGCAGGTGGGCTGGGGACGCGCACCAACTCCGCGTCCGACGAATCTCACGCCGAACGAACAGCTCACGCACATTTCACTATGGGCGCTGCAGGCAGCGCCGCTGCTCATCGGCGCCGATCTCTCGCGCGCCGACGACTTCACGATCGACCTGCTCGGCAACCACGAAGTCCTCGCGGTCAATCAGGATCCCTTGGGGAAGGCGGCCGCGCGGATTGCGACCAACGCGTGGACGCAAGTCTGGGCGCGTCCGCTTTCAGATGGGACGATGGCAGTGGGGTTGTTCAACCGTGCGCCGGAGGCGATGCAGATGAACGTCAAATTCGCCGACATCGGCCTCGCGGACAATCAGCCGGTGCGATTCCTCTGGACGCAGAAAGATCTAGCGGCCGACACCAACAACGTGTACGAGACGACCGTGCCGCGGCACGGCGTGGTGTTCGTAAGGATCGGCCGCCCTCAGAATCGGACGACCCCCCCGAAGTAGGGGCCTTTGAGCGTCATCGTGCCCTGATCGAGTTTCACCTTGTAGAAGACGTCGAGCGAGCGGTAGCCCACCTGCGCGCCGAGGTGATCGTTGAAGTTGACGGTGCCGTACAAATCGAAGTCGTAGTACTTGCCGCCGTACTTTTTGGGATCGGCGGTCGCGTCAGGCAGCTTGAAGAAGCTGAACTCGCCGGTGATGGAGATGTTGGGCACCACGTAGCCGCGGCCGATGACACCAATCGCGGGGATCGGCGCTTTCGCTTCGGTGAACTCGCTGCCGATGAGCGGCGCGGACAGCGTGGCATTGATGTTCGTGTACTTTGCTTCGAGCAGCATGCCGACGAAGCCGCGGTCGACGTAGACGAAATCCCATTCGTACCCGAAGCGATACGCCTTCCACTGCAGGTCCGTCGTGACGGGCACGCCAAGCGTAAACCGCTGACCATTGAACACGAAGGTGCGCGTCACGGTGCTCTGCGCCGTGTACTCGATCGGCGTGTACTCGAAGCGGAATTTGTGTTTCGTGGCCGCACGCAGCACGATTTTCAGCTGCTTGAAGTTCGTCTTCTCGATTCCGAGATCGTTGACGAAGTCGATCGTGTCGCCTGCGATTCCGAGCGATTCGCTCGAGATGGAAATCGCGGGCGACGGATTCCAGATCGATCCCCCGAGTTCCACGTGATAAGTCTCGCCCGTCGCGCGATCGGACCCGACCGGGCGCGCGCCGTACTGCGCGGCGGCGGGTGATGCGGCGCAAAGGCCGGCAAGCAAGCAGACAAGAGTCGCAATCGGACGGATGCGCATGAGTCGTTCTCGCCCCGGGTAGTGTTCTGGAACGGTTTCGCAGGAGCCTGCTGGGAGAGGCTTGTCGAGGATAGCACAAGACGGGACGACGGAGGACGGTTGTCGGAGGACGGACCGAGGTCCGAGGTCCGAGATCCGACGTCCGAGATCCGACGTCCGAGACCGACGCGCGCACTTGAAGCCTGAAGCCTGAAGCCTGAAGCCCGACGGATCCATGCGGTATACTGCGCGGGCAGCATGAGTGCGGAGGAACGGTCATGGGAAAGGCCCGCTCTCGTCACGCGCGTCTGTCGCTCGACGGCCCACACGTTGAACGCGCGTACCGCAATCTGAAGGCGGGGATCGTCGAAGGGCGCTACCGTCCGGGGGCGCCGTTGTCTGAAGTGTCGCTCGCGAGCGAGCACGGCATGAGCCGCACGCCCATCCGCGAAGGGCTCGCGCGCCTTTGGCAGGAGGGCTTTCTCGAGCGCGTGCTCGGCCATGGCTATTTCGTTTCACGAGTAACAGTTCAGCAAATCCACGACACGTTCGACGTGCGGCGCCTGCTCGAAGGGGCCGCTGCGGCCCGGGCGGCTGAACTGGTGACCGACGGTGAGGTCGGGCGGCTCCGTCACCTCGCCGCCGTGCCGATCGCCTCCGATCAGGATTACCGCCTCGCCGAGTCTGCGAACGTCCAGTTTCACGTCGCCATCGCAAAGTGCGCGCGTAACGGTCTCGCGCTCGAGTTGATCGAGCGATGCCTGGCGCAGATCGATCGCTTCATGTTGCTCGGTGTCAGCTTCGGTCCCTTCCAGGAAGCGGCGGCGAATGCGCACCTGGAAATTGTCGAAGCGATTGCGCGTCACGACCCAGACTCGGCGCGCGCGCGCATGGAAGAGCATCTCGATTGCGGCAGCAGGCTGATGAAAGAGGCGCTCATGCGCGGCCATCTCGCCGTGTCGATGTAGCGCTCGTCCCGGCAGGCTCCTGCGACCCGGCCTCCCCGCGGTACCACCACTCAGCACCCGACACCTCACATCTCATCCCGGCACCACGCTTGCTGTATACACCCTGTATATCGGGCTGGCCGTGTCGAAGCGCTGGTACATCATCAACATACGCTCGACCATGACGGCTGGAATCCATGAAATGGAATGACGGGTTCCAAAAGATCGAATCGTTCGTCGGGAGGAGTTTTCATATGAAGCGCGTCTTGATTGGGATGCTGCTGGCGGGCTTCGTAGCCGCGAGCGCGTCCGCCCAGCAGGGCACCACCGAGCTGCGTGGCCGGGTTCAGGATCCGCAGGGAGCGGTCCTGCCAGGTGTCACTGTGGTCGTTCGCAACCAGGCGACCGGAATGTTTCGCGAAACGGTCAGTGGTTCGGACGGCACGTTCATCGCCAGCGCGCTCGTTCCGGGCACGTACGAAGTGACCGCCGAGCTGCCGGGATTCAAGAAGTTCAACCGCAAAGATCTCTTGCTCGAAGTCGGGAAGACCGCCTCGATCGACGTGAAGCTGGAGGTCGGATCGCACGAGGAGACGGTGAACGTCACTGCGGAATCACCGCTCGTCGACGTCACGTCGAAGGAGATCGGCGGCAACATCACGAATGAAACGCTGGTGCAGCTCCCCAGCGTCAACGGCAACTTCATTGGATTCGTCGGCCTGCTGCCCGGCATCGTCCCGTCGATCAGCACGGAGTCGTTCGGCAGCGATTCGATCAGCGTCAACGGTCAGGACCCGCGCAACAACAATTACACCGTCGACGGCGGCAACAACAATGACGACGTGATCGGGCAGCGCGCCGGCATGCAGGCGCGGACGCCGATCGAGGCGATCCAGGAATTCCAGGTCATCACGAACCAGTTCGACGCGGAGTTCGGCCGGACATCGGGCGCCGTGATCAATGCCGTCACCAAGCAGGGGACCAACGCCGTGCGCGGCAGCGCGTTCGGCTTCTTCCAGGACGGCAGCCTGACGGAGAAGGACTTCTTCGCGAAGCAGCAGAACCTGCCGAAGGCAGATACCAGCTACCAGCGCTGGGGCGGCACGGTCGGGGGCCCGCTCGTGCGCGACAAGATGCACTACTTCTTCAGCCTCGAGCGCTTCTCAATCGATCGTCCGAATACGATCGTGATTCCGGCGCGCCCCGATCTGAACGACCAGCAGACGACCAGGGATCGCGTATGGAACACGATCATCCGCGGCGATCACCAGATCAATCGGAACAACACATACAGCATCCGATGGCTGCGAGAATCGTCGCCGCAGACGAACCAGATCATCGGCGCGGTCACGGCGCGGGCCGCACGTGAGGAGTCGGACGTCGACCAGACGCTGGCGACGAACGTGAACTCGGTCCTGTCGAATACCAGGGTCAACACGCTGCGCCTGACGTGGACGCGCGAGAACGTCGCCTTCGCGAACCACTGCTTCAACACGAACGGGCGTGACCTGTCGAAGTGCGAGCCGACGCTCGCGTTCCAGGACTTCACCGATCAACAGGACAACACGGCGCAGGCGCGCATCAACGACGCGATTCAGCTGGATGAAACGCTGGCGTGGTTCGTGCCGAACAGGCACGGCGACCACGACATCAAGTTCGGCGCGCAGTACGAGTACTCGGGCGCCGCGAACCAGAACCAGGGCAACTTGAACGGCACCTTCACGTTCGGCCGCAGCGACGCGGTGTTCAACTCGGCGGATCCCCGGACGTATCCGGATCGCTTTACCGCCCGCGTCGGCGGGCCGAGCATCTTTTACGAGAAGGCGCACTATGTCTCGACGTTCGTGCAGGACAAGTGGCGCTTCACGCCGCGGCTCACGCTGAGCCTCGGCATGCGTTACGACCTCGAGCTCATCCCGCTCGCCGAGACCGACGATCCGCTGGTGGACGGCTATCCGGTCGACAAGAACAATTTCCAGCCGCGCATCGGTGTCACCTATGACCTGGGTGGCGGCAAGAGCATCGTCCGCGGCGGGTACGGACGGTTCTACGACAAGACCCATTTCGAGTTGATTGGCGGGCTCTACACCGGAACGCCCTTCACCTCGTCGTTCACGGTGAATTTCCCGACAGCGGCGGCTGATTCCGGCCCGCGCAACGGCGCGTTCCCGACGGATCCGTTCCTCGTGAACGGCCCGGTGATTAATCGCACCGTGCTGGAGCAGCAGTTCCCGGCCGGACGGCTCCTTCGCAACACCGGCGCGAGCTGGGACGACCCGAATCGCACCGTGCCGTACACCGATCAGGTGACGGCCGGCTACGAGCGGCAGCTCGCGGGCAACATGGCGGTCAGCGCCGACTACGTGCGCGCGTTCAGCCGCGACCTGCTCATGTCGCGGGATCTGAACCCGGGCCTGCGCGCAACCACGGCGGTCACCTCGCCGCTGGTGCGCCAGGGCAGCGCCGTGCTGAGCAGCGCGCTCGCGGTGCTGCAGGCGAATCATCCAGGGTTTGCACCGTTCACCACTGGGGTGACGCAGCCGCTGAATGTCGGCAAGGTCGACTACGACGCGCTGATGCTCAGTCTCAGCAAGCGCTTCAGCCACAACTATTCGGCGCAGGTATCGTACACGCTGGCGTACTCGCGCGGGAACACGTCGGCCAGTTTTATCCCGGCCAGCGGTTTCCAGCTGCTCGACGACATGCACCTCGAGCTGAACGAAGGACCGACCAACTTCGACACGCGGCATAACCTGGTCGTCAGCGGACGCGCGCTCGTGCCGCACACCGGCGGCTTGAATCTGAGCTGGGTCGCGCGCGCGTTGAGCGGATCGCCGTTCAGCCTGACGAATGCGAACATCGATCCGGATCGCAACGGCACGCAGGCCGAGCCGTTGGCCGACGCGAGCTACGCGGGCAACGGACAAAACGCGTTCACGGTGAAGGACTACAAGGCGCAGCGCAATGGCGCGTACGGGCCCGGGTTCTTCGAGCTGGACGCGCGGGTTGGCTACAGCGTGCGCGTGATGAACCAGCGTCGCGTGGAGCTGTTCGCCGACATCTTCAACGTCACCAATCGCGCCAACTTCCTCAATCCATCCGGCAACCAGGCATCGACGCAGTTCCTGCTGCTCACCGCGTACAGCACGAGCTACACGCCACGGAAGCTGCAGGTCGGCGCAAGGATCGAGTTCTGAATAGCGAAGGAACGAAGGAATCGAAGGCTTATTTCGCGTCGGGAGGGGAAGGGGCGCTCGGGTTTCTGCCGGGCGCCCTTTTTTACCGGCTTCAGGCTTGAGACTTCAGGCTTCCGGGCTCGGGCTGCACGTCAGACATCCTTCTGCTTTCTGTCTCCTGTATCCTTTTCATCAATGAGTCCTGCCGTTCGACGTCTGCTGCCTTACGTCAACCGTTACCGCCGCGCGTTCGCAGTCGGATTGATGTGCGTGCTGGCGACAACGTCGTTCCAGTTGCTCTCGCCGTGGATTCTGAAATACGCGATTGATGATTTGAAGCTCGGCGTGACGCAGCAGAAGCTCGCGATGTATGCGGGACTGCTGCTCGGCGTGACGCTGCTCCGCGGTGTGTTCCTGTTCCTGATGCGCCGCATCATCATCGGCGCGTCGCGCGACATCGAGTTCGACATCCGCAACGACTTCTTCGCGCGGCTCGAGCAGCTGCCCCTCGGCTACTACCACGGGCGGCGCACGGGCGACCTGATGTCACGCGCCACCAACGACCTGAACGCCGTGCGCATGATGATCGGACCGGCGATCATGTACTCGGCGAACACAATCCTCGTGTTCTTCGTCGCGATCATGCTCATGGCGACGATCGATACCAAGTTGACGCTGCTCGCACTAATCCCGCTGCCGTTCGTGTCGGTGTCGGTCCGTTATTTCGGCAGCGCCATTCACAGGCGGTTCGAAGCGATCCAGGCGCAGCTCTCCGAGATCAGCGCCGTCGTCCAGGAAGCGCTCGCCGGCGTCCGCGTCGTTCGCGCGTACCGCCAGGAGACGCACGAGATCGCGCGTTTCCGTACGGCGAACGAAGAATACCTGCGCCGCAACCGCGTGCTGATCCGGCTGCAGGGGGCGTTCTTTCCAAGCATGACGCTGTTCCTGGGACTCGGCTCGCTGCTCGTGCTCTGGCTTGGCGGACGCGATGTCATTCGCGGGCAGATCACCCTCGGAGAGTTCGTCGCGTTCAACGGGTATCTGGTGATGCTCAGCTGGCCGATGATCGCGTTTGGCTGGGTGACGAACATCCTGCAGCGCGGCTTCGCGTCGTGGCGGCGTATGCTCGAAGTCCTCGATCAGCAGCCCGCGATCAACGACGCTCGTGTTACGCCGGCGGGGCGCGCGGCCGATCTCCAGGGAACGATCGAAATGCGGGACCTGGTGTTTGCCTATCCGGGCACCGACCGCATCGTGCTCGATCACGTGTCACTGAGGATCGATCCCGGACACACCGTGGCGTTTGTCGGCGGGACAGGTTCCGGAAAATCGACGCTGATCAATCTTCTGCCGCGGCTGCACGAGCCACCCGCCGGCACCATCTTCATCGGCGGCGTCGACATCCGCGAAATCCCGCTCGAACGATTGCGCGGGGCCATCGGCTTCGTGCCACAGGAGCCGTTCCTGTTTTCAGATACGATCGCGGAAAACGTAGCCTTCTCTGACCACGGCCACGGAACAACACAGAAAAATACAGAATACGAGCGCGGTGCGCGCATCGCGGCCGCTGCGGCCGTCGCACGGCTCGACAAAGACGTCCAGGATTTCCCGCGCGGGTACGAGACGACGGTCGGGGAGCGAGGGATCACGTTGTCCGGAGGGCAGAAGCAGCGGACCGCGCTCGCACGCGCCGTGATGGCGGATCCTGAAATCCTGATTCTGGACGACGCGCTGTCGGCGGTCGACACGTACACGGAAGAGGAGATCCTGTCGAGGCTGCGCGGCGTCATGCGGCAGCGGACGTCGATCATCGTGTCGCATCGGATTTCGACGGTGCGCGAGGCGGACCAGATCTTCGTGCTCGACAACGGTCGCGTGGCCGAGCGCGGGTCGCACGACCAGCTCGTTGCGCGCGGCGGACTCTACGCGGCGCTGTACCGCAAACAACTGCTCGAGGAAGAGCTGCAGGCAAGCTGACACACGGTGACCAGTTACCAGTTACCAGTTCCACTGGCAACCGGGAAACGGCTACCGGCAACTGGCAACTGGCAACTGGCGACCGGCTACTGACAGGTTCATGTCCCTTCACGAAGAAGAAATCCTCGGCAAGGCGTACGACGCGCGGCTGATGCGTCGGCTGCTGGCGTACCTGCGCCCATATCGGTTGCAGGCGGCGCTGGCGCTCGCGGCGATCATTGCGGCATCCGTGCTGCAGCTCGCGCAGCCGTACCTGATGAAGCTCGTCATCGACCGCTACATTCCGGCGGGCGATCTCGCGGGAATCAACCGGATTGCCGTCCTGTATCTCGCCATCCTCGGGGCATCGTTCAGCCTCGAGTTCACGCAGACATGGCTGCTGCAGCTCACCGGCCAGCGGATCATGTTCGACATGCGCATGCAGATCTACCATCACCTGCAGCGCATCGATCTCGCATTCTACGATCGCAACCCCGTCGGCCGCCTCATGACGCGCGTGACCACGGATGTCGACGTCCTGAACGATCTGTTCACGTCGGGCGTGGTCTCGGTGTTTGGCGACGTGTTCACGCTCGTCGGGATCATGATCGTCCTGCTGACGATGAACTGGCGGCTGGCGGTGGTGTCGTTCGCGGTGCTGCCGCTCATCGTCCTGGTGACGCAATGGTTCCGGCGGAACGTGCGCGAGTCGTACCGGACCGTGCGCACCTGGATCGCGCGCATCAATGCGTACCTGCAGGAGCACATCACCGGTATGGGCACGGTGCAGTTGTTCCGCCGGGAGGCCCGCGCGTTCGAGAAGTTCCAGGACATCAACGAGCGCCACCGCACCGCCAACGTCGAGTCGATCTTTTATTATGCCGTCTTCTACCCGGCGATCGAAGTCGTCGGCGCGCTGGCCTCCGCGCTGACGATCTGGTACGGCGGCCGGTGGGTGCTCTCCGGCACGCTCACGCTCGGGTCGCTCGTCGCGTTCCTGCTGTATTCGCAGCGTTTCTTCCGTCCGATCTCCGACATGTCGGAGAAGTTCAATATCCTGCAGGCGGCCATGGCTTCGTCGGAGCGAATCTTCACGCTGCTCGACGAGCCGGTCACGATCGAAACGGCCGCAGCTGCACCGCGAACCGCCCTTGGCGCCGGCCACATCGTCTTCGACCACGTGTGGTTCGGGTACGGCCCGAATGAATCCGGCGAGCCGGATTTCGTGCTGCGCGATGTCTCGTTCGAAGTCAAGCCCGGTGAGCGCGTCGGCGTCGTAGGCGCCACCGGCGCAGGAAAGTCGACGCTGATCAACCTGCTGCTGCGCTTCTACGAGGTGTCGCGCGGGCGAATTCTCGTTGACGGCGTCGACGTGCGCGAGATGGATCTGCAGGAGCTGAGGAGCCTCTTCAGCCTCGTCCTGCAGGACGTGCACCTCTTCACCGGATCGATCGCGGAGAACATCCGGCTCGGCGCAACCGGAATCCCTGACGAAGCGGTGCAGCGCGCGGCCGCGGCCGTGCACGCCGATCCATTCATCCGTCGGCTGCCTGCGGCTTATGCGTCGCCCGTCGCCGAACGCGGCGCGACGTTATCAGTTGGCCAGAAGCAGCTCCTGTCGTTCGCACGCGCGCTGGCCTTCGAACCCCGGATCCTGATCCTGGACGAGGCCACATCGAGCGTCGATACCGAAACCGAGATTCTGATTCGCGACGCACTGCACGTCCTCATGGCGGGCCGCACGACGATCGCGATCGCGCACCGCCTCTCGACGATCCAGGACATGGACAAGATCCTCGTCTTGCACAAAGGACATCTACGGGAGGCGGGCACGCACCAGGAGCTGCTCGCGCACCGCGGCATCTATTTCAAGCTGTATCAGCTGCAATACACCGATCAGGAGACGCGGGGTGAGATGGCATCAATGCCGAACGCCAAATGCTGAATGCCGGACGTGAATCAGCTACTGGGGAAGGCGGAGCGGCGCGGCCTGGGCCGCTTCGCGCGCGCGGAACAAGCGGTCGATCAGACCGGGCGTCGAGGCCTTCGGATTCCACCCGAGGCGCAGCACGTTGATGACCGCCGTGCGCCGGCCGAGCGTCAGCGCTTCGTTGCAGTTCCAGATGTAGATGTCGATGTGGCGCCCCTGGACCGCGGGCCCGGTGTCCATCACGGTGTAGATGCCGTTGTAGCGGTCCGGCAGCTTGTCGACCTGGATGACCGAGCCGACGGGCAGCAGGTCCGGGTCCGCCGCCGCTATGCCCGTGCGGACGTTGACCCCTGAGGCCGTCGTGGTCCCCTTGCAGTAGGCGGTGGCCGCGAACCGCAGCCGGGCCCCAGCCGATGGCGCCGCGGTATCCTCCCGTTCCGCCGCCTGCCGAAGGGCGAAGCGAGAGTCCATGACCGTCACTTCGTACAGCAGGACGAACGCCGTCGCCGCGGTTGCGGTTGCGACGACCTTCCGACCGATCGAGCGAGAAATGAGCATCGACATAAAGGCCGGGCTGGGGACCTTCACTATAGGGTGCGGGACCCCCTTCAGTCAAAGTCCCCAGGGTCGGCAGCTCGACGGCCTATAAGGCCTAAGCTATTTGTTTTCTGTCTGTTGGTGGCTGTGGGCCAGGTGCCGTCGATGCGCCTCAATCATGGTCAAGGAGGCGCGATAGGCGATGAGCGCGAGCGTGATGGCGCCCAGCGTCGAGCCGAGCACGTAGGCCCACGCCAAGGGGGTCAAGGCATGGGCAAGTCGCCGAAAGTCGGCCCATGACGCTTCGGCCAGGGTAGCGGTCAGCTCCTTCAGCAGCCCCGGAGGAATCTGTACCCCGAGCAGCGCCGCGCCCGCGACGGTCGCAAGCGAGTAGTACGCCGGCAGGATCCACGGCAGATTGGAATAGATGCCGAGCAGGACTGCGACGCGATTGAGGTTCAGGGCGAACGCGAAGACCAGGCCGAGGATCGTGTGCAGGCCGAGTAGCGGCGAGAAGCCGAAAAACACGCCAAGCGCATAAGCCGCCGCCGTCCGCTGCGGCGTGTCGTGCGTGTGCAGCAGTTGCTCGAGCCACCGGCGAAGACCAGGCGAGGGTGGCATTGGTCAGAAATGGACGAACCCGGCCGGGAGGGGTTCCACGTTCCCGTCGCGCAACAGCCGCGTCCCCGGCCCGAGGGTCAGCTCGCCAATACGCGTCAACGGGATGCCGCGCGTCTGCCGCTGGACGGTGGCGAAGCGGCCGCGCGCGCGCTTGGGGACGGCTATCAGCAACTCGTAATCGTCGCCGCCCATGACGGCCGCCGCGATCGAGTCGCGGCCCATGTCTTCGAACAACCGCCGGGCCGCGGCGGGAATCGGCAGCGTCTGGGCGTCAATCGCCGCGCCGGTTCCGCTGGCGTCCGCCATCTGGTCGACCGCATCCGCGAGCCCGTCGCTCAAATCCATGCAGGCGTTCGCCGCGCGATTACGCCCCAGCAGGGCGCCGAGCCGCGACCGGGGAGTGGGCCGGCGGTACCTCCGCACGCATTCCGCGAGGCCGGCGTCTTCGGGCAGTCGGGTGTTCGACGCCGCGACTTCCGGTGATCGATCAGACCGGCGGAGCCATTCGAGGCCGGCGAGCGCCGCTCCGACTGCGCCGCTCACGTATAGGGCATCTCCCGGACGTCCGCCGCCGCGCGTCAGCACGCGGCGCGGCCGCGCCGTGCCCGTGACCGTCACGTCGATCATCAACGGTCCCGGCGAACGCGCGATGTTTCCGCCCGCGAGCGTCACGCGTGCCTCGCGCGCCATGTCGATGAACCCGTCGAGCAGCGCGTCGAGGTCGGCAACGGGAAAGTCGGCAGGCAGCGCGAGCGACAGCAGGGCGAGCCGCGGCGCCCCCCCCATCGCGGCCACGTCCGAGACATTGACCGCGAGGGCCTTCCACCCGATGTCACACGGAGCGCTGAAGCGGCGATTGAAATGCACGCCTTCGATCGACGCGTCGGTCGTCAGGATCTCGAGGGCGCCGCGCTCCGGCTGGACGACAGCCGCATCATCCCCGATGCCCACGGCGAGCCACGCGGGAGCGGCGGGCAGGCGTCGGCGAATAGCCGCGATGATGGCGCGCTCACCCGCGTCGGCAACCGTCTGGTTACCGGGCGAACTCAACGGCCCGCGTCTCACGAATGACGGTCACCTTGATCTGTCCCGGGTACTCGAGCTCGTTCTCGATGCGCCGTGCGATGTCTTTGGACAGCCAGACCGTCTCCTCGTCCGACACGCGATCGCTTTCGACGACAATGCGGATCTCGCGGCCGGCCTGGAGGGCGAACGCCTTCGAGACGCCCTGGAACGAATCGGCGATGTTCTCGAGCTTCTCGAGACGTTTCACGTAGGACTCGAGGATGTCGCGGCGGGCGCCGGGACGTGCCGCGGAGATCGCGTCGGCCGCCTGCACGATCATCGCTTCGAGCGACGGCCAGTCGATGTCCATGTGATGCGCGGCGACCGCCTGCAGCACCGGTTCGCTCTCGCCGTGCTTGCGCAGGAAATCGAGACCGAGCTCCAGGTGCGTGCCCTGCAGATCGCGGTCGATCGCCTTGCCGATGTCGTGCAGGAACGCGGCGCGCGTCGCGACATGACTGTTCAGGCCGAGCTCTTTCGACATGATGCCGGCGAGGAAGGCGACCTCACGCGAGTGGTTCAGCACGTTCTGTCCGTAGCTTGTGCGGAACTTGAGGCGTCCCATCAGCTTCAGGATGTCCGGGTGCAGGTCGTACAGCCCGAGCTCGAACGCCGCGGCTTCTCCCTCGCGGCGCACGCTCTCTTCCATCTCCCCCTTCACCTTTTCCACCACCTCCTCGATTCTTGCAGGATGAATGCGGCCATCTGCGATCAGACGCTCGATGGTCTGGCGCGCGACCTCACGGCGGAACGGATCGAAGGAGGAGAGGATGATGGCGCCCGGCGTGTCGTCGACGATCAGCTCGACGCCGGTCGCCGTTTCGAGCGCGCGGATGTTGCGCCCTTCGCGGCCGATGATCCGGCCTTTCATGTCGTCGCTGGGGAGGTCCACGACCGACACGGTCGTTTCGATCGCGTGCTCGGCGGCGCTGCGCTGGATGGCGTCGGTGATGATCTGCTGGGCACGCTGCGCGGCGGACTCGCGCGCTTCCGCCTCGAGGCGCTTCACGAGATTGGCGGCGTCGCGCCGGGCATCCGCCTCGATCTGTTTCAGCAGCAGCTCGCGCGCCTCTTCGGCCGTGAGGCCGGCCACGCGCTGCAGCTCGCGTTGACGATCCGCGAGGAGCTGCTCGCTGCGAAGCGCGGCGGCCTCGGTGCGTTTCTGCAGATCGGCGAGCGCCGCGTCGCGTGCGCGCAAATCGCGCTCGAGCGAGTCGGAGGCGGCAATGCGATCGGCCAGCGCGCGGGTCTTGTCGGCGAGCGCCTGCTCGAGGCCGATGATCTCCTGCTGCCGGTCGCGCGTCTGCCGCTCGCTCTTCGCGAGCAGCTCGTGAGATTTCTCGCGCGCTTCGAGGATCGCTTCCTTGCGGAGGTTCTCGCCGTCGCGTTCGGCCTGCGTGCGCAGCAGGCGCGCCTGTTCTTCGGCGCGAGCGACGATGTCCCTGGCGGCGCTGCGGCGCGTCGCGAGCCACCACGCGATGCTGGTGACACCTCCGCCGGTGGCGATTCCGGCGCTGACGAAGTACGCGGCTCCTGGGCCCATCGCGGTATCCTTTATCACGACGGCCCCGGCCGCCGCCGTGCGCGACAGGTCGAGCCGGCTGACGATTGAAGGAGAGAAAAAGGCCCCGCTTTGCCGTGTGGGGAGCTCGTTTGAACCTGCGCTAAGCAGGTGGAACCACTGGTCAAGCCGCGCGTCAGGCTTCCTCTTGCAGAGGCATGCACACGGCGCGGCGTCGCGATTCACTTAGATGGAACATTGGCTCAAAGCGAGCCTCCGAAACCATCACGCGCAAAGCAGGGAACTCGAAAGATCGTCTACTCTACTACGGATCTTAGAATGATCCGGCGGTCCGGGCAAGGGGAGAGTCGGATTTGTCGTCGGGCGCGAGCGCCAGGTCCAGCATGCGCTCGAGTTCCCTGGCGCGGTGAATCACGCTGGCGCGGCAGGCGGCGTCCTCGTCGCGCGCCCGGAAGCACTCGTCGGCGATGTTGAGCGCGGCGAGCACGGCGACCTTCAGCGAGTCGCCCTGAGGACACTCGCGCTGCGCGAGCGCCATCTTCTGCTCCACATAGGCCGCGAGCTCGGCGACGTAGGCCGCGTCGAGATGGCTGCGGATCGGATACCGCTGCCCGTTGATGTTCACCGTGACGACACGGCTCTGTTCCATAGAGATCCTTGTCGGCTCCAGGCTCCAGGCTCCAGGTTCCAGGCTTCAGGATTTTCTGGAGCCTGAAGCCTGAAGTCCGAAGCCTATAAGTTCAGCGCTTCTATCTGCTGGAGCATGTCGGCGACGCGACCGCGAATGTGCGCGCGTTCGTCGCGCAGCGCCGTGAGCTCCGCGCCGGTGCCCTCGGCGTCCGTCAGGCGGCCGCGCATGTTGTCCAGCTCGGCCCGGAGACGCGTGTTCTCTTCCGCCGCGCGCGCACCCTCGGTGCGCAGCCGGGCGCTCTCCTCCTTTGCCTGCGTGCTTTCGGCGCGCAGGCGGACGTTCTCTTGCTTCTCCTGCGCGCCTTCGGCGCGCAGCCGAGCATTTTCTTCTTTCTCCTGCGCGCTTTCAGCGCGCAGTCGGTCAACGACCCCGACCAGGAGCTTCACCTTCTCCTCGAGTCGATCGATTGGCTCGAGATCAACCCCGCGCGTTGCTACCGCTGCTTTTGCCATTGTTCCTCGCGCCGGATCTTCGACCCGGCTTCCGTGCATTAAATTCTCTAGCGTCGGATCGCGCCGTGGGCCGACACGAGTGCGGCGACGATCCTGTCCATCGCCTGGTCCACTTCGGCATCCGTCAACGTGCGGTCCGGAGATCGGAACGTGAGACGGAGTGAAAGGCTGACGCGATCATCGGGCACGCCCTTGCCAAGGTACCGATCGAATTCGGTGACGTCGACGAGCGTGTCGGGTGCTGACGAACGGATAGTGCCACGAACGGAGGCCGCAGGCAAGATCGCCGCGACGAGAATCGACACGTCGCGGACGATCGACGGGAAGCGCGGCAGCGATTCCGCGCGCAGATCGCCGGTCGGCTGGAGCGCGGCGATGGCGTCCACGTCGAGCTCGAACGCGAAGAGCTCCTCGTTCGGCGGAAATCCGCGCGCGGCCAGGATTGCCGGCGCGATCTGGCCGATCTCACCAAGGATCCGGCTGCCCGACTCCGCTCTTCGAGCTTCGTCGCGGTCGCCCCGGAGCGCTTCGCGCGAAGGCGGAGAGCCGGACGCCACGAGATGGTTTTGGCCCCGCGCGGCAGAATCGTGGCCTCCTGCTGTGGCTTCCGTGTTCAGGCGAACGTGCACGTCTCCTGCGCGCCCCTCGACGAAATAGGGGCGCATCGCGGCTGACACCGTGACCTCGATGCCGAGCGTACGGCAGAGCGCTTCGACTGCGCCTTTTACATCGAAGAAGTCAGCGGCGCGCGCGGCGCCTGACCAGTGCGACGATCCGCCCGCGCCGGTCCACACGCCGGCGACGGCGCGGTTCTCGCCGTCGCGCGTGAACCGGGCGCCGGTTTCGAACAGCCGGATGTCGCGCCGTTCGCGCCGCCGATTGTAGGCGGCGGCGTCGATGAGGCCGGGCAGCAGCGAAGGCCGCAGCACGGCGTACTTCTCGGAGAGCGGATTCTTCAAGGCCGGCGGCTCGACGCTGCCGGCAAACGGAGCGGCGGCCTCGCGCTCCACGAATGCGAACGTCATCGCTTCCGACATTCCGCAGGCGATCAGCACCTGCTTGATGGTGCGATCCCGCAACATGCGCGGATCCGGTGGCGGCTGCGGCGCGGTCAGCGTCGGAAACGTCCCGGGGAGCCCGACATACCCGTCGTGCCGTGCGACCTCCTCAATCAGATCGATCTCGCGCACCACGTCCACGCGGAACGAGGGAATGGTGACATTCCATGATGTTCCCTCGTTGCGGACCTCGGACCTCGGACCTCGGGCTTCGACAGGTTTCACCTCGAACCCGAGCGGTCCGAGGATCTTCGGCACGTCGGCGTCCTCCACCGTCTCGCCGAGCACGCGGGCGATGCGCGCGCCGCGCAGCGTCAGCGTGAGCGGCGGTTTCGGCGCGGGATACCGATCGATCATCGCGCCGAGTGGATGCGCCGCGCCGATCTGGTGGAGCAGGGCGGCCGCGCGCGCGATCGCCGCTGGTGCGGCGTTGATGTCGGCGCCGCGTTCGAACCTCGTCGATGCTTCCGTCTTGAGTCCCAGGTCCTTGCTCGTGCGGCGCAGCGATGATGGCTTGAAATACGCGCTCTCGAGGACCATCACCCGCGTGCCGCTTCCGATTTCGGAATCCGCTCCCCCCATGACGCCGCCGATGGCCTGCGCGCGTTCGGCATCCGCAATCACGAGCATGTCCGGCTCCAGCGCGCGCTCCAGACCGTCGAGCGTGCGGATTCTCTCGCCGGGCTTCGCACGCCTGATCCTCAGCGTCGCGCCGTTCAGCCGCGCGAGGTCGAACGCATGCGTCGGATGCCCCATCTCGATCATCACGTAGTTCGTGACGTCGACGATCGCATTGATGCTGCGGACGCCCGCAGCCTCGAGCCGGTCGCGCAGCCACGCCGGCGACGCGCCGAGACTGCGCACCTCGAACATCTGTGCGCAATACCGCGGACAGAGCTCCGCGTCTTCGATGACAACCTCGAGCGGCTTCGCATCGTCCGCTGGTGGCAGCGTTCGATCGGGAAGTGTCAGCGGCAGCGCATACGCCGCCGATGCCTCCCGAGCCAGACCGATCACGCTGAGACAATCGGGACGATTCGCGGTGACCTCGAAGTCGATGACGGGCTGCGCCCCCTGCTCGATTGAGGCGACCTCGAACCCGCGGAGGCCGAGCGTCGCCGCCACGCCCTCGGGATCGGCCGGAACGCTCACGAGCTCCCGCAGCCAGTGATAGGGAAGCCTCACAGCGGGAACTGCTCCAGGAAGCGCAGATCGTTCTCGTAGAAGAGCCGGATGTCTTCGACGCCCCATTTCAGGAGCGCGAGCCGCTCGATGCCGACGCCGAACGCGAAGCCGGTGTAGCGCTCCGGATCGTAGCCGACCGCCTCGAAGACCGCGGGATGTACCATCCCGCTGCCGAGCACTTCGACCCATCCGGTCTGCTTGCACATGGCACACCCGCCTTCGCCTGCCTGACGCTCGGCAGGCTTCGGCGAGACCGACCGCGCATCCGCTGGTGCGCGGCCCGTCCCTCCACAGACGCCGCAGCTGATGTCGAGTTCGCCGCTGGGTTCGGTGTAGGGAAAGAAGCTCGGGCGGAACCGTGTCCGGCGTTCGGGTCCGAACAGATCGTGCGCGAATGTTTCGAGCGTGCCCTTGAGATCCGCGAGCGTCACATTCTCGCCGACGACCAGGCCTTCAACCTGCGTGAACATCGGCGTGTGTGTGAGATCCAGATTGTCGCGGCGATAGACGCGGCCCGGCGCGATCAAGCGCACCGGCGGCGGGAACCTTTCCATGTAGCGCACCTGCATGCCGGAGGTGTGCGTGCGGAGGAGCGTCGCGGGGCTGCCGACCGCGGAGGTGACGGGCGACGCCAGGTACAGGGTGTCCTGCATGTCGCGCGCGGGATGCTCCGCCGGCATGTTGAGCGCTTCGAAGTTGTGGTAATCGTCCTCGAGCTCGGGCCCTTCGACGATGAGGAACCCCTGGCGCAGGAAGAAGCTCTCGATGCGATCGCGCAGCAGCGTGAGCGGATGACGATGCCCGATGAATGGTGCCCGTCCCGCGAGCGTGACGTCGATCGCATCCGCTGCGGGTTTGCGCGCGGCTGCCTGCGCCAGACGTTCGGTGAGCTGGGTGTCGATGTGCTGCTTGAGCTCGTTCGCCTGACGGCCGAGCACGGGCCGCTGCTCGGCAGGGGCGGACGCAACGTCCTTCAGCAGGTTGGAGACCAGCCCTCCCTTGCGCGCGAGATACTTGTCGCGCAGGGCGCGCAGGTCCGCCTCGCTCGCGGCGCCGGCGAGGTCTGAAGTGAATTGCTGCTGGAGGGATGCGACGTTCATGCAGTTCTACAGGAGGACACAAGACCAGGAGGACGCGTTACTCCTGACCTCCTGATCTCCTGCAGAAGATACTCACCGAGAATCCCGCGCGGCTAGGCGCGCGCGGCAGGCGCCGGCTTCGCATCGGCCGCTACGCGCGCGAGCCGTGCAAATGACGCGGGAGACGACACCGCGAGCTCTGCCAGGCTCTTGCGATCGAGCGTGTTGCCGGCGGCCTTGAGACCCGCCATGAACTGGCCGTAGGTGAGGCCGTGCTCGCGCGCGGCGGCGTTGATGCGCATCACCCAGAGGCGCCGGAAATCGCGCTTCTTGCGGCGCCGCCCGACAAAGGCGTATTTCAGCGCCGTGTCGACAGACTCCTTGGCGCTGCGATACAGCTTGCTCTTCGTCTGGTAGAACCCTTTGGCCCGGCTGAGAAGCTTCTTTCGCTTCGCGCGCCGCACATTTCCACGCTTTACTCTCGGCATCTCTGTCCTCGTTTATCAGTGCTCGCGGGGCCCCCGCTCGCTCTCGCTCGGCGCCGCCGCCTCAGGCCCCAACGCTGCGCGTTGGGGTCTCAGGCCCCAACGCTACGCGTTGGGGTCCCCTTGCGGTTCACTCCCTCGCTCGCTCGGGCCGCGGGCGCTGTTGCTTGCTTGTTGAACCTCGGATCTCGGACCTCGGACCTCGGACCTCGGTACGCGAGGACTACGGCAGCATCCTGCGCAGCTTTGCCTGATCGGCGGCCGCGGCGACGACCGTGCCCTTCAGGCCGCGCTTGCGGCTGCGGGTCTTGCTCGTCAGGATGTGCTGCTTGAACGCCTTGCTCCGGACGAATTTCCCCGTCCCGGTCTTCTTGAACCGCTTGGCCGCCCCACGATGACTTTTCAGTTTCGGCATAATTACGCGCTGCTCTCGGTCTCCCGCGACGGCTTCGGCGCGGGCCGCTTGCCTCCCGCTTTCTGCGAGAGAATCGTGTGCATCTGGTTGCCTTCCTGCCGCGGCGCGGTCTCGGCGACCGCCACCTCCGACAGCTCCTCGATCAAGCGCTCGAGGATCCGCCGCCCGATCTCGGGATGCGCCATCTCGCGCCCGCGGAAGAAGATCGTTGCCTTGACCTTGTCCCCATCGGACAGGAAGCGCTCGATGTGCTTCTTCTTGAACTGGTAATCGTGCTCGTCGACCTTCGGCCGGAACTTGATTTCCTTGACCTCGATGATCTTCTGGTGCTTTTTGGCCGAGCGCGCCCGCTTCTGTTCCTGGTACTGGTAGCGCCCGAAATCCATGATGCGGCAGACCGGCGGGGTCGCCGTTGCCGCAATCTCCACGAGGTCCAGCCCCTTCTGCCGCGCAATCGCCAGTGCCTGCGGCGGCGGCATGATGCCGAGCTGTTCGCCGTTTTCATCGATGACCCGGACTTCCCGGACCCGGATGCGTTCGTTCACCCGCGTGCGATCGTCACGCCGCGGGCTGCGGTCGAATGCGATAACAACCTCCTACTTACGTGGGGCTCCGCCCCACACCCCGGCTCGTCGCTCGCGGGGACCCTGCGCCCCGCGCCGCTCCTCGCAGGCGCCCCGTGGGCGCCTCGAATCGCGAGCCGATACGCCGAAAGCCGGTCAGCTGGCGGCCGCCAGCCCCGGATCGGTTTCACCCTTCGCCGCCATTTCCGCCAGCGCCGCCCCGACGAAATCCACGATCGGCCGACTGCCCTGGTCGCCGCCGGCGCGGCTTCGCACCGACACGGTTCCTTCCGCGGCTTCGCGATCGCCGGTTACCAGCATGTACGGGATCTTCTGTAACTGGGCCTCGCGGATCTTATATCCGATCTTTTCCTGGCGGCCGTCCAGCTCGGCGCGGATGCCCGCCTCGGCCAGCCGGTCCCGCACCGTCCGGGCGTAGTCGACGTGCCGGTCAGCGATCGGCAGGAGAATCGCCTGCACCGGCGCGAGCCAGAGGGGGAACGCGCCCGCGTAATGCTCGACCAGGATGGCGATGAACCGCTCGAAGCTGCCGACGATGGCCCGGTGGATGACTACGGGCCGGTGCTCCGAGTTGTCCGCGCCGACGTACTTCAGATCGAAGTTCTCCGGCTGCTGGTAATCGAGCTGGATCGTGGCGCACTGCCATTTCCGGCCCAGCGCGTCGGTAATGTCGAAGTCGATCTTCGGACCGTAGAAGGCGCCGTCCTTCGCATTCAGTTCGTAGGACAGCTGCGCACGATCGAGCGCGGCCTTGAGCTGCGCTTCCGCGTGGTCCCATGTCGCGATCTCGCCCAGGAATTCATCAGGGCGCGTCGAGAGCTTCGCGGTGAACGGCAGGCCGAAATCGGCGTACACACGCTGCACGAGCCGGATCAGCCGCTCGACCTCTTCGCCGATCTGCTCCTGCGTCACGAAGCAGTGCGCGTCGTCCTGCGAGAACTGACGCACACGCGTCAGGCCGGACAGAACGCCGGATGGTTCGTTGCGATGCAGCGGCGTCTGCTCGTGGTAGCGGATCGGCAGGTCGCGATAGCTTCGCACCTCGCTCGCGTACGTCAGAAAGTGTCCGGGGCAGTTCATCGGCTTGATGCTCATCGTCTCTCCTTCGGATTCGATGAGGAACATGTTCTGCCGATAATGTTTCCAGTGCCCGGATCGCTCCCACAACGCCTTGTTGTAGACGAGCGGCGTCTTGACCTCGACGTAGCCGGCGGGAAAGAGCACGTCGCGCATGTAATTTGCGAGCGTGTTGTAGAGCGTCGTCCCTTTCGCGAGCCAGAACGCCGCGCCCGGGGCCCACTGATGGAACGTGAACAGCCCGAGCTCGCGACCGAGCTTCCGGTGATCGCGCTTTTTGGCTTCCTCGATCCGCTGCAGGTGCGTCTGCAGTTCCTTGTCGGTGAAGAACGCGGTGCCGTAGACGCGCTGCATCGGCTGGTTGTGCGCGTCGCCCTTCCAATACGCGTTGGAGGTCGTCAGCAGCTTGAACCCCTTCAGCCGCCCCGTTGACGGAACGTGGGGTCCGATGCAGAAATCGACGAACGTGTCGCGATCCTTGATCGTGTAGCAGGAGACTTCCGCCTGGCCGGCCGTCTTCTCCTCGATCAGTTGCACCTTCAGCGGCTCGCCGCGCTCCGTGAAGAAGCGGATGGCCTCTTCGCGCGGCCACATCTGCCGCTCGTACGGCAGGTCCTGCGACGCGAGCTCCTTCATCTTCTTCTCGATTGCGTCGAGATCTTCCGGTACGAATGGGCGCGGGACAACGAAATCGTAGAAGAAACCTTCGTCAGTGGCGGGACCGATGCCGCACTGGACGCCGTGGAACAGATTCGTGACCGCCGCGGCGAGCAGGTGCGCCGTGCTATGGCGGTACACATGCAGCGCCTCAGGGCTGTCCGTGGTGACGATCGTGACGAGCGCGTCCTTCGTCAACGGGAACGTCAGGTCCACCATGCGTCCATCAACGGTCGCCGCGAGCGCGGCCTTGGCGAGACGCGGAGAGATCCCGGCCGCAATGTCAGCGGGCGTGCTGCCCGCCGGCACTCGACGGCTCGAGCCGTCCGGCAGCGTGACGGAAATCTCACTCATCGGAAGTTGGCAGTTCGCAATCTGCAGTATGCGCTTCGCCGTTCCACTGTTGCGTCGGAGGCCGGTGCAGAGCCGTGGCGCAGTCCGTGGAACTGCCAACTGCCACAGAAGAACTCTGAACAACACAGATAAAGAAACCGCGCTTTTGTGTTCCGGTGCTTCTCTGTAGAACAAACGCGCGAAAACGTGTTTTCCTGACAAGAATGCGTTTGTTCTACGAGATCGGCGGGCCCACGGGTCCTGCCGCTAGCGCTGATGCGCCACGGGTTTGGTTGCGG